>JAABUS010002623.1_pt1 | contig 33387 bp, 36 predicted proteins | sample 5560161 | NCBI WGS metagenome assembly JAABUS01 (sample SAMN10711885, study PRJNA513376) | rock metagenome | isolation source: Antarctica rocks | place: Antarctica: Victoria Land, Trio Nunatak nord | collected 2016-01-04 | reverse complement strand
GGCGTGAGACTGGCTCATTCCCTCGTCCTCGACCGCCCGCACGATGCGAAACCGGAGATCGTCACTGTATGCTCTGCTCATGTCCCTCAGTCTCGCACCGGCTCAGCAATTCCGCAAACCGCTCTAACACTTTCAAACCTGCCCCGAAGTAGTGCCAGCCGCTCGTCAAAGCGCATAGGGTCGGCTATTCTCCGTACCTACTCATTTTTGTTCGATGACAGAGACGAAGAGTGGCGCACTTGGATGATTCGCTTACCCCGGTGCAATGGCGGACACGCTATGCGCGGGGGCCGAATGAACTCGATGCGGCGTTGGCGGGGCTGACCGAGGCGGACATCGACATTGCCGCTGCGGAAGGGGAGTGGACGATCCGCGCGATCGTCAACCACGTCGCGGAGGTCGAGGTGCGCGCGACGTTCATGATGACGGTCGCGATGGGCAACTCCGGCACCCCGTTGACGTTTGATTGGTTCCCCGGCACGAACAAGGCATGGGGGCGCGCCCTCGCCTTCGAGCAGCGCCCGGTAGCGTCGGCGCTCGCCACCATCCACCAGATGCGCGCGTACCTGCTGACGCTGCTCGACACAATCGAGGATGCCGGAGCGCGACATATCGTATACTCATACGCACACCCGGAAATGGGATGGGAGCCAATGCCATTCACGGTGGATGAGATGGTGCAGGGTTACACCGTACACATCCATGAGCACATCGCGGAAATTGGTAAGATTCGCGCGCTGCACGGTATCTGATCGTCCGTACCGTCGTGTAAGGATCGATCCATGAGCACATGGGGCTACGAATATCTTCGACAATGACGTGGCGAGCGATGTTCGCGGGCTCTTCGAGGATGAACTGAACGTGCGTGCATCCGTCTCCCATGCAACTGCGGAAATCCTGCGCGAGTCGAATGACGCATTGGACGACTCGGACGATGGCCCAATCATCTGGCTTGCCCTCGCGGCCCTGCAACTTGGCCAAGGCGAACTGCACGCCAACGTGCGCGATCACGCCCTCGCCGTGATCGACAGCGGTGAAGACCTGAAACGCTGGGAGGCAGAAGGCAAGCCCGAAGATGTTGAGGGGCGCAAGCGCGTCCTGGAGGAACTGCGCGGGCGGCTTGTTTCACAGACGTGATCGTTGCTTCGTAGGGGCGATGCTCGAACTACCCTCTTTTGGTTGCCACGGCTCTTGCAATAGATCGGAAAGGCGGTGATGGCGCGGGGAGGGCGGTTCGAGCACCGCCCCTATGAGACGAATACGCGCCGCCGGCAGCCTGGACTGTCGGCGGCGCTCCCATGTGCGGGTGCGGAGACAATTGTCAGTCTGCGGTGACGACGCGCGTCACTCGGGGATGAGATCCATGCTGCGGGCGTCGCGCTGGGTGGTGGCGATTTCGATGAAGCGGTCGAGCGGCATGGACTTCAGGTCCTCGCCGGAGCGGAGGCGCACCGAGACCGCGCCCGCCTCCGCCTCGCGGTCGCCGACGACAAGCATGTACGGGATCTTCTGCACCTGCGCGTCGCGGATCTTGCCCTGCATCCGGCCATCGGAGAGATCCGCCTCACCGCGAATTCCGTGCTTCTTCAACTCCGCGACGACCTGCTTCGCGTACTCCTGATGCCGGTCGGCGATCGGGATCACCTCTGCCTGCACCGGCGCGAGCCAGACGGGGAACGCACCGGCGTAGTGCTCGATCAGGCCGCCGACAAACCGCTCCATCGAGCCGAGCACGGTGCGGTGCACCATCACGGGGCGGTGGCGCTCGCCGTCGTCGCCGACGTACCACATGTCGAAGCGATCCGGCAGTTGCATGTCCACCTGGATCGTCGGACCCTGCCACTCGCGGCCGATCGCGTCGTAAAGCTTGATATCGATCTTCGGCGCGTAGAAGGTGCCGCCGCCCTCATCGACCTCGTATGCCATGCCGCGCTTCTCCAGCGCCCGGTGCAGCATCTCTGTCGCGTGTTCCCACGCCTCCTCGGTGCCGACCCACTTCTCGGGCCGGGTGGAGAGGTAGGCGCTGTACGTGTAGCCGAAGGTCTGCATCATGTAATCGACGAGGTCGATTACCCGGTTGACTTCGTCCTCCAACTGATCCGGCGTGCAGAAGATGTGCGAGTCGTCCTGGGTGAAGCCGCGGACGCGGAGCATCCCGTGGAGCACGCCGGAGCGCTCGTAGCGGTAGACCGTGCCGAGTTCCGCCCAGCGGAGGGGGAGGTCGCGGTACGAGTGGGTGCGGGTGTTGTAGATCGTGATCGCCGCCGGGCAGTTCATCGGCTTGACGTAGTAATCCGTGCCGTCGATGTCCATCGGCGCGTACATGTTCTCCGCGTAGGACTGTAAGTGCCCACTCCGTTGGAAGATGACGCCGTTGTGGATGTGCGGCGTGTACAGGAGGTCGTAGCCACGCTCGAAGTGCGTCTCCTTCCAGAAGTCCTCGATCTCCTTGCGGATCATCGCGCCCTTCGGGTGCCAGAGGATCAGGCCGGGGCCGATCTCCTCCGAGGTGCTGAACAGGTCGAGTTCGCGCCCGAGGCGGCGATGGTCGCGCCGTTCCGCCTCCGCGAGTTGATGCAGATAGGCATCGAGGTCGGCCTGCGACTCCCACGCCGTCGCGTAGATGCGCTGGAGCATCGGGCGCTTCTCGTCACCGCGCCAGTACGCCCCGGCAATGCTCATTAACTTGACGGGGCCGATCTTGCCCGTGTCCGCGACGTGCGGCCCGGCACAGAGGTCGGTGAATTGGCCGTCGATGTAGAACGAGACTTCCTCGTCCGGCGGGAGGTCGTCGATCAGTTCGAGTTTGTAGGGCTGGTCCTTGAAGAAGGCGCGCGCCTCCTCGCGGGTGACGATCTTCTTGACGAAGGGCGACTTCGCCGCGATGCGCGCCTGCATCCGCCTCTCGATTTCCGGGAAGTCGTCGGGCGTCAGCGGGCGTGACAGCCCGAAGTCGTAGTAGAAGCCGTCCGCGATGGGCGGGCCAATGGCGAGCTTCGCGGCGGGGATCAGGTCCCGCACCGCCTCCGCCATGACATGCGCAGCCGAGTGGCGTATCCTGCGGAGCGGGGTCCAGATGTCGTCGTCGTGCCCATCCGGTTGTACGAGTCCGGCGGCCTCTGCTTCCATCTCCTTGCCAATGGCGTCATCCTGTTCGCGCATGGGGGTTTGTCCCTCCCGACATAAAAAAGACCCGACCCCGCAACGAATGGGGACGGGGGCAACCGGTCACACCACTGCCGGTCCCTGACGGAGGAGAAGTGGTGGGCGATACAGGGCTCGAACCTGTGACCTCCACGATGTCAACGTGGCGCTCTAGCCAACTGAGCTAACCGCCCTTCATCCTCGTGAGGCGTAGAATAGCACGACCCGCAACGGCGTGCAAGGTCGCATGATGCATTTCTTGCCGTATCGGGCGGTCTACGGTACACTGAACGTGCTTTCCGAAGACGCACGGGTGACGTAAATCAGGGTAAATGCACGGCGATACACCACTCGTCGCGCGGGCGGTGACGAAGCAGTATCGCGCTATCGGTTAGCGTTTGGGACCATTTTCCCGCGCGTACGGCAGGAAGAATGGGTAAAACAGCCAACCTTCAGCGGATTTTCAGCATTCGCTCAGGCGTGTTTCAGGATTGCTGCATACCCTGAAACGAATCGCTCGCGGACGCACGAATCGCCGGACCCTTGGCGTGCGAACGCGGGTATGCCGACAATCAAGAAGGGTTAACCAGATGACGGAACGCTATCACGCCCCACCCCACGGCAACCCACCGGACCCCGAGCGTCCGGCGAGCGAGCGGGGCGAGCCGCAGGCCCAGGCACATGCGGCCCCAACCGCGCCAATTGCTCCTGCGCCCGATGCAGGAGCGGAACCACCGAAGGATGCCGTCCCGCCGGGCAAACATGTCTCGGAACAATTCTCGGTCGACAAGGAGCAGGAGCGCCTCGTCTGGTCGCCGCCGGTGCCGCAGTACCCGGCGCGCCCGACGCGCCAGGAACCGGTGCAATACGAAGCGCCGCGCCCGCAACCCGCGCCGCAGTACGCGCCCCAGGCATACGTGCCACCGCAGCAGCAACCCGGCGCGCCACCACCGCAGCCGCACGCGCCGCAGCAGCCTGCATACACCCCAGCGATTCCGGGTGGATATTCCGCGCCCGTTAATCACTACGCGCCGCAGCGGCAGCCGCAGATGGTCGTCGCGCCGCCCGCGACGAAGGTGTCGAGCGCGCGCCTCGGTCGCCGGATGATGCGGCGGATGGTCATGGGCGGGAGCACGGTCGGGAAGACGGTGTTCGGCGTGCGTCCCGTCCTCACGGTCGCCTTCATCGCCATCCTCCTGCTCACCGGCTTCCTCGCCTACGACAAATGGCTGGCGGGCAGCGGCACAACGAGCGCGACCCCGAACGCCCCGAACAAGAATGGGACGATCACCCTCCCGCCCGAGACGCCGTCGGTGCAGGCGTATCTCTCCGCCATCCAGAAGGGCGACACGGACGCCGTCTGGAACGCGCTCGGCGCGCAGGAGAAGGCGCACCGCATCTCCCGTGGCGATGACAAGACCGTCCTTGATGCCGTACTCAAGATGGAGCAGCAGAACGGCTTCACCTACTCGGGCTACCATTACGTCGCCGGCTACCCCAAGGATGGCACGACGGACCCGACCAAGGGCGGTATCTACTTCTACGTCGCGGATGTCGGCAAGGGTGGTCAGAAGCAGGCCGTCCCGATGGTCTTCGTGATGGATGACAAGGGGCAGATCAGCCAGGTGAGCGATCAGCTCTACGAGTACGTGTTGCAGCAACTCAAGGGGCCATAAAGAGGCGTGAGCGTCGAGCGATCGCCTACCGGAGCATCGAGAAAGAGGGAATACCTGTCATGGCGAATGAACCCGAGTATCCACAGTACTCACCACCGCAGCCGCAGCAGCCGCCGTCGCAATCGCAGTACCCGGCGGCCCCGCAGCCGCAGCCGCCAACGCCCTTCCCGCGCCCCGGCAATGCCACGCCGCCGGACTTGCGCGGCATTGGCCCGAAGCCGACCTACGCAAACGAATACATCAACATGGAGGAGGACCTCGACCGCCAGGCGGACGAGAAGATCGACAGCATGAACCGCTGGATGCGCTTCCGCGGCCCGAAGTGGCTCTTCCGCATCTGCATGGTTATTTTCCTCATCATCGTCTTCCGCAATCAGGCGGGATGGTCGAAGGGGATCGCTGCATTCATGGCCGCCAACCCCGTCCTGGGCCTGATCTTCCAGTTGCTTTTCGCCATGATGTTCATGGCGGTGCAGTTCGGTGCGTTCTTCTTCCTGATGGGCCGGCCGCGCGTCACGTGGATGAAGCCCGGCGAGGGCGGCATCGGCTTCAAGGATTACAAGGGCAACCCGGAGGTGCTCGAAGGCGCGCGTCGCGTCGTCGTGCTGCTGCAAGGGGCGAAAGAGTTCAAGCAGATGGGCGGCGAGGTGATCCGTGGTCTGCTGCTCGAAGGGCCTCCCGGCACCGGCAAGTCCTATCTCGCGCAAGCGATCTCGACCGAGGCGAAAATCCCCTTCTGCTACTGCTCCGCCCCCTCCCTGATCGGCGTCTTCATCGGCATGGGGCCGTTGCAGGCCTCCATGATCTACCGCAAGGCGCGCAAGCAGGCGATGGAATGGGGCGCGTGCATCGTCTTCTTCGATGAGATTGACGCCATCGCGCAGTCCCGCATGGGCTCCGGCGGTATGGGTGGCGGTATGATGGGCGGCATGATGGGCGGCGGCGGTGGCGGTGGCGGCGTCCTGAACACGCTGCTGACGAACATGGACCCGATGCCGCGTGAGTATGTCTGGTGGCGCAGCCTCCTGCGCGCCCTCGGCATCATCCGTGGCAAGGCGAACATTCCCCCGGTGCTGACGATCGGCGCGACGAACATCTCGAGCGTGCTTGACCCCGCACTCCTGCGCCCCGGTCGGTTCGACCGCAAGATTCACGTCGATCTCCCAGACGCCGAGGGTCGCCGTGAAGTGATCGACTACTATCTCGCCAAGGTGAAGCACGACTCGATGCCGGTTGACCGGATGGTCAGTGACACCATCGGCTACACGCCGGTCGCCATCAAGTACGTCATCAACGAGGCGGTCGTCCACGCCCACTTCGACGGGCGCACCTCGATCAACTACTGGGACTTCTCCCGTGCCCGCGACACGCACGAGCACGGCCTCAAGCAGCCCCGCACGACGAAGACCTTCCGCGATAACAGCATCACCGCGTATCACGAAGCGGGGCATGCATACTCGCAGGTGATCCTGCGGCCCTTCCTGCGCATTACGAAGGTGACAATCCTGCGCCACGGCGACGCCGAAGGCTTTGTCGGATTCAAGGAAGTCGATGAATCGCACACGAACTCGCGCGAGGAGTTGCTGGCGAGCATCCAGGTCGCTCTCGCCGGTCGTGCCGCCGAGGAAGTCTTCTTCGGCGAACAGTTCATGACGATGGGTGGCGATCTCCCAGCCGCCAACAATATTGCCCGGATGATCGTCATGTTCGGGTTCGATAACAACTTCTACCATCTTCCCGGCGCGCCGCCGGATGGTGAGCAGAAGAAGCGCATCGAGCGGGTGCTCCAAGAGGAGTATAAGAAGGTGAAGCGCCTGCTTTCCGAGCACCGGGATGCGGTCAATGCCCTTGCACAGGAACTGCTCGTTCGTCAGGAACTGACGGACTTCGAAGTCCTCGAGGTCATCAGCCGGTTCGAGCCGCTGCCGAAGGACTATGGTCGCGATGGCGAGATTCCCCTGACCTACAACGAGCCTCAGCCGTTGCAGTATGGTCAGCCTGCGGCGTACGCCCCGCCCATCCCGGCGGACGGCGACTAATCACCGCGACTTCCCCGTACCATGAAGGCCCTCGCATCACGCGGGGGCCTTTTTCCTACCCCTTGGATCTCTCCCTCATACTATTTCACGATGGTAATGGCGGATAACTGCGTAAGGGCAGTTCGACCACCGCCCGCCTCGCCCCGCCGCGACGCCTCGGAATTCCCCGATCGCACCGTGGCGCTCCACGGAGGGCGGTTCGAGCACCGCCCCTACGGGATAACGGCGGTGCCCCGTGTGACAACGTGATCATCGTGAAAGAGTATCCAAAGGGAAAAGGGTGGAGGTTATGGCCGCTGCTTGCTGCCGCAGTTCGGGCAGTAGCGCGCGTGATCGCGCACCGGGTAGCCGCACGTCGGGCACGGGTGGACGCGCGGCCCGGTCGGGAGGGGGGGCCGGGTCGGGTCCGGCTCCGACGCGGGCTGCGGGGCGGGGTGTGCGTTCGGGTCGCTCCCCGCTTGGCGGGCCGTGGCGACACGCGCGAAGGAACTCCGCTGCCGTGCGTGCTCCGGTGTGGTTGCGGCTCCCTTTGCCTCATCACCGGGCGAGGTGGCGGCCGGGGTGACAACCGCCGGTTGTTGCGGTCGCATCGGTGGCAACGGCGGCGGTGCGGTCGCTGGGAGGGACGCGGTCTCCGTCACGCCGGGTAGGTTCGGTAGTGACGGTGCGGGGGCTTGCTTTTCTGGTTCGTGCGGTGTCATGGCGCCTCCGGTAGATTCATCTGCGCGGATTGGTGCATCCGGTTCGTTGCGCTGCTTTGTTTCGGTTTCTGGTTGCGTTTCCGCATCGAGAACCAGCGATGGGGGCGGTGCATCCGTACCTCCTTCGGGCGGTTCGACTTCTCGCACCACCGGCAGCGCATCGCGTGTGGCGGTATCGAGTTCTCGCACGACGGGTGCGGGCGCGTCGGGCGGTTGTTCGGCCTCCGGCGCCGGTAATAATGACGGCGGCGGTTCTTTGGTGGACATCACAGGTACGGGAGGGGCCGTAATCGGTCGCTCTTGCCCCGCCAGCAACGCGCCAGCCGGATAGACCATCGGCGGCTCGACGCGGCGCGGGAGCGCGAGATGTATCGGGGCGAAGGGTGTTGGCGCGGCTGCCGCGACGGATGGATCGATGCGCGTGCCCGGTGGCGGCCCCATCGGCCGGGCGGGGAGCAGGGCGGGTTCGTAGACCGGTTCGGGCATCGCGGGTTGTGCGGGAGCCGGTGGGCGCGGGGCGGGCGGCTTTTGCACCTGCGGTGGAGCATCGGGCATCACGCGCGGCACGGGCACAACCGCCGGTGCCGTCTGCACGTGCACCTCCGGCGCATCGACGATACCTGCTCGCCGCGCGCACGCCGCTCCCACGACCGCCGCGATTGCCCCGCACACGAGCGCAAGCAGGAGCACGTAGCCGATCTGCTCGATCAGGAACTGGGAGAGCGCGCTCTCCCGGAGAATCTGGCCACGACCTGCCGCGAATGCGTACGAGCGCACGGAGCGGAGGACGAGCGCGAGGAGCAATCCACCATTCAGCATGCCCATCGCCGCGCCGAGTTGCCGCTCCGTCGCGGTCAGCGGGCGTGGGCGCGCGAGGGCGAAACTACCCAGGTAGCCAAGCGCCGCCGTCCCGCCGAGCAGGTAGAGGAGCGCAACGCCGGTCGTCGCGCGTGGGACGCTCCAATGGAACTGGGTGGAAAGATCGCGCCCGTTCGGCACAGCCCACTCGGAGACGACGGCGTATGAGAGGAGAGTGCCCGCCAGCACGACGACCTGACGCCAGCCGCCGTGCGCGTAGCCGGTCGCGATCATGCCCACCCAGAGAACCGCCAGCAGTGCGGTGAGAATCAGTGCGGCCATGGCCCCGCCCCTTCGTCGTTCGTTACTCCACTGCTTCCCGCACAGGGAGCGTCCGTCGTCCGTCTCGGTCGCAAATTGTCCGTACACATGATACCATCGCGGCGATGCAACGAAACGAGGCGGAGTACACCATTATTTTCGATGGCGGCTCGCGCGGGAATCCGGGTGAGGGATACGGTTCGTACCAGTTACGCACCCGCACCGCGCAGCAGATCGTGCGCCTGACCTTCGGCGACAACATCACGAACAACGAGGCCGAGTACGGCACGCTGATCGCCGCCTTGAAGGATATGGTCGCCCGCATCACCGCCGAAGGGCGCGACCTGAAGTCCGCTACCCTTGCCGTGCGCGGCGATAGTCAACTTGTCATCTACCAGGTCACGGGCAAATGGAAAGTAAGGACGCCCCACATCCAGACACTGCACCGCGATGCGACAACGCTCCTCAAACGGTTCGGCGCGACGGACATCCAGTGGCAGCCGCGCGCCAAGAGTGTCCGCGCACTGGGACATTAGCGGAACGGCACGCCGATTTCCTCACCGAGGTGCGCGAGGAATCGCCGCATGAAGTCCGTCCGGCGATGTGCCTCCGCGCGCCCGGCCTCCGTCTGCATCGCCCCGGCGAGCGTGAGCAACTTGGTGAAGAAGTGGTCGATGACGCTCGTCCGGTCATCGGCGGCGCGGGTCACGGGGAACGGCTCGTCGGGGTCGTAGAGCGGCGCGCCCATCGCGCCGCCGAGCATCAGCGTGCGGGCGATTCCCACCGCGCCGAGGGCGTCCAGACGGTCCGCGTCCTGCACCACCCTCGCCTCGATGGTCTCCGGCGTGATGCGGGCGGAGAAACTGTGCGCCGCGATGGCGTGCTCAACCGCAGCGATATGCTGCGCGGGGTACGCGGCGGCGCGGAGCCATTTGCCCGCGCGCGCGGCGGCGAGGCGGGATGCGCGCGACCGATGTGGCGAGTCCTTCGGCACCGCGACGCAATCGTGGAGCCACGCGGCGGGCAGCACGACCGCGAGGTTCGCGCCTTCATCTGCGGCGAGCGCCCGCGCATTCGCGACGACGCGCCGCACATGCCCCTGATCGTGCGCGGCGTCGCCCCCCGTCGTTTCCGCTGCGAGGAAGTCCGCGAAACGCGCTTCCCACGCCGCCCAATCGGTGGTCGCCTCAATCATCACGCCCCCGCGATCGCGGCGTGCGCTGCGCGTTCCACCGCATGAAGAGCATCAGGAAGAAGAGCCAAAGCACGCCCGCGAGGATGATGATGCCGAGCGGCGGCAAACGGAACGCGAGCGACCGCAGGATGATGAGCGCGATCACCGCGAGCAGCCCGCTGCCGAAGCAGCCGCGCCGCAGCGCACTCTCCTCCGCCCTGCGCGGCGCGCTCATGTGAGCCGAACGCGCACGCCGCGCCCCCGCAACCCCTGCTGCAACCACGCGCGGCGTTCGGCGACCGGGGGGCAGGATGCGGGGTCGGTCGCCAACCGCTCCACGAGCGCGGCGAGGGTCGCGTTGACGGGCGCGCGGAGGCCGTGGCGCTCGGCACCCTTTGCCACCGCGCCATTGAGCCACGTCACCTCGGACTGTGGCTTGCCACGGGCGAGGTCGAGTGCGAGCGACGGGCGCTTCTCACCACGCCCGCCGCCGATTCGCCCCTTCAGGAGCCGCCACGCGACCGGGCGCGGGAAACGCATCGCGAGGGCGAGTTTCGGCACGTCGTACCCTGGCAGGGCGATTGGCCGCGCCGGGACGCGCCGCATCACGCGCAACGCCTCGCGGAAGGCGCGTTGCTCGATGCCGAACAACGCCGGGTCGGCGACAATCGTCGCGGCGTCCGTGTCGAGGATCGCCGCCTGCGCGTTCGCGAGGAGGTTCAGGAGCAACTTCGACCACTTCAAGTCGTCCGCCGACGCGACACCGACCGCCGGTATACCCACCTCATCGAAGATCGCGAGCGCGGTGCCCGGTGTTGGCCCGCCCGGCACCGGCGCGAAGGCGACGCCGCCCTCCCCCGTGTGCTGCACGACTAACCCCGCCTCCGGCACGCTGCTGCTGATCGTGATCGCGCCGCTGAGAACGTGCGCCGGGCCGAGCGCGTCGATCAACACGGCCTCATTGCCGACGCCGTTCTGCATCGTGCAGATGATCGCGCCCATCGCTGCCAGCCGTTGCAGATCGGGCACTGCGCCCTCGGTGTCGTATGCCTTGACCGCGAGGAAGACGAGATCGGGCGGCGCGCGGAGTTCGTCGATGCGGGAGATCGCGCGGACGAGCGCGACATAGGTGCGCTCCCCGGTTTCCAGCGCCAACCCGACCCGCGCGAGCGTCTCGACCATCGCGGGCCGCCCGAGCAGCGTCACGTCTGCACCCGTCAGCGCGAGCCGCGCCGCGAGGAAGGACCCGATCGCCCCCCCGCCGTAGCAGAGCACGCTGAGCGCGGGGCGCGCGGTGAGGCGATCCCGCGCGACGAAAGTCTCGCTCATGCGCTACATCGCGGAGAGGTCATTAGCGCGCGCCGACGGGCTGTGTCGCGCCGACCTGCTCGGAGACCGCCGCGACGAGTTCCTTTGTCCACGCGGGGATGTCTGCCACGACGCGCCCGGTGACGAGGTTGCCGTCCCGGATCGCCGCGACATCGACCCACTCGCCGCCCGCGTTGTTCACATCGTCCTTGATCGCCCGCGTCCCCGCGATGCGCCGCCCGCGCAGGATACCGGCGGACGCGCCGACCCATCCCGCGTGGCAGACCATGCCGACCGTCTTCCCCGCAGCGTCGAAGGCGCGGACAAAGTCGAGTACGGCGTCGTACCGGCGCAAGCGATCCGGCGCCCATCCGCCCGGCACGATGATCGCCGCGAAGTCGTCCGCGTTCACCTTGTCCGCCGTCGTGTCTGCGGCGATGGTCAGGCCGTGCTTGCCCTTGTAGATTTCCGCGCTGCCCGTCCCGATAATCGTGACGTCCGCGCCCTCTTCCTGAAAGCGCATCACGGGGTACAGCAGTTCGAGGTCCTCGAATTCCTGCTCGACCAGTGCCGCGATCCTCACGCCCGTAAGTGACATCGTTCCGCCTCCGCTTCGCAATTCGTCCCACCTCTCGCCCCGCCAGTGTACCGCAGCCATGGGGCGACTGCATCCGGTATACTACGATGAGTAAAGGAGGCACATGATGCAAACGAAGACCGAGGCGACCATCGCGGACCTATACAACGCGCCCGATGACGGCAACTACGAACTGGTTGACGGAAGGCTGGTATACAGGCCACCAACGGGCGATGAGCCAAATTATGTTGCGGCTGAGATATTCGCGTCGCTACGAGAATATGTACGCCAGACAGGTAAAGGGCGTGCACGCACGGATGGTGCGGCATACATCGTCAATCTTCCGAACCGGAAGTCATTTAGCCCGATGCGTCGTATTCGCTGCAATTTCGCCCAGGAAGTATGCGCTTCGTGAACGGGGCGCCGCTCTTCGCCGTTGAAGCACGTTCGGAAAACGATTATGGGCCTGCATCCGACCGTGCGTATACAAGGAAACGGACCGATTACTTCGCGGCCGGTACGCACGTTGTCTGGGAGATTGACCGGATCGCGAAGATCGTGACCTCATATCGCCACGACAGACCCGATGAACCGGTAATTTTCCGTATCCACGAACGCGCAAACGCGGATCCCGCGCTGCCCGGCTGGAGCGTCGCGGTTGATGAGATCTTCAGCGACGATTAGGGCAATGGCGAACGCGCCATGCCCCGGCTGAAATATCAATTCCGTATGCCCCGCCGCATCGGGCCAGGTCATCCCCGTTGGCGCACGCGAATGCGGGAAATCCTTGTCACCTATCCACGCCGCGTGTAGGATGCGGAACGAAGACGGGAGAAGACACCAGAGGGGAAAAAGCCGGAAGCCGGAAGCCGGAAATACGATGTCAACCATTTGTGATAGTCCACAGGCTTCTCACTTTCGTACTTTCGGGTTCCGGTTTCTGACTACTGACTACTGACTACTGACTACTCGTGACTGACGACGGAGGGTATTCCTGATGGCACAACGGCTTGTGGACCTGCGGAGTGACACGGTGACGCGGCCAACGCCCGCGATGCGCCGTGCGATGGCGGAGGCGGAGGTCGGCGACGATCAGTATGGCGAGGACCCGACGGTGAACCGGCTGGAGGAACTCGCGGCGGAGATGCTCGGCAAGGAAGCCTCCCTCTTCGTCGTCGGCGGCACGATGGGCAACCTCTGCGCAGTGCTGGCGCATTGCCAGCGCGGGCAGGAATTGGTGATGGGCGACCAGTGCCACATCGTCCTCTACGAGGCGGGCGGCACCGCCGTCCTCGGCGGCCTGCCGTGGCGCACGCTGCCGAACACCCCACAGGGCACGATGGAGTTGGGCGCGATTGCCGAGGCGATCCGGGGCGATCGCGAGGGCGAGCCGCCGACCGGCCTCCTCTGCGTCGAGAACACGCATAACCGCTGCGGCGGCATCGCCCTCGACCGCGCGACGGTGAAGGGGATGGCGGACATCGCGCACGAGCGCGGCGTGCCGGTGCACATGGACGGCGCGCGCGTCTTCAACGCCGCCGCCGCTCTCGGCGTGCCCGTCGCGGAGGTCGTGCGGGATGTCGATTCGGTGCAGTTCTGCCTCTCCAAGGGACTTGCCGCGCCGGTTGGCTCGATGATCGCCGGCACGAAGGAGTTCATCGCGCGGGCACGGCGGCAGCGGCGGATCGTCGGTGGCGCGATGCGGCAGGCGGGCGTGCTCGCCGCTCCCGCAATCATCAGCCTCTCCGAGATGGTGGAACGGCTGCCGGAGGATCATGCCCGCGCCCGCAGGCTCGCGGAGGGGTTCGCGGACATCCCCGGCATCTTCGTCAACCTCGACACGGTGCAGTCCAATATGGTCTTCTACAAACTCGATCCGCCGAACCCGCACTTCGCCGAGGAGATGAAGGCGCAGGGCGTGCTCGTTGGCGGCGGTCAGTACGGCGGGCGTATGGTCACACACTACGAGATCACGGACGAGGGCATCGACGCGGCGCTGATGGCGGCCCGGAAGACCGTCACCGCGCTTTCCCGGTAGCGCCGCGCTATGGACGGCGCACGCCCGGCCAGCCTCAGTGGCACGCACATCGCGCTCGGTGTGACGGGGAGCATCGCGGCGTACAAGGTGGTGGAACTCGCCCGCCTCTGCGTGACGGCGGGCGCGACGGTGGATGTGCTGATGACCGAGGGAGCGACGCGCTTCGTGACGCCCCTGACCTTCGCGACGCTGACACAGCGGCGCGTCTGGACGACGCCGTACGAGCCGTGGAGCGAGTCCGAGGAGGGGCACATCTCCGTCGGGCGGCGCGCGGGTCTCTTCGTCGTCGCCCCCGCGACCGCCGACATGCTGGCGAAATTGGCGCACGGCATCGCAGACGACATGATCTCCCTCTCCGCGCTCGCAACGAGCGCGCCGCTCATCCTCGCACCCGCGATGAATCACCACATGTGGCTGCACCCCGCCGTCGAGGCGAATGTCGCCATGCTCCGGGCGCGCGGGGCGCATATCATCGGGCCGGACGAGGGACCGCTGGCGTCCGGGATGAGCGGGCAGGGGCGGCTCGTGCCGATAGAGCGGCTGTTCGCCGAAATGGCGCGCATCGTCGGCGTGGGCGACGATCTTGCGGGGCGGCGGGTGGTCGTCACGGCGGGCGGGACGCAGGAGCCGCTCGACCCCGTGCGCTATCTGGGCAACCGCTCGTCGGGCCGGATGGGGTACGCGATCGCTGCGGCGGCGCGGGCGCGGGGCGCGGCGGTGACGCTTATCTCCGGCCCGACGGCCATCGCGCCGCCAACCGGCGTGGCGTTCGTCGCGGTCGAGACGGCGGCGGAGATGGAGGCGGCAACGCGCGCGGCGGTGATGGAGGCGGACGCGCTGGTGATGAGTGCGGCGGTCGCGGATTTCCGTCCCGCGCGCGCTGCCGCGCACAAGATCAAGAAGACGCCGGACGGCGCGACGCCAGAAATCGCACTGGAACGAACGCCGGACATCCTCGCGGGGCTGCGCGACGTGCCCATCGTGAAGATCGGCTTTGCGGCGGAAACGGACGACCTGCTGCGGAACGCGCGGGCGAAACTGGCGGCGAAGGGGCTGGCGATGATCGTCGCGAACGACGCGGTCGCCACGATTGGCGCGCGCGACAGCACGGCGACCTTCCTGTTCGCGGACGGGCGGGTGGAGGAGCAGCCCCACCTCGCGAAGGAGGCGCTCGCGGGGCGTATCCTCGACCAACTGGCGGCGCTGCTCGCGGCGGGTACCCGTGGGCCGGTGCCGACACCAACATCGTATGCGTAGTGCGTAGCGTGTAGTGAGCGACGGATCGTAAGGAGGAGGCGCGTGAACAAGTCCATCCACAAGAACGAGTTTATCAAGGCCGTGGCGGAGCGGGCGAACGTGACGCAGGCGGATGCATCCCGCGTCGTCAATGCCACGCTCAAACTGATTACCCAGTCGCTGCAGGACGGCGACAAGGTCGTGCTGACCGGATTCGGCACCTTCGAGATGCGCCAGCGCAGCGCGCGGAAAGGAATCAACCCACAATCGCGCAAACCGATTACAATACCCCCATCGGCGACGCCGGGCTTCACCGCAAGTTCGACGTTCAAGGGGCAGGTCAACCGGACCACGAAGAAATAGAGGATGCACCATGAACAGTCTCGCACGCACAATGTTCCGCAGCCTGATGGGTGTCGCGCTCGCGGCGGCCTCCACCTGGCTAGCGAATTATCTGACCGACCGCATCTTCGGCTCCGAGGAACTCGAAGCGGGTGACGAGGGCGCGGCGCATCAGCACGCGGCGTAACGAACGCACCGTGCGGCTGCTGCTGATCGAGAATCCCACCGCCGGGCGTCGCGCGGCGGGCCACGTCGAGCAGGCGGTGCGCGCGTCGTTCGAGCGGCGCGGCATTGCCTCGACCATTGATACTGCCGTGACGCGCGCCGCCGACGACGCGACGGCGATTGCCCGCGCGGCACGGGATCGCTACGACATCATCGTCGCGGTCGGGGGCGACGGGACGGTGCGCGATGTTGCCGCCGGCCTTGTGGGATCATCGACCCCAATGGCGATCATCCCGAATGGCACGGCGAATGTCCTCGCGGCGGACCTCGGCATTCCGCCCCTGCTCGCCGACGCCGCGAATCTCCTGCGCGACGGCGCGCACACGGTGCCGCTCGACCTCGGCGAGGTGAACGAGAACACGTTCGTGCTCAATGTCGCCGCCGGGTACGCCGCGCGGCTTATCATCAATACGCGCAGCCGCTGGAAGAAGCGGATCGGCTTCTTCGCCTACATCCCCGCAGCCATCCGCGCGACCTTCGCGCGCGACCGCGCCTTCTCGGTGATCGAGGTCGATGGCGAACGCTACGAGGGCCGGACGCAGATGATCTTCGTCGCCAACAGCGGCGGCATCGGCACGCACGCCATCCAGATCGCGGATGGGGTGCAGTTCAACGACGGCCTGTTCTCCGTCGCCGTCTTCGAGCCGCGCTCGCCCATCGGCACGCTGATCGCCTTCACGCAGATCGCCGCGCGGCAGCACAACAAGATTTCCGGCGCGCACTTCTGGACGGGTGCGTCCGTCAGCGTCACGTCGCACCCGCCGATGCCGCTCCAGGTGGACGGCGACGGCATGGGGATGACGCCGTTCACCTGCCGCATGGTGCCGAGCGCCCTCCGGGTGATCGTGCCGGATCCCGCCGCGTGACGCGGGATGGCGCGGTCGGCTGGTTGCGTGAGAGCCTCGCCGCCGCGTACGGGCCGCAGGATGCGTGGTGGCCCGCCGACTCGCCCTTCGAGGTCTGCGTCGGCGCGATTCTCGTGCAGAACACCGCGTGGGGGCAGGTCGCCCGCGCAATCGCGAACCTGAAGGCGGCGGGCGCGCTGGACCTCGAAACCCTGTTCGCGCTGCCTCCCGATGCGATCGAGGCGCTGGTGCGACCCTCCGGGACGTTCCGGCAGAAGGCGCGACGACTGGAGACCTTCTGTCGGCATGTCATGGTGCGGTGGGATGGCGACCTCGACGCGATGCTCGCGCAGGACGCGACGCCGCTCCGCACCGAACTGCTGGGCATCTGGGGGATCGGGGAGGAAACGGCGGATGCGATCACGCTCTTCGCCGCGCACCGGCCCGCGTTCATCGTCGATGCGTACACGACGCGGATCGTCCGTCGCGTCGGCTTTGTGGGCGACGACGCGACGCGCCACACGATCCGCGCGCGCTTCGTTGATGCCCTCCCCGCCGACGAAGCCGTGCTGCGCGAGGTGCACGCGCTGCTCGTCAATCATGCCAAAATACATTGCCGCACCGTGCCGCGCTGCACGGGCTGCCCGCTCGCGACCCGTTGCGAATACCGGAAGGAACATGTCGCATGACCGTGTCCACCGCCACATCCGCCACGTTCCGCGCGCGCCTCGACGCGGCGGTGGAGCGGAACAACTCGCTCCTCTGCGCCGGCCTCGACCCCGATATGGCGAAACTGCCCTTTTCGCTCCGGTCGCGGTCGGTCGAGAACGCGCTGCATGTCTTCCTCGGTGGCATCATCGAGGCGACGGCGGATGTGGCGTGCTGCTATAAGCCGAACCTCGCCTTCTATCTCGCGCACGGCGTCGCGGGGTGGAACGTCCTGCTCGGCCTGCGGTCGATGATCCCCGCGCACATTCCTTTGCTGCTCGACGCGAAGTTCGGCGACATCGGCTCGACCGCCGAGATGTACGCGCGCACCGCGTTCGATGTCGTCGGCGCGGACGCGGTGACGGTCAGCCCCTACGTTGGCGGCGACGCCCTCGCACCCTTCTTCACGCGCGACGACCGCGCCGCGTTCGTCCTCTGCAAGACCTCCAATCCCGGCAGCGGCGATGTGCAGGATGTCGCCGTCGAGGGTGGCGTGCCCATCTTCCAGCGGATGGCGGAGCGCATCCGGGAGTGGGGCGCGGCGCGGGGCAACGTCGGCGCGGTCGTCGGCGCGACGTATCCCGCGCAGATGGCGGCGATCCGCGCCGCGCTGCCGGACGTGCCGCTCCTCGTGCCGGGCATCGGGGCGCAGGGCGGCGACCTGGAAGCCTCGGTGCGCGCGGGGATGGACAGTCGCCGCGCCGGGATGCTCGTCAGTTCCAGCCGGAGCGTGCTCTACGCCTCTGCGGGCGACGACTTCCGGGACGCCGCGCGCGCGGAGGCGACGCACCTGCGCGACGCGATCAACGCCGTCCGGCAGGGTGCGTGAAATGGAGGGGATCACCTTCGGGCCGTACGAGGAGCGGGATCACGACGCGGTTGTCCGGCTTCTCAACATGATCACCGACAACCTCGGCGCGCGCGTGCTCGCCGTGGCCCTCGACAAGCCCTCCCGCACCGTCCATATCGCGCGGGACGGCGCACGGACCGTCGGCGTCATCATCCTCGCGATCATCGAGTGGAGCGGCAACGCGCACCTCCGGTTCCTCGCCGTCGATGATGCGTACCAGCGTCGGCGCATCGGCGCGACGCTCGTCGCGTGGGCGCGTGAGACCGCGACCGCGCGCGGGATGCGCCGGTTGTACGTGGACACATCGCACGACAACCGCGACGGGATGCGCTTCTACATCCGCGAGGGGTTCGTGCCCGCCGGATGCAACGTCGATTTCTACAAGCCAGGGCTGCACCAGATCAACCTCTGGGTGGACCTCCCGTACACCGGCGCGCGGTCGGGCAGGGGAGGGCATGGCACGGTTGCCACGCCCAACGCGACGGTGACGATTGACCCGTACACCGAGCGCGACCGCGCCGTCGTTGTGTCGCTGATCGACGCGATCACCTGGCAAGGTGAGGGTGGCGGCGTGCTGGACACCGCGCTCCGTAATCCATGGGAAATCTTCGTCGCGCACGATGGCGACACGCCCGTGGGCACACTCCTCCTGAACATCACCGCGTGGAATCGCACCGCGCACATCGGGATGCTCTCCGTGCTCCCGGAGTACCAGAGCCGGGGCGTTGGCGCAGCCCTCGTCGCGCGGGCGCGGGCCGTCGCGCAGGGGCGATCACTGCGGCGTCTGACCGTCGGCACCGGTCACGCGAACTGGCGCGCACAACTCTTCTATCTCCGCAACGGCTTCACGCCCGAACTGCTCCGGCACGACTTCGGCGGCCCCGGCGTCCACGAAGTGCAACTCTGGCAGGATATTTAGTCGCCGAAGAGCGCGATCTGCCTGGTGTTCGCGTGCTCCTGGGTAACGCCAAGCGCCCCCTCAACGCGCGCCTGATCGGGGCCGACGAGGAAGAGATGCTCGTGGTTGCGCAGATGCGAGACCGCGCCGACTTTCTCGCCACTTGGATTGAAAATGCCGATCTGCGCGCCGACATACCGCTTGAAGTCGAGTGCGACGGACGCGACGTGGCCGCGTTCGCCGAGCATCGCCGTGATCTCCTCGCGCGTGAAGTAGCCTTCCGAGTTGAATGAGACGAGCATGTACGGCGCGCGGATCGCCCCAAGCAAGTCCGCGAAGGTTTCGCTCGCCCGCCGCTTCGAGTTGTACGCACTCTTTTCCGTCCGACAATCCTCGCGTTTTTTCGCGATGCCATAGGTCGGGGGCGCATCGTTGCGGACGAATGTCTCCCAGATGTGGTAATTACTGAAGTACGAGTGCTGGTTGTACGGCGGGTCGATGTAGACGAGGTCGATGGCGTCATCGAGTTGCCGCGCGAGCGCATTGGCGTCCATGCGCGTGACGGCGCCGCCACCGGGGATGAGATCGGGCACGCGCAGTTCCAGTGGGTTGAAGGAGCGCGCCGACCATCCCTTGAGGTACGCCATCTGTAGCCCCGTCGTGGAATCGACGCGGTCCGCCGCCTCGATCAGGGAGGTGAGCAGGATCGCGTGCTCGGTTTCATCCGCTGCCACCCGGTCGATCCCGGCGCGGATGGCATCCATCTTCGTCCCGTTGAACGGCTGAAAATACCGCGACTGCTCGCAGAACGTCTGGGTGAAATAGCCGTCTACCGGTGGTAATGCCATTAACTCCGCGATGAGCCGACGCAATCGCTCGGTGTTCACGCTTTTTTCGTCGGCTGCGATGTACGTTTTGCCGAAGACCTCGCTATACGTCGCGAGGTCGTTGCTGTGCACAGTGAGGCCGCACGCTTTCAATGCCTGCCCGATGCGCGTCGTCCCCGCGAAGATGTCGCACATGCGGTGAACATCCGACAGGCGGTTGATGATGCCGGTGATCGCAGGGGCGAGCGTGCGCTTGGAGCCGAGGTACTTAATCATCGCGCATGAGGGTCCCGGCATTTCCCCGGTGCTGCTACACTAACGGATGCCCGCCGTGACGCGCGCGCGGGCGGGTACTGATGAGGAGGAATGAACATGGCCGAATCCGAGTACATGGTGCGACTCTTTTTCAAGGGTGGCATGACGATGGATGTGCCGATCACGCTTGCCGAGGACGAGGAGCCGGATCTCACCTGGTTCCTCGGCGAATCGAGCGACCCGGAGGAGCGCACCGCCGTCCTCACGGAGGGGCAATTCGCGTGGAAATCGGGCGAGGTGCTCGCCGCCGAGTGGTACGAGAATCCCGCCAGCGCCGCCAATGAGCCAGAACTGTAAGGCCGGATTCCGCTTGACGCAAACAAACGACGGCGGCCAGAGAGCCGCCGTTTCCGTTGGAATCTGGTCAACGCCACGGGGCTAGTCGTCCCCGGTGCTCGCGTCGCGGGACTGGTCGGTCGGTGGCACGACCGTCTCTGTAGTCAGGCGGGCGAGCCGCGTCCACGCGAGCTGCCGCCGCGCTTCCACGAGCGACTCGTACTCATCGACCGGCAGGATTGCGACCTGCGGCCTGCCGTGCGCCGCGACGATCACCGCGCTCTTGCCGTTTCGCACCTGGTCGATCACCGCCCCAATGTTGCGCTGGAACTCCGTGGACGAAATGGTCTTCGTCTTCGCCTCGGCCATGCTGCCCTCCCACGCTGGCGGCATCGCGACACCGGAATCGCACGCCGCTTGGCCCGTACGCACAACATGTACGTACACACATAGCATACGGTATATGCGGGGAACGCGCAAGAGGGGAAGGGTGTGCAAATCACGTAGTAGCCGGACAAACGTGGGCGGCAGGCCCTTCTGCCCGCCGCCCGCGATCCGTTTGGGACGCTTCCGGTCCTGCACGCGATGCCGACGAAGCCTCTTTCAGGCGATCCTCCGCATCCGTCTCGCCGGTTGCTTGCCATCCCTCAGTGGATACAGCATACGCGCTGCGGATGACGCGAACATCCGTAAATGTACCTATTTCGCTGACACGATCGTCAGAATCGCGTGCTTGCGAAACCTACTAAAAGGCGGGGAAAGTGTCGGTCTGCACGTCGCTGAGGTAATACTCCGCGCCGTTCTGCTCCACGAAGCCGAGCGCGCTGGCGAGCATTTCGTCGGCGTGGCGGGCGGTCGTGCTCGCGCAGGCGATGCCGATCACGGCGACGCCCCATGTGTCGTGCGCGTCCACCTCGGCGGCGGAGATGTTGAAGCGGTTCTGCAACCGCGCGAGCAGGGACTTCACAACACTCCGCTTCTCCTTGAGGGAGTGCGCGCCGGGCAGTGCCAGCGTGATTCTGGCGACGCCGATCATCATCGCTACTGCATCACCAGCAGGTCGCGCGGCGCGTCGTTCAGTTTCTCGCCGCCCGTCTCCGTGCAGACGACGCTGTCCTCGATGCGGACGCCGAACTTGCCGGGCATGTAGATGCCCGGTTCGTCCGAAAAGACCATGCCGACGCGCAGCGGCAGCGTGTTGCCCTCGACCATGTACGGCTCCTCGTGCACGTCCAGGCCGAGGCCGTGGCCGACGCGATGGATGAAGTATTCGCCGTAGCCCGCGTCCGCGATGAGCTTCCGCGCCGCGCGGTCGATCTCCTGGCAGGCGACGCCGGGGCGCGTCGCTGCGAAAGCCGCCTCATTCGCCCGCAGCACGGCATCGTAGACCTGCCGGTACTCGTCAGACGGCGCGCCGATGTGGACGGTGCGCGTGATGTCCGAGACGTAGTGCTTGTAGAACCCGCCGAAGTCGAAGACGACCGCATCGCCCTCCTGGAGCATGCGGTCGGCGGTGCTGTAGTGCGGGCTGGCGCTGTTCGGGCCGGAGGCGCAGATGCCGAACGCCATCGACTCGATGCCGTGGTCGCGCATCAGGTCGCCGAGGCGCTCCATCGCCTGCCGCTCGGTCAGCCCCGTGATCTTCGTCTGCGTGAAGTCCTCCCACGCCTTGTCGGTGCGGTGCGACGCCTCGCGCAGCAGCGCGATTTCCGGCGCGTCCTTGCACATCCGCAACTCGCGCATGATGCCGCCGGCGATGTTCCACGTCACCTCCGGCAGGTGCCGCTGCATCTTGATGAGGAAGGAGGCCCAGAGGTGATCGCCGGAGGCGACGGAGCGCGCGCCCGTTTCCCAGATGAGGTCCGCCGCCATGTTCGTCGGGTCCTCCGTCTCGCTCCAGACGACGGGGGCGAACGGCACGCCCGCCTGATTGAGGCGCGGCGCTTCCAACTCGGGCACGACGATCCGAGGCTCGCCTTCTTTCGGGACGATCAGGAGCGTCAGCCGCTCGCTGTTGTGCGAGGGGTACCCGGTGAGGTAGTCGAGGTCAGAGCCGACGCCGATGGCGAGCGCGTCGACGCCCTGCCGCGCCATCTCCGCCTGCGCCCGCCGGACGCGGTCGTGATAGATCGTCTGACCCGTCGCCGTCATGTGTAATTTCCCCCTGATAGAGTAGACAGTAGTTGGATTGATCCACTCGTGACTTCAGGGAGTATCTTCCTCTGTCTTTTGCCTACTGTCTACTGCCTACTCGTTCTCAGCCGCAAGGCTGGCGACGAGTGGGCACGAGGGCGGGGCTGACGCCCCATTCGGCCCACCCACCATCGTAGAGCCGCACGTTCGGGTAGCCGAGGGCCTTCAGCGCGAAGAAGGGAATGCCCGTGTCGTTGCTGAAGGTGCCGTACAGGGCGATGGTGCGTTCCGGCGACGCGCCGACGCTGGCGAGCATGGCGCGTAGGTCGTCCGGGGAGCGCAACACGGGTACCGTCGGCTCGCGGATGAACATGGTCCACGGGAGGCGGCGCGAATTCGGGATGCTGCCGATCTGCGTCGTGTTGTCCCACGTCTGGGCCATCTCGCGATCCGTGCGCACATCGAGGACGACGACATTCGGGTCGTTGACCGCATGGGACATATCGCAACGATTGATGAGGATCGACTCGTCCGGCAGGTCCCGATAGGGGATGCGGGGCGCGGTGTGGGCGGTCGTTTCGATCGGCTCGCCTGCCGCCGCCCAGCCCGCCAGCCCGCCGTTGAGGAGGCGCACCTTCGGGTGGCCCGCGTACCAGAGCGCCCACGCGAAGCGCGCCGCCGCACGGTTGTCAGTGCGGTCATAAACGACGACGGTGGTATTCGGTCCGATGGCGAGGTTCCCGAACGTCTTCTCACGCTCCATGCGCCCCGCGAGGCGTCCGTACGTGTCCGAGTTCCGTTCGACGAGGTCCTGCCAGTACGCATGGACCGCGCCGGGGACGTGGCCGAGGCTGTATTGCGGTTTCTCCGACAGATCGATGATGCGCAAATCGGTGTCGTGCAGGTGATCGGCCAGCCAGAGCGGCTCCGCGAGCACGATGTCGTACGGCCACGAGTAGACTGGGAGCGGCGCGACCGTGGCGGGCACCGTTGGCGTCGTCCCTGCCGTGCACGCCGTCAGGATGATCGAGAGGATGAGAAGGAGAGGGAGAGGGAGACCTAGACCCCCGGCCCCCTTCCCGCCTCGGGAAGGGGGAGGGGAGGGTGTGGCACTTGAATCTGGTTCCCCTTCCCTTCGCAGGAGGGGGTCAGGGGATAGGAATCTCATGCCGTGAGCGTAGCACAAGTGGGGCAATTGCGGTACGATGCCGCGCAGGGAAAGGGAAACGCGGTGGCGGAGGGCCGTCATCGAGCGAGCGGAGAGGAAACGAGGAAACAAGGCCGTATGGCAACCACGACACAAACCCGACCGAAGACGAATGCGGACAATGCCCCACCGCCGCTGGAGCCGGTGCTTTTCACCCTCGGTTCATCGGGGCGCCGCGCGATCCATTTTCCCCCGCTCGACGTGCCGGAGGCGCCATTGCCGACGGAGCGCCTGCGGGCGAACGATCCGCACGACACACTCGTGTGGCCGGAGCTATCGGAGTTGGAGGTGGTGCGGCATTTCGTGCATCTCTCGCAGTTGAATATGGCGATCGATGTTAACTTCTACCCGCTCGGCTCCTGCACGATGAAGTACAACCCGAAGGTGAACGAGGTCGTCGCCGCGATGCCGGGGTTCGCGGGGATCCACCCGTACCAGCCGGAGGCCTCCGTGCAGGGCGCGCTCCAGATCATGCACGACATGCAGGAGTACCTCGCGGAGATCTCCGGCTTCGACGCGGTGACGCTCTGCCCAGCGGCGGGCGCGCACGGCGAACTGACCGGTATCCTGCTGATCCGTGCGTACCACGAGAGCCGTGGCGAGGGGGCGCAGCGGCGCACGGTGATCGTGCCGGACAGCGCGCACGGCACGAACCCCGCGACCGCCGCGATGAGTGGCTACAAGGTTGTCACGGTAAAGTCCGACGCGCGCGGCAATGTCGATGTCGAGGCGTTGCGCGGTTTGGTCGGGCCGGACACCGCCGCGCTAATGATCACGAACCCGAACACCCTCGGCCTCTTCGACGAGCACGCGCGCGATATCGCGGCGATCGTGCACAGCGTCGGTGGCCTCGTCTACAACGATGGCGCGAACTTCAACGCGATCCTCGGCATCGTGCGCCCCGGCGACATCGGCTTCGATGTGATGCACTACAATCTGCACAAGACCTTCTCATCGCCGCACGGCGGCGGCGGGCCGGGCGCGGGGCCAGTCGGCGTCAAGAAGGAGTTGATTCCCTTCCTGCCGTCGCCGCACGTCGTCAAGGAGGGCGAGACCTATCGACTGACGACGCCGGAGCGGTCCATCGGCAAACTGCACGGCTTCCACGGCAACTGGGGCGTCATCCTCCGCGCGTACACCTACATCCGCTCCAACGGCGGCGAGGGGCTGCGGACGATCTCCGAGACGGCGATCCTCAACGCGAACTACCTGCTCTCGCAGGTGCGCGCCGCGTACCACCTCGCGTATGACCGCTCGTGCATGCATGAGTTCGTCATCACCGATCAGCGGCAGCGGCCCGCCGTGCGGACGCTGGACATCGCGAAGCGCGTGATCGACTACGGCTTCCACCCGATGACTGTCTACTTCCCGCTGATCGTCGAGGGCGCGATGCTCGTCGAGCCAACCGAGACGGAGACAAAGCAGACATTGGACGAGTTCGCCGCCGCGATGAACGCCATCGCGCGCGAGGCGGCGGAGAACCCGGAACTGGTCACGTCCGCGCCGCACAACGCGCCGCTCACCCGGCTGGACGAGGCGACCGCCGCGCGCAGGCCCAACCTCCGCTGGCTGGCCGCCACATCCGCGCCGGTATCCGGCGCGGATGTGGCGGCGCGCTGAGCGGTACAGCGATGGTCATTGGCCACGGTATCCGCCCTCCTTTCTATGAACGATGTTTTTCGGAATATCGCGCGGCTGGATGCTGTTTAATCTTGTGACACGGCGAGAGTCCCCACAATGCATCGGCATCGGAAGCCGTTGACACGCCACGAGGATTGCCGTACGATACTTCCTTGCGCCGCCGAATTCGGCGGCTTGAGTATGCGACGAAGCGGCGGGGTTTTCGAACCGCCCGTGGAAGTGACGGAGGGCATCGGTGTCGTACGCGGTGATCGAGACAGGCGGCAAGCAGTACCGCGTGAACGTCGGGCAGACGATTGAGGTCGAGAAGCTCGAAGGCAGCGTCGGTGACGTTGTGACGCTTGAGCGCGTCTTGCTCGTCGCGGGCGAGGGCAACACCACCGTCGGCACGCCGGTCGTGACGGGCGCGGCGGTGAAGGCGACTATCGATGCGCAGCACAAGGCGGATAAGGTGATCGTCTTCAAGATGAAGGCGAAGAAGCGGTATCGCCGTCTCAAGGGGCACCGCCAGCAACTGACCCGCCTCACCGTCACCGACATCGTTGTCTGAGTAATCAGCAGACAGTAGTCGGAAGTCGGAACGATTTGACTACGACCCACTGTCTACTAACTACCGTCTACTGACTACTGACCACTGGAGGCAGAATATGGCACACAAAAAAGGCGTTGGTTCGTCCCGCAACGGGCGCGATAGTAAGCCAAAGATGCTCGGCGTCAAACGGTACGACGGTCAGATCGTCCACGACGGCGAAGTCCTCGTCCGGCAGCGCGGGACGCGCATCATGCCGGGCAACAATGTCGGCGTCGGGCGCGATCACACACTCTTCGCGCTCATCCCCGGCTCGGTGAAGTACGAGCATGTCGGGCGATACAAGAAGCAGGTCAGCATCTACCCCGTCGCCGTTGGCATGCCGGTCGAGGAGACGCAGGTCGCAGCAGGATAAGTCTCAGTGCCGCGTACGGTGTACGGCGGTATCTCACTCAGTATTCAGTATTCGATACTCAGTACTGACAACAGGAACGTAGCATGAAGCCAGGTATCCACCCCAACTATATCGAAGCGCTCGTGACGTGCTCGTGTGGCAACACATGGACTACGCGCTCCACGAAGCCCGCCCTGCGGACGGACCTTTGCTCCACCTGCCACCCGTTCTTCACGGGCGAGCAGCGCATCGTGGACACCGCCGGTCAGGTTGAGCGGTTCATGAACAAAATCGGCAGCGCGCAGGAAGGCGGCGCGGTCAGCAAGAAGGCGGTTCGCCGCGAGGCGAAGATGGCCGAGGTGCAGCGCGCGCGCACCTTCACGCCGGAGCTCGAGGCGCTCGCCCAGGCAGGTGATGTGCCTGCGGAGTCCGCCACGCCACCGGCGTAGCCGAAGCGTAAAGGGCGCGCTCGTGCGTCGCTGACAAAACTGTCACGCGGAATCGCGCAACAATTCTAGTGTACGTACGTTATATCGGTCAGAGTAGTCGACATCCGTCGGCGCTCTGGCCGAATTGCCTTTTGTGTAATCAGGAAAGTGTGCGGAAATCCGTGGCACAGCCGATTGTCTCGCCCGTCCGTGCAGCGTCCGCCGTCCTGCCTGTCGCATCGACTGCTCCCGCGCCTCCCGTCATCCTGAAGGAAGGCGAGACCTTCCTCGTTGGCGACGCGCGGGGTGATATTACCGGTTACCATGGGTCCGGCCTCTACGAACGGGACACGCGCTACCTCAGCCGATTCGTCCTCGCGATTGACGGTCATCGCCCCGACATCCATTTCACCACCCGGCCCGGCCCGGCGGTGGTCTCGTCGCGCGCGGCGGTGCCGTCTCCACGTTGTAGCGCGCCAGAGATCACCGTGCACCGCTCCGCTGTCGTTGACAACGCGCTGCACGTCAACGTGACGCTGCGGAACCGCACATCGGCGGCGCGGCGTGTGCGCGTGACGGTCATGATGGCGGCGGACTTCCGCGACATGTTCGCGGTGCGTCGGTTCTACTGCGGCAAGCGGTGCGGCACGGTGCTGACGCCGGAGATCGAAGAGCGACAGGTCCGCTTCCGGTACGACGCGCTCGATGGTCAACCGCTCTGGACCGATATTCGTGCCAGCCACGTGCCGGTGTGTGCGACGATCACGCGGACGGACCATCGCGGGAGCGTCCCCGGTGTCCGCTGGACGTTTGTGCTCGCGATACCGGCGGGTGGCCGTGAGGAATTGACGTTTCTCGCGACGCCGGGGCGCGCGGCGGAGGGGGCCACGGACCGGGGCATCGGCGCATCGCTGCGCAGCGCCCGCGTCCTCGCGCGTGGGTGGAAGGATGAGATCACCGGGATTGAGACCGACAACGCGGATTTCAACCGCCTGATGCGGCGATCCGCGCACGACCTGCGCGCCCTGCTCACCCCGTGCGCGGCGGGCGAGGTCCCGGCGGCGGGCATCCCGTGGTTCGTCGCGCCGTTCGGGCGGGATTCCTGCATCACCGCCCTCGAATCGTTGATGCTGACGCCGCGATTCGCCGTCGGCACGCTGCGGGCGCTCGCGGCGCATCAGGGGACGGTGGTGGACCCATCGCGGGATGAGGAGCCGGGGAAGATTCTGCACGAGGTGCGCGTCGGCGAACTGTCGCGGCTCGGCATCGTGCCATTCTCGACGTACTACGGCAGCGTGGACAGCACGCCGCTCTTTGTCATGCTCTTCGCGCAGACGATGCGCTGGCTCGACGCCGATGCGCTCTACGACGACCTGCTGCCTCATGTGCGCCGCGCCCTCGCGTGGTGCGATACGCACGGCGACATCGACGGGGACGGCTATATCGAGTTTGGCCGCTATGCGCGGAACGGCATTGCCAATCAGGGGTGGAAGGACAGCCACGACTCGCTGCACCACCCGGACGGCGCTGATGTGCTCCGTCCCATCGCGCTCGCGGAGGCGCAGGCGTACGTCTATGCCGCGAAGGCGTGGCTTGCGGACATCGTCGAGCGACGCGGCGATCTCCTCTGGGCGGCACAACTCCGCGTGGAGGCCGCCGACCTCGCGGCGCGGTTCGAGGGCGACTATTGGATGCCGGAGGAGGGGTGCTACGCCTACGCGCTCGATGGCGCGAAGCGGCCCGTGCGCACCATCGTCTCGAATGTTGGGCACCTGCTCTATTGCGACCTCGCGCGCGGTGACAGGGCGGCGGCCGTCGCCGCGCGGCTCCTGCGGTCGGACATGCTCTCCGGGTGGGGCGTGCGCACGCTCTCGTCGGACGCGACGCGGTACGACCCCGACAGCTACCACAACGGGAGCATCTGGCCGCACGACAACGCGCTGATCGCGGTGGGGATGCGGCGTGCGGGGCTGCCCGCTGCGGCGGTCGCGGTCGCGGAGCAGGTGCTCGCGGCGGGCATGGCGCAACCATTGTGCCGGATACCGGAGTTGTACGCTGGCCACGCGCGGACGGCGGCGATCCATGCGCCGGTACCGTATCCGGTCAGTTGCGCGCCGCAGGCGTGGTCCGCCGCCAGCGTCTTCGCCTTTGTGCACGCGATGATCGGCCTCGATGTCGATGGGCGCACGGGGGAACTGACCTGCGCGCCGCACCTGCCCGCGTGGCTCTCGCATGTGCGCGTGCGCGGGATGCGCTTCGGGCGCACGCAGGCGGATATCGACATTCATCGCGCGGAGCATCCCGGCTTCGGCTACCGCGTCGATATCACCCGCGCTGACGGGCCGCAGACAATGTTCGTCGTTGGGTAAACGGGGCTACGGTTGGGGTCAGCCTCCCCGCTTGCCGCGCGGATCGAGCGCGTCGCGCAGGCCGTCGCCGAGGAAGGTGAAGGAGAGCATCGTGAGGGCGATGGCGAGGCCGGGGAAGAGCACCTGCGTCGGTGAGTAGAAGATCGCCTGCTGGCCCTCATTAATCATCGCGCCCCACGATGGGGTCGGCGGGATGACACCGATGCCGAGGTACGAGAGCGCCGCCTCGGCGAAGATCGCGCCGGGGACGCCGAACGTCACGGAAACGAGGATCGGGCCGAGCGCGTTCGGCAGCAGATGCTTCCACATGATGCGCCCCGGCCTCGCGCCCATCGCGCGCGCCGCCTCGACGTATTCGCGCCCCTTGAGGCCGATAATCTGGCCGCGCATCAGGCGCGTATCCCCCACCCATGAGGTGAGGCCAATCGCGATGAAAATGACGAACAAGCCGCCGAGCCACTGCTTGAGGGGGCTTTCCCGGAGTGCGGCGGAGAGCAGGATGATGAGCAGCAGGGAGGGGAAAGCGTACATAATGTCCGTGAACCGGCTGATGAGCGTATCGACCCACCCGCCGAAGTAGCCCGCGAGCGTGCCGAGCGGGACGCCGATCAGGACGACGACGAGTTGGACGACCAGCCCGACGGAGAGCGACACGCGCGAGCCGTACAGGAGGCGAGAGAGGATGTCGCGCCCGAGGTTATCCGCGCCGAGCAGCCCCGCCGCCCCCGGCCCGGCGTTCGTCCGGCCGCTGTAGACGACCTCGCGGTAGCCGTGCGGCGCGAGCAGCGGCGCGAAAATCGCGATCAGCGCGAGCAGGCTGATGACGATCAGCCCCGCGACCGCGAGCCGGTTCTTGCGGAGCCGCCGCCAGGCGTCGCTCCAGAGGTTGCGATTCTGTTGCTGCTCCGCGAGCGTACCGACCTTCGTCGCGCCGGTCCTGACCGACCCGACAGCGGGACCGGTAATGGGTACGTTGCCGCCGCTTTGGTTGAGTGCCACGGATCACCGTTCCTTGTTCCTTAGCTATAGCGAACGCGGGGGTCAATCACACCATACAGGACATCGACCAGCAAGTTCGCGACCGCGATCACGACCGCGTACAGCAGCGTCGTCGCCATGATGACCGGATAGTCCCGTCCCTGGACGGCCTGAATCGAGAGCCGCCCCATGCCGGGGACGCCGAAGATCGTCTCCACGATGAACGAGCCAACGATGAGGTTCGCGGCGAGCGGCCCTGCGACGGTGATGACGGGGATGAGGGCATTCCGCAGGATGTGCCGGAGGACGACGATTTGCTCGGTAAGGCCCTTTGACCGCGCCGTCTGGACGTAGTCCTGATTGATCGCCTCCAGCATGGCGGAGCGCGTGATTCGCGTGATGAAGGCCATCGGCGTGAATGCCAGCGTCAGCACGGGGAGGATCGCCTGCTTCGGCGTGCCCCACCCCTGCGTTGGGATCCAGTGCAGTCTCACGGAGAAGATGATGACCAGAATGATCGCCAATACGAAGTTGGGCACGCTCGCACCGGCGGTGGCGAGGAACAAGGAGATGTAATCGGCAAGTTTGTTCTGGCGCAACGCGGCGATGATCCCAAGGGGAATCCCGATAACCAGTGCGACCGCGAGCGCGAGGAGACCGAGCGTGACGGTTTTGCCGAGGCCCTGCTTAATGATCGTCGTCACCGGGGTGTCCTGCCGGATCTGCACGGAGAGGCCGAAGTCGCCCCGGAGTGCGTGCCCGACGTACCGCGCGAACTGCACCGGCAGGGGCTGATTGAAGCCGTATTTCGCGTTCAGGGTCGCGATGACTTGCGGCGAGACGCGCTTGCCGAGGTCCGCGCCGTCGAACGGGCCACCGGGCGTCGCCTTCATGATGAGGAAGGTGATGATCGCGACGCCAAGAATTGTCGGGATTAGCAACAGCAGGCGGCGGGCAATGTAGCGAAACACGGGGTCGTCCTTCTCATGCCGGCGCGGGCGGCACGCACCCATGATGGGGGAATACGCGGGGAGGGGCGGCGCGTGTCGCCCCTCCCCGCTCGTCGGCGCTTACTTGGTGATCTGGATGCCGCGGAAGGCGTGCTGGTCGCCGATGGCGTTCGCGTCCATTGGGTTCGGCACGACGCCGGTCACCGTCGGTTTCTTAACGCTGAACGTCTCGCGCACGTAGATCGGTGCGACGCCGCAATCATCGTCCACGATGATCTTGTGCGCCTGATCGAGCAGCGCGAGCCGCTTGGTGTTGTCCAACTCGACCTTCGCCTGCTTGAAGAGATCGTCCACCTTCGGGTTGGAGTACAACTGGTCGTTGTTACCGCCCTTCGAGCCGAAGAGTTCGATCAACCAGTTCTCGGGGTCCGGGTAGTCCGCGCCCCAGCCGCCGAGGTTGAACTGGTAGTCGTGCTGATCGCTGACCAGTTTCTGGTAGACGGTGGACTCCTGCGGGTCGAGCGCGATCTCGACGCCGAGGTTCTGCCGCATCTGCGCCTGCACCGCCTGCGCGATGGCCGGGCCATCACCGGTGTTGGAGAAGATGAACTTGGTGCCGCTCAGGCTCTTCGGGTCGATGCCCGCGTCGCTCAGAATCTTCTTCGCCTTCGTGGCGTCAAACTTGTACTGGCTGCCGATGCTCTCATTGTAGCCCGGCTCGCCCGGCGCGATCCACGAGGTCGTCGGCTTGTTGACGCTCTTGAAGACGTCTTTGATGAACGTGTCGCGGTCAATCGCCGTCGCGAATGCCTTGCGAACCGCAGGGTTGTTGAACGGCGCCTTTTGATTCTGGAACCGGAAGCCGAAGGTCGTCAACTGCGGCGCGCGGACGATCTGATCCTTGAAGGAGGGGTCGCTGAGCACCTGCTGCCGGTTGCCGGTCGGCACGCCAAGCGAATCGATCTCGTTGTTCTGGTAGGCGTTGAAGCGCTGCGCGGGGTCCGTGATGACCGTGAACTCAAGCCGCGTCAGGAAGGGCTTTTGCCCGGTGTAGTTCGTGTTCGGCGTGAGCGTGATCTTCTGCTTGGACTGGAAGGTTTCGAGGATCCACGCGCCGTTGGTGACGTGGTTCTTCGGGTCCTGCCACCACGACGCGCCACCCTTCTCGACCACATCCTGCTTGAGCGGGATCAGGCCCCAGAGGGAGAGCACCTGCGGGAAGGTCGGCTGCGGCTGCGCGAGCGTGAAGACGAGCGTGGTGTCGTCCTTCGCGGCGACGCCGAGTTTGTCGAAGAGGGGCTTCAGTTCCGTCGCGCTCTTCTTGTCGTTGCCCTTCGCGTTCAATTCCTCGAATCCGACGACGCTGTCCATGAACGAGGCGTAGTTGGAGGCAAGCGCCGGGTCCATGAACCGTTTGGCAGCGTAGACGTACTCTTTCGTCGTGACGGGCGAGCCGTCCGAGTACTTCTGACCGGGACGAATCTTGATCGTGTACGTCTTGCCGTCCTGCGCGATGCCGCCATTCTGCACCGTCGGCACCTCGACCGCCGCGCGCGGGACGAGGTTGCCCTTGTCGTCGTACGAGTAGAGGCTGTCATACATCAGATGGATGTAGCTGATGGAATCCGCGTACTGCGCGGTGGCCGGGTCGAGCGTCTTCGGGTCCGCGAGCGCGGCAAGGCGATACGTCTGCTTGTCGGCGGCGTTCGCGGCCTTCGTGCCCTGCGGGGTGTAGGCCGCCGCACCCGTCGTGGTGCCGGCCGTCGTCGAACTGGCGGCGGTCGTCCCCGCCGGGGCGGTGCCGACGGTCGCGGGGGCGGTGCTCGCGGTCGTGCTGCCCGCCGGTCGCGTCGCCGCAGCCGCTGGCGCTGTCGCACCCGTGCCCGTCGTCGCCGCACTCGTCGTGGCCGCAGGCGCGGTCGTTGGGGTGCCGCTCCCGCCGCAGGCCGCGAGGATCGCCGCCGCCGCGCTCCCGGCGATGCCGCCGAGCATCGCGCGGCGCGTCAATCGTTCGTTCCACATCCCTTGCTTCACAGACATCTCTCCTTACGTATGGTGCGTGTGAAACACGCATCTGACAATAACGGCGAGCGCTGTTCGCGCGCTCGCAAATGGGAAACGACGAGCAAAGCATTCGCGGCATTTAAACCGCAGCGTGATTCGCCTGTCACAATCTTCGGTGCAAACGCTCGTACGCTTTCACCTCCCGAAGCCGCTTTTCACCATATCCACATATGCGCGTAATGTTCGGTCATTTTCGTGAAACTGTCAAGAAACCCATCATGATCGGGTTGCATTGCGGAAGAAACGGCCTCACTTCATTGTTAGATATAATTAGGACTTACGCAGTTGTAGGGAGAGTGAGCCACGGATGCGCCAGATAGCGCCGTACCGCCGGGCGGATGATCGCTTCTTTCGCGCGTCCCCAACTCACTCCCGTCCGCAGCCGATGCCATTCCA
>JAABUS010002622.1_pt1 | contig 33395 bp, 8 predicted proteins | sample 5560161 | NCBI WGS metagenome assembly JAABUS01 (sample SAMN10711885, study PRJNA513376) | rock metagenome | isolation source: Antarctica rocks | place: Antarctica: Victoria Land, Trio Nunatak nord | collected 2016-01-04 | reverse complement strand
GGATCAGGCGTGGTTGAGGGGGACGAATCATAGTGTTGGGGAGGGGTGTGGGAAGATGATTGGGGGGGGCAGGGTGGGGGAGTGGGTGAGTGCTGATCGGAGGGGGATGGTGGAGGGGGTGAGAGAGGTGGGGTGGTGGTGCTCGTGGTGGATGGTTGTTGGGGTGTTGGTAGTGGTTGTGGGGGTGTCGGCGGGTTTGCTTGTGATGGTATTGTGGGGTGGGAATACGAATCAGACGGTGATGGAGACTCGTCGGGGAGGAGGCGGAGGCGGAGGCGGAGGAGGAGGCGGAGGAGGTAGCGGAGGAGGTAAAGGTGGGAAGAAGAAGGGTGGAGGTAGGACGAGATCGTTTCACCTTCGCAATCGCGTAATAGGTAAAGGTGGAGGTTGAATGTGATGGCGACTGGCGAAATATATATGGGACTGGAGTTAGCATTGGATATTGGACTTGGGATTGGGACTAGAACGCGAACTCCATTACATCAACGTTTAGTAGCAAGCAGATAGAATTACTCCTTCTTCTCGATTAACAAACACAAACACAAACACAAACACAAACACGCACTCAAGTAAAGTACCGGAAGGTAAAGTAAAGTAAGGTACTCGTACAGAGTATTCTAGTTCTAGTTCTAGGCTTCTAGGTTCAGGCGGCTGATTGGATCTCCCGGGGCCGGCTTCCGCCATCGCTCTCGGCCCGTCGCAATTTACGGTACGTAGTACTCTCTACTTCCTCAAAGCCTCTCTCACTCGGGCTATTCCAGCGCATTCACGCAGACACGCAGACTGGGAGACAGGCAGACATTGGCACGCTGGGAGACAGGAAGATATGAAGACATTGGCAGACAGGTAGACAGGCAGACATTGGTAGACAGGTAGACAGACAGACATTGGCACGCTGGGAGACAGACACATAAGAAGACATTGCTACACTGGTATACTAGAACAGGTAGACAGGAAGGAAGGAACATAGGAAGGCAGGCAAACAGGCACGGGCAGACACGAAGACTAGCGGACTGGAAAGGCACTGGCAAGCTCCTATAACTTCATAGACGGGCGTCTCTCAAATCCTTCTTATAGCCTTCTGCTACTGCATACAGACTGCCCACAGACTGTCCACCACCGCCCATTCCCATACTATGTACTGACTGTTTCACAGAACTTAACCAGGGTCGACCAGCGACTGCGTGCACCCTCAACACGACCGCGACTGCTAGGAGTGTTCATGTTTGCACTCTCCCATACTCAACGATAAAACCCTTCATACACCCTCCCCCCACTGTATGCAGAATACCCACCACAACCTTTTCCTACATCTACCGCTGCTACTACTCCATAAGCTCTGGCACTCACTGCATGCAGGCCTCGGCGTCAGGGTTCGTCTGAAGCTCAACTACGGTTGACCAGCGATTGTGTCAGGAGCTGCAAGAGTTCTCCAACCCACTACATACAGTCCCCAGCTCAGCTGCGGTTGACAAGCGTTTGTTTCAAGAGCTGCGAGAGTTCTCCCAGTCCCAAGCTCAGCTACGGTTGACAAGGGTTTGTTTCAAGAGTTGCGAGAGTCCTCCCAGTCCCAAGCTCAGCTACGGTTGACGAGGGTTTGTTTCAAGAGCTGCGAGATTTCCCCAAGCTACTACATACAGTCCCAAGTTCCGGCAGCCTTCTAGGATATCCCTGCTGCTGATCCTGCTTTCTCCTAGCCCAAGGTCGCCTTTCCTGGAAGAGAGCATCCTGACATTTGGATCTTCAGACTGTATGGAACCGTTGCATCCACCCTATCTATGACTGCGATCCTTAAAGGGAACCCGACCACTCCCTTTCATAATATTATCGAACCTGGTTGGCTTGTCTTCATACTGCATGGAGTATAGCCGACTATACAATCCATGATGGTGATCCTCAATGGCCGTCCTCAAGATTTCTTCTCCGTCTATATCGCCTTTCCTAGGGGGAATCACCTCTAGACTACATAGAGCTGTTCCCAGATATCCTCATCTATAGTTCGCCTCCCCTCGAAGATAATGTCTTCAGGCTGCTTGGAGTTATTCCTATAGTATCCTCCATAGGGATCCTTTCGCTTTCTTTCCGCCCAAGGTCGCCTTCTCTGAGAGAGTTCATCCATAGCCTGCATAGAGCTATCTTTATAAGATCCGTCCCCATCATCTCCAGTTGAGTTAGTATTCTATATACAGATTAAGCCTTCGCTGGGACTGATAAGTCGTGGACCTTACTTAGCGTATCCAAGTAAAGCTGTGGACAAGATTGATTAGTTGATTGATTATGTTATACTGGAGCCCCGGAGAGTAACAGGCCCAGGGCCTAGCTAGAGAATCGGCAGCCCGGGCTTCCCATGCCCTGGATATTACTATACTATCTACAAGAGCAAGCCCCTAATGAGCTCCACCGCTACTACGAATAATAATAATTGATCCCTTAGTATACCCCAAAAGAAGAGCCCCTAGTATCAAAGTACAGCGAGGTCCTATAATCCCTTAATACCCAAAGTTCAATTAATTAGAGTATATTTATATATTATATCGTCGGCGAATATAATTAATTTCGAGTATAAATTTCTTTATAAATATATTATAATTATAGATAAAGTTTTTAAATATTTAATTATAATTAAATACTCTCTAAATATTAACTAGTAATAGTTATTTATTCGTAGTAGTTTTAATTAATATTACTCTTTAATCTAGATAAAATACTAGAGTTTAGAGAAGAGTTAGATAAATAATTTAAATATATAATATTACTACTCTATTTAGAGCCTTCTAATATTACTCGATTTATATAAATATTAATAATCGAGTATATTACTTCTACCCTAGTATTCCTTAAAGTAAGTAAATAATTATATTTATTAACTTATTATATATATAGTATCTTACTCTCGCTATTAGTTAGGTTTATTATCTTCGTCGTTTTATTTAATCTCTTTATTTATATAGATACTTTCTTATTAATTATTATTAATTCTAGTTATAATAAAATAAGAGAGCGAGATTATTCTAATAATAATAAAATATAAACGTACTTCGAATTTTAATTAGTATATAATTATATCTATAAATAGATAATTTATATATAGTAACTATAATAATTTCTTTAATAATCGAGTATTATTTTTATTAAATTATAATATCTAGAGTATATATAATAATATGAAAATAAATATATAGATTTAGTAAAGATCTTTATTACTCGATAAAAGAATTAATTTTTAAAAAACTCTAGGAGCTAGGAGTAAAGAACTAATTATATAATAATATATTTAATTATAATATTAATAACTTATTAACTACGTTATCTATTAATAAAACTAATATAAAGATTATATATTATATACGTAGTCTTTAGCTCGAATCTTGATTACTAAAATTTAATTTAATTATAATATAATAATTATCTCTCTCTCTAAGGAATTCGCCCCGAATTTAAATATGAAAATATCTAAAAAAACTCTTTAAATCTATATAGAGAATAAGAGGAAAAACAATAGAAAGATAATATAAATAAAATATTTATATCTCGATAGATATTAATATAGAAAATTAATTATTTTCTATAATTATATCTTTTTATTATAAATAAGTATATATAAACCCCTCTAAACCTAGTAGGATAAATAAGTAAAAAAATATTATAAAACTAGTATATATAATTTAAAAACAAAATATAAATATACTATCTCTATATTTTTATAAGAAAAATAGTAGTATATATTCGCCTAAACTAGTAACTATTAATATATATAATAGTAAATATTTGATAAAACTCTTTAAACTCATTAAGTAAATAAAGAAAAAAATATATCTCTAAAAAAATTATTAACGTATATATATAACGGCGAGTTTATTTACTCGGCGCGTCTATAACGAATTAAGCGAAATATATTCGTATAATTTTATAATTAAATTCTTATTTAGATCTAGTAATTAATTATATAATTCGTAAACTCGTTAAATATTCTAGTTTACTTTATTTATAAATAAATAATACCCGTTTATAATAAATATTCGTTTACGATACTCGATAAATAATAAATAAATTATCGACTAATAATAATTCAAGGAAATTTCAAATTCTATAAAATAATTTCGAAAACGGTCTACTAATAGATTATATAATAATAATAAATTTTAATATTAATTATAACTTCGGCCTCTACTTTTAATATTTTACTTCTTTAATACTACTATATTAATTAGTTATATATATATCTTCGTATACTTCTAATATTCGAGTTATTAACTAATTAATAATATAATTTCTATAAAATTTATTTATAATATAGACGTAAATTTTATATATATATTTCGATATAAGAGTTAAAATTAATATTTCTTAGTTTCTTTTTTTATATTCTCTATTTAATAATCTTTAATTTAAATATAAATATAGTAACTTCTTTCTTTTATTAATATTAGTCTCCTTTATACTTAACTTATTTAAAAAGAAATATATATACGTATTATTATTATTCGTAATCAATTTCTAAAATTCTTACTTTAATTTATTTAATAGAGTACGCGTATTATAATAATATCTCGTTATTATAATTTAATATTTTAATAATATCGATTCTTTAGATATTTATTATAACTCTTTATCTAATAATCGCTAAGCGCTCGTAATTTTCTACGACTCTTTATAGTTTTATTATTTATATTATTTAAAATATATTAACTACGATAACTTCTCCTATAATAACCGCGTAAATATAATATATAATTATTATTATATATTACGCTATCTTTATTTACCGGTTCGTTATATTTTACTTTATAGAGATATATAAATAACGTTACTAAATTCCGCTATTATACCGCGCGTATATTAATATTTTATTTCTTTATTATTAATTATACGGTTCCTTAAACTCGCTTCGCTATCGAATTATATATTAAAGAAAGCCCGTTAAGGTATATATATAGGTAATAAGATTTAATAAATTCGGTTTAATTAATTTAATATAGACGTGTTTTTAATTATTAATTTATATTATTATATCTTTAGAAGAGATCGAAGATATAATCCACTATAATATAAATAATATACGGAGTTAATTTTAATTATATACTAATACTTTCTAGTCTAGTTTATTATTTAAAAATACTATCGAGTTTTTCTTTAAATCGAACTATAACTTTAGTAGTTTTAAATCTAATTTCGATATAAATTACAAAGCCGTTATTAATTTTATTATTATTACCGTCGTCGTTCCGCCCGTCGATTATATTATTTTATATATTATTTATTAATCTCTTAAGCTCGACTCTATAATTTCTTTTAATATATCTTCTAATATATCTTCGAATACGGATTCGAAAGAGGAAGAGGTTATATATAAAAATCCTAGTATTAATAATTTAAAGAAAGATATTTATATATCTAATTTAAAAAAAGAAGTAAAGAATTTTATATTATTTAAATCTCCTAAATTATTTATAATTTAGAAGAAGAGGTAGTATAGGAAACTCGTTATAATTAGAGTTAAGAAATAACTTATTTCTAATATTTATAAATAGTAATAATTAATTATATTTAGTAATTAATAATATTTCTATTTCCTCTTTATTTTCTTCTCTACTCTAGTTTTTAATTATATACTTTACGTAATTCTTCTATATATACGATAACGTTTTTATTTTCTTATTAATTAAAATTACTTAATTAATTAATTTATTCTATTAGGTATTAAATTAAACTCTTTATTTCTCTTTTTTTTAAAATCTCTTTTATTTTTTATTCTTTAATATTATTTATTAATTCCGGTAAAGATATATTTAATATTAATATATTATTTTATTTATAATAATATAATTCTAATAATAATAATATAAAAAATATAATTAATATAATAATTCGTTAATAACGCTAAGTGATATATTTATAAATTAATTATATTAAAGACCCTAGATAATTTAATTAATTTATAAAAAAACTTCTTATTTAACCCCTTTTATATATAATTCTTTATTAATAATAATACTAGGTTATTTATATTAAATAATAATTATTTTTATTTTATTATAACTACGCTTTTATACTTTTACTATACTTTTAAAATACCGTTTTAAATATTCTCTAAATGTTTTTATTTTTTAATATTTTTCTTTACTGATATAACTCCTCTCTTAGGCGGCTCGTCTTTAAAATATATCTCAATTCATAAATTATAATTATATAATATTTTAAATAATATTAAATATATAGTTATATACTATAAATTATAATATATATATTTTAATTATTTATAAAAGCTCTATTTAAATATTTTAATTTTTTTATTTATATAAAAAGTTTTTAGAAAATACTTTAATATCTAATTTTAATATTTTATTTAATTAATTATTTATAAATAAGATACGGTATTTAAGTATCGTTTTATTTTTAAATAAAAATATAGTTTTAATTAAATAGTATTTATAAAAACTAATTTTTATCGAATATAATACCCTCCGATATTTTATACCTAAAAATAATTTCCTTATATATTAAATCTATTAATTCTATAATATTAATAAGTAGTAAAAATATACCGTAGTATCTTATTATACTTATTGACTACTATATATACCGCGTCGTATATATATTTTATTTAGTTATTGAGTAGTAATCTCGTAATAAAATTTATTATAATTTCTTTCTATAGGCTAGTAAAATAAAGTAAAGAATTAATTTTATTATAAAAATAATAATTATATATTTTAACCCGTTAGTAGAGATTATATATCCTAATATATTCTTATATATTAATTTTTAGAGTTTCTTAATAATAGTTTTTAAATAATAATTCTATTGTCTTTTTAATATTAAAGTACTTTATTAAAATATTATTATAATAGTTTATTAATAACTCTTCGCGGATTAATTTCTCTATATTTATATTAATTTTATTTATATATTTAAAGAGTAATATTAAATAAAAAGTCTAAACTCCGGCGGGATATATAGTATCCGTTTATTAATAAATAATACTTTTATTTTACGAGAAAGAATTATTTTTCTATAATATATAAATTAACTCGATTATTAACAAAATTTCTACGTTATAAATTATATTATATCTAATTATTAATCTAGTAATTATATATAGAATAAATAATAAATAATTTATAATTTTAGCGATAAAGTTAACCGGCTCCTCGGTTAAATTTAAATAAATATTTTATTTTAATTTCTCTAAAGTTTCCCGTTTAAGTTTAAATTCCTTAAATATAAATAAATATCTTATTAAATATATCTCTCTAGCGGCTAATATTAAGGATTTTAATAATATAGTTTTTATATTTATTAGACTTTATAATATCTTTACGACTACTCAATTAATTATAAATAGATTATTATTTATTTTCAACTCTCCTATATCTATAAATATATTTCGTATTATAGTAATTATAGGGCTAGAACTAGTTTTTTCTAAAATTAAAAATTTCTATTATAATATAAATAATATTTAATTTAATAAACTATTTTAGTTTTTATAATCTAGACGTCGCGATAAATTATCGATTGAGTTATTTTTACTAGAACGATATATTATCGTAAAATCGTAAAACGAATATTTTATAATTTATTATATTTAGTAGTTATTTAATTATTCAATATTTATAATTCTCTTTAAATTATTATAATTTATTAAAACTTTAATTATTATCGAAGTAAAAAAAGAGTTTTTAATATAAAAGTGACAAGGTTATAGTATATATTTAGTAGTAATAATTAATTAATTAACTAGGTATTCGTTATTAACGAATTAGAATAATAAGTAGTCTTCGGTATTAAGGAACTAACCTAATATAATAAAATCGATATAATTATATTAGTTATTATTAAATAAATAAAGTCATCGCCCCGATAGTATAATTATATAATAGGGTATAAGGAAGCGCTAGTAGAAAGAGAATTCTATTAAACCGAAATTATTATAGTAGATAACTTCGTTTAAGCCGAATAATTATTTATATTATATTAATAAACTAGCCGTAAACCTCCTTATACTCTCTAATAATATTAAATATATATTATAGTTACTTTATAAATATTCATTTATTATCTTCGGGCCTATAACCCTTCTAACGAATTAAATATTATAAAATAGTGTTCTTCGCCCTCTTAAATCGATACTATCGTTTATATAATAGCTTTTCTATCTCTTATTCGTCCTCGTTATCGACGATAATTAATAGCGGTATTATAGTGTATCTTCCGTAGGGATCCGCGTTAGGTATTATCGCTAATTCGAGGTAAACTACCGAGACTACGTTATAAATAATTATAGTAGAGGGTAGCTTTAGGCGGTACGTTAACCTCCCGATTTTTTTAATAACCTCAAACGGGCCTACGAATTATTATTTTATTTTCTTCGAGAGTATACTAACTATTTAATATCCGCGGTATAAATATAAATATATTAAATCACCGACCTTAAAGAATATTAACTTATAGTAGACGTCGTATTATTCTTTTATACGGATTAAAGTAAAGGTAATAATATCTTAAATATTAATATATTTAGGGCGGTAGACAGTAGTAGGGAATATATCTCCTCGGAAAGTTTCTATAATATTATAACGTACTTTTAAATTAGGGGATTTAATATCTTTAAAAACTTCCGTAGGAGTAGTTAAGACGTTAGTTACTTTAAGATTATTAAAGTTAAAATTATCGATTTATAATAAATTTAATAATTCTTTAATCTTAAAGTTATATAGGACCTTTATTAATACTAGGCGCGTACTATTATATTTAATAGAATTATTTAGCGCCGCGGATAACTACGGTAATATTATTAACTATTTATTATAATTAACTATAAAAAGGAAATAACGTAATACGATCTCGATAACCTTATTTAACTTTTTAGACTAACCGTTAATCTAAGAGTAATAAATAATTAAATATAATATATCGACTTTAAGTTTATTTATAATTTATTTTTATAATTAACCGACGAACCGATAGTCTCGATTAGAGATAATAGCGGTTAGTAGACTTTAATTTAATAAGAGTAATCGAGTTAATAGTAAATAAACCTATTAAGGCCCGCTTTAATCTATTTAACCCGTAATTAATATTACTACTTTACTAAATTTGTATATAATAAATATAATATAATCCTCCTCTATAAAAGCCTTTAATAATACTAGAATAAAATTAATAATTATTATATAAAACGGCCTAGTAGGTAAGTAGATCAATTATAACGATTTATATAATTAATACCTTAATATTTAGTATAACTAATAGTAGAGGTAGTATCTAAGATATTTATATAATTTCGTTAATATATTAAATATATAGACGTTATTTACGAGTTTCTCGTAGGTCCTAATATAGCTAGGGTACTCTATATTATTATATATTTTCTAAAATACCTTATATTCTAGAGCGGTCGGTAAATATAGGCGAAGTCTATATTTATATTCAATATCGTCGAAGTAGAGTAGACCGTTAATAAGTTTATATAGTAATCTAGTTATATTCTTACCGAGTATAATATTCCTCGTTATCGTAGTTATAATCTTGACCTAGCGTGTTTCTATTTCGTAATTACTATATATACAACCTTTGAAATCGTCGCTAACGGTAATAACACTAACTAGAAAAGTTAATAATATATTAAAGATTAACTCGTTTATTTCTAGGCGGTATAAACGACTAGTAAAACGTAATAGAGTATTTAGGACGATATTCGCTTTACTAGGTTTATATTTTAATTTAATTCGAAACCTCTATAAATATTCGGACGTACGGATTAATCTAAGATTTAGTTTCTTAATAGAGGTAGTATTTATAGAAATCTACTATACTATACTTATAGTAAAGATATAATCGGTATAAATAATTATAGTATTACTAGTTATTTTAATAAGATATCGAATCTTCTTTATAACCTAGATAATACTAGTTATTTTTAATTCGGTAAACTAGTACTTTATTTTAATAAATATTAATTACCTTAATAAAAAGAGAATAGGTTATAGGGACTTCTACTTCGGTACTTTCATAATATTATTATTTTTAATATAATATATATATATACCGAATCTCTACTCCTTACTAGTATTTAGATTAATAAATAATAGTCTCTTTAAATTAATATAATATAATATAGTAGGACTAGCGAAGAGCTCCTATAAATATTTATAAATATTAAACTCCGTCGGCGTAGGTATATCGACGAGAGTTTTCTTTATTATAAATTTGTAAATATTACCCCGTATACTTTTACCCTATAAATTTCGATAGTATTAATTTAGTAATATTTTACGGTCTTATAAAGATTTAATTATTACCGCGTAGTATAGAATATACTACTTTAAATAACCCGTTATTCCGAGGTACTACTTTAGTACCTATAGTATTCGGGGAAACTAAAGATTCTATATAATTATTAATTTATCCTTCGCTATAATAAGGCCTAGAGCGTCGATATATTAATTTAATAACTATATAAAAGGATAGTTAAAGAAGGATTTCTTAATAGAAATATAAATATTTATATCTAATAGAGTCTAGAATATTAGTATTAAATATTCGACGTACTCTATTAACGAAGTAAAAAAGATGACGATATTATCGACGTATATATAACAGAATTTTCGGTACGGCCGAAGTATATAGTTAATTATATATTAAATATAGGCCGGAGAGTTTCGGTACCTTATTATTAATACGTTAAAAGTCTCTTAACCACGGTGCGTTACTATCGTAAAGCGGTATCGATAATATCGCTTTACCTACTATTAGTAGAAAAAGGCTACTATATTAATAGTCGAAATATATATAGTATTTAATAGAAGTACTAAGATCTTAATTTAAATAAAGACCGGATATATATTTAATATTATAATTTTATTAAAGGTCTTAATATCGATAATTATATATTCTTTAAAACCGGAGGCGGTATCTTTCTATATAACGAAATAAGGGAAAGAAAATAGTATCGTTATAATAATTTATTCTATTCGGCCCTATTAATATAGTTCATCGAAGGCGTTATTAATAACCTCTTTATTATACTTCTTTAACGGATAAATACGAGTTTAACCGGCTTTATAGAGTTCTTTCTAATTATTAATAAAAGGAATCTTTATTTATTTAGATTCCGGGATATTTACTACGTTCCTAGTATCTTTCTATAAATTTAGAAACGAATCGACGATATCGGTAATTATAGAGGCGGAAGTATCGTTCCCGTAGATCGTAATACCTATAAGGTATAGTATCTTTAGTTAAGATAAAATATTCGGTACTACCGAAGGTTTTAATAATATTTACTTCGGCGCTACAAAAACTTTTTATAAAATAAATAAATTTAGTAGAGTAAATATTAAATTAGAAATTATAAAACTCGGATAAATAATATTCGATATTATCGAATTAGATATACGGGGAGTTATTATTATATTAAAAGTTATTATTATAACTAGTCCGGTTTTAAAGTAGGATTTAATTAAAAGTTTCGACACTAAAGTCTTCGGTAGCTTTATAACTAAATTAGTATATAAAGTATTAATTTAGAAATATCTAATTACTTTATATTTAATAACTTTCCCTAGTTTAATATATCGGCTAATAATTACTAGTAAATCGGTATTATTCCGAACTATAATTCTATCTATATCGTAGTTAATAATATATACGGTCACTATTAATATATTAAATTAAAAAGGTTTAAATAATAAATCACGATCTTAGAGTAGATCCGATTTTATAAATTTAACTATAATAACTATATCTAAATATACTAGTATAGTATAGCGGAATTTACTAATTATAGTTATATTTATTCTAGTACTTTTCGTAATTATAGAAATAAGGATCTAGAGGTTACTATAAGATATAATAATAACGAGATCTCTATTAATATTAATTATAATTTCTTTTAATTTCATAATATCGATACCTATTAGAACTTTAGTAGATAGATTATCGACGATATATAATTCTTTAGTAATTAAGGCGATCTTACCGTCCTTATTAAAAATATATATAAAGATAATAACGAATTTATTAATATCGTAGTTATTCGACCCTAAACTACGGACTTTTATAGTAGTAGGTATTTTACGGACTTTAATTTATAAATTAAATTCTATAAACTTTATAAAGAACTACTAATTTATAAAATTTATAATATATTTAATATCGAAGTAAAATTCGTAGAGTTAATTATTTAATTCTACGGAGACCTTAATAATAGTATAGCGGTAACCACGAAATATATAACCGCGGGTAGGTTTATCGGTAGATATCGATTTAATAATCTACTTCGCCGAGAAAGTAATATTTAATAGAGCGGAAATTAATAAAACGGAATTCGCTAAGGCGGAAGACGTAGTAGACTCTAATAAAATAGGATTTCGGTAAAGCCGGATATATATATATAATTTATTATTTAAAGAGAAAGACTATTTATATAAATAATATACTATTTTACTAGTCGTATCGACTACTTTAATAATATATTAGCCGACGAAAAGACTATTAATTATTTTATTATAAAGTTACTCTAAATCGACGGTATCGTTAAGGTATTTACTAGCCTACGTTATATCTTAATAGAAAGTATTTTCTTAACTACTATAGTAGTTTCTTTAATTTTCGTTATAAAGACTTTTAGTCTAACGGAAAGATTCTAATAATTAATCTTCGTCGTAGTTAACGTTCTTAGTAGTTTCTTAGTCTTTAATATAATAGGCCCTCTAAGTCGAAAAGAGTTTCTTAAAAGAATTTTTATTAAAGTTTTTTCCTACTCCGGAGTTTTAATTTTAATATTTAAAAAAGAATATCTTCTATCTAGGTAACGGGTTTAAACTTTCGTTTATTATTTATAATTACTTTCCGGGAGGTTATAGGCGGTTAAGATTCTACTATTATTATTACTAGTTAATATTACTCTATTACGATTAGAAGGACGAAGAAGAAAAAGAAAATAACCTATATAAATTACTTTCGTAGGAAGTATTATTACTTTTATAAAAAGACGGACCGCTATATAAAAGTCTAAAGCCTTCGGCAGGACGGTAAAGATTAAAAAATTAACGAAAATTCTAATACTAATTATATTATTAAGACTAATACTATCCGTAGCTACTACTATTATTATTATAATTCAATAGAATTAATCGATTATATCTATTTAACTTTCTAGATACTAGAGTCTACTATTTATATTTATAGTTATCGAGGCTCGTTAGAAAGTTATTAATAATAATATTATTATCGGGCCTCTTAATATCACGCCGTAATTCAAAATTAATTCCGTTATAAATAATATTAAGTTAATTTTATAATAGCGATATTCCCGTATCTTTAATAGACCTCAAAATCTTCTATATATATTTACGCGGTTTACGACGGCTATTAATATCTCTAATAGAGTAACGTTCCTTAAAGATAATATTAATAATTATATTCGAAGGCTCCTTAAACCTTCCCGTTAATAATTAAATTTATTCCGTAATATTAGTATCGGTAGTATCGTATTTCGATAGTCTCTTCTTAATATTTAAAAGTTTAGCGGTATATTATTTTAAAGTAATACCGCGGAGGTAAATTTAAAGATTCTTATATATTATAGTACCTTTAATAATTACTAGGTCCTTAACTCGCTCGATAAATAAATATATATCGCGGAAGTAAATTTCTTTACTAGTATACTCAAGACTAGACTCTATACTAATAGACTTACTATTATATATAGAGTCGAAGAATCCGAGGTTAATTATATTTTATTTTAATAAAATAATATTATCGCTTTAGGGACCTTATAGGCCCTAGAGTCTTAATAGTTTAAAAGGGCCTACTAGAGGTACTATTATAAAATTTATAATAAAATTACGTAGTTTTATTAATTATATTTTATTAAAGCCCGCGTTCGCTATAATCGAGGATTATTACGGTTATTAGTTAGGTCCGAGAGGTCTTTAATAAATTATTTCTTCTATAAAAGTCTATCTAGTAGAATTTCTTAATAACGATATCGAATATAATAATAACGAAGAAGGCGTTTACCTAAAGCTCGGTAGAAACGAAGGAGATATATTCCTAATTAACGCCGGTACTTTAAAAGATTATCGAGTCGCTTAAATACTAACTTAGAAACGTATTATAACGGTACGGAAAATAATAATATTAATAATTTAATTATTTAACTAGCTCGGTACCTTAATAGACCTTAACTATACTCGTTACTCTCGAGGATTAAAACTACGAAGGGGTTAAATAGGCTAGAAATTCCGCCGAATAAAATAATTAATAATATAATAAATAATATTATTAACCTCGCCGGCGAAAGTATAACCCGATTATATAAATTCGTCGAGCTAGAATACTAAAACTACGGTATTACGGCTAGCGATATTACTAGATACTATAATAATAATTTTACGGAAGTAGGAAAGTTAAGAGTTAATAAATTAATAATTCTTTATAATTTACTTTTATTAAAGACGAATTAATTTTTATTTACTTTTTCGACTTTAAAAATAGAACGCTTAGTACTCCTATAAATAAATAGAATATAACGAATAACCGTATATAGATTCTATATAAGAAATAGTAATATATAAAGACTTAAATAGGGTTAAGCCTAGTACGATTTTAAATTATCTTAATAACACTTCTCCCCTTTAGGGAAAATCGATATTTAACCGATTTTATTAAAAATATAATATAGTTCTAGGCGAATTATATAATAGATTCGTTAAAACCGAAAACGTAATTATAGTAATATTTACTTTAGTAGACTAGTACGTCGTAGCGGAAGGTTTCTATAATTATATTAGATAATTAAATATAATATACCGAAGTATAATATTTATAATCTTAGTATTATCGTAGTAGGCCTTAGTATAATAGAGTTATCTACTTCGATAAAGAAGAAGGAAGTAGTATTCTATTCTAACGAGATTATTATATAAGTTATATTCTATTCTACCGAAATAAATTAATAGAGGAGACGGGGTACGGATAAAAGGATATTATTAAATAATTTTAATTCGACTACTAGTACTATTATATAACTAGTAGATCGAATATCTAGTAAATATAGTATAGCGTTTATTAAAATATATAATCGCCGTTACTACTAATTAATAAAGTTATAGTATATATTTAATAGTAATAATTAATTAATTAACTAGGTATTCGTTGTTAACGAATTAAAATAGTGAGTAGTCTTCGGTATTAAGGAACTAACTTAATATAATAAAATCGGTATAACTATATTAAAAAGTATTCTAGTATTATAAAATTACTAGGAATCGAAAAGAACTATATATTAAAAATATAAAGAAACTATATATATAAAATAAAAACTAGAGTAATAAACTCGATACCCGGAGTAATAGACTCGATAATAAGTTTAAAAATAAGAGTAAAAATAAAAATAATAAACTCGGTAATAAGAATAAAAATAAAAGAGATAAATTTAAAAACCGGAGTAATAATAGGAATAAAAATAAATTTAAACTCCTTAAAGATAAGAGTATAATTATTATTATAATTATAACTAGATATAATATAGGCTCCTTTTTCTATAAAAGTCTCTAAATAAAAAAGACGATAGCGATTTAAATTAATTTAATAAAAAAATTAAAAAATTAACTTTAAAGATAATATTATCGAGAGGAGTAATACTAGTTTCTTTATAATTTATATATATTCTTTCTCTTCGACTAGTTAGAGATAGAGGAGAAAGAGGAGTTAAAATATAAAAAAAGAGTTAATATTATTAAATCTAAAAAATAATTAATAAAATTTAGGAATAAAAATTAAAAAACCTATATTAACTATAAAAATTAGAATATTAATATTATAAATAATTACTTTTTACTTCTCTTTAACCTCTTCGTCGAACTCGATAAATTAGAAAAATTATTTTCTTATTCCTAGATTCTAGAGTAGGTATAAAATACTAGTTATAATAATTATAAAAAAAATTCTAATTACGGCTATAGAATTTAGAAAGAATTAATATATATTAAGAATTTATAAAAATTAAGAAAATTATCTAAATAACGAAAGTAGTTAATTTTTAAAAATATAAAATAATAAAATATATTAAACTAATTTTATAACCTAGTATAAAATCGAGTATTTTATTAATATTATAAAAAGTTTAAAATATTTAATTAAAGAGTAAATAAAAAACTATAAATAAATTAATTAAAAGATAAATAAAATATTTAGGAAAATTAGGAAAAAAAATACTAAAAATATAAATATAAAGACGAAAAATATTTCTAAAAAAGAAAGAGTTAAAGATTTATATTATCGAGATTAACGCGGATTCGGTAAATAATTAAATATATTATAGAAATATTAATTTTATATAAACTACGAGCGAGAAGATTAAAATATTAATATTAATATTAGAAAATATAATAATTAATAATATTAAAGAGAAATATAAGAAAGATAAGAGAAAATATATATAATAGAAATTACTTATAAGCGAGAATTATATATAATATTAACTCTATTTATTTATTTCTTCTATTAAAAATTATTTAATAGTACTCTAAATTTAATACTCCGTATAACGAAAATAATATAATTAAAAAATTAAAAAAGTATTCGGGATATTTATTTATTTTCTCTATTATAATATAATTAATAATAGAGTAAATTAACCGGAGATTATTTAAATTTATTTATTTATCTCTTTTACTATTATTTTATTTTCTAGTTTTTTAATATTAATAAAATAATATAAAATTAAAATACCGACGATAATTACTATAGATTTATAAAAATATATAATCTTATTTATTATTTCTAGATAAATTATAGTAACTAGAAGAAATTATTAAATTATATTTATTTTTAAATTTATAAAAAAGTACGCTAGAAAAACGTATTTATTCTAAAAAAAGTAAATATAACTAGATTTTAAATAAATAAATAAAAATAGGGCTTTATTAATAATTACTACGAGTTACTAGAAATATACGAAATTAATTATTATACTAAAATATATTATAATAGTTAAAGAATACTCTTTATTTATATTTAGTTTTTCAATTTATAGAGAAGTAATTTAATAATTAATAATTAATAGTAAAAATTACGATAATAATTAATTTAATATAATAATATATAATTTATATTTAATAGAGTAAATACTTTTAAATTAATAATTATATTTATAAATTTTTTAATAAAATAACGACTATTATAAAATCACTTAAGATATTCACTATTACTTTTATATTAAGAGAATTATTTAATATATTAAATACGAGGTATATAGTTTATATTTAACGAAGTAAATACTTCTAGTATAAATAATAATAAAAATCTATAAAGTATTCCTTTTTTTAAATATATAAATATATAATTTAAATAAAAATATAGATTTTATTTTTATATCTCTAAAATAAATTTATTAAATAACTAGTTAAAAGTTTATTTAAATAAATTCTTTAAGATTAAAAATATTCTAAAATAATAATAGGGTTCTTAAAGGCGTACGAAATTACCTATTAATAATAATATATATAAATTATTTTACGACGACGTTATATATATATATTTTAAAATTATTAAAAAAAGAAATATCTTATTATTAGAAAATTCCTATATAATTAATATCTAGGCGGTATACTTTTCTTCCCTATTTATTTATTATTATAATATTATATATAACTAGCCTATAAATAACTACTAGTAATTTATTAACTTATTCTACGTATATTGAATAGTACTAAGGTATAGTATTATATTAACGATATCCGCGCCGTCGGTAGTCTAACCGTAATATTAAAGAGAGATATAAGGTTCTTGACTGTGTTTTGAAAATCACTCCAGGATTCAAGAGGGATTTACATGGGATTTGGCCATAGAGTAAAGATAATTTGAGGATGCAAGAGGGACAGATACATTGGCCATGTAGCGAAAATGACTATTATTCGAGACAGACAGGGGATCTGGCCATGTAGCGAAAATGACTCTAGACTGTAAGAGAGACGGGACTTAGCTACGCAGCGAAGACGATATTAGGATTTAAAAGACATGGGGATTTTGGCCATGTAGTAACGAGAAGTCTAAAATTCAAGAGAGAGCGCCAGGGGATATAGTGTTTTAGCGAAAATGAATATAGGACTCAAGAGAGACGGGGGATTTGGCTATGTAGCGAATATAAATCTAGAATTCAAGAGACGGGAGATCTGGCCATTTAGCGAAAATGACTCTGGGGTCCAAGAGAGACGGGGGATCTGGCCATATAGCGATGACGATTTGAAATTCAAGACAGAGATCCATAGGATTTGGCTATGTGTTGAAGATATCTGCATGACTCACGAAGGGTGGAAAGGCATACCGTGTTGACGGATAGCAGGCCTGTCAAGCCGGCAAAATTATGCGCACATAAGCATGATTCTCGAATAGAACGCCAAACTATGGCTCACTAGGACAGCGGGACCGCTTTCGTCTTTTGGCCTGCGTCGGAGTCCTATACACCCACTTTCCTGTAATGGGATCCTTGTTCTACATGTTCGGCACCTTTCAGTCCGGGGAATTTTTAGCGTCTCGAACAAAGTGGAAAGTCGAGAGGGGCGGGCTCCCGTCTTGGAGGAAGGGAATATGTTCGGGAGAAGTAAGAGTTTAGAGATAGTAGCTGAAGGCGAGTGTTTGAAAATAATAGCGGTAATGAATTCCGTAGGAGCGACGGTATTCCAGCGCTGATTCTCACGCCTAGCTCTATAAGGGTGGCATACTTCGCTCTGGCTCTTCTTTAACTGCGGCGGAGAAGTTCGGCCGGCGGCGCAGGCCCGTCTCGAGGCTCTTAAGCTTCCAAGGGGTCTCTTTGCCCCTCCAAGCGCCGACCACGTCGGCCTAGGTGGTGCTGCGGTAGGCTAGAACGTCTGCTTCGGTGAACAAGGCAGGCATAGACATGGTTATTCGCGACGAAATCATGACTAAGAAGCGAGAGAGACGAGACAGTAGTTGAGGGTATAGAGAAGAAGATCTCTGACGAAGACAAGGGTGTTTACTAGCGGAGCTAGGAAGGTGAAGGTAGGTGAGCCAAGTGCTGTGATGATCACTGGTGGCAAATGCAGAATGAGTGCATGTCAAGAGGCAGTGAAGAAAGGAAGGAAGAAACCCAAAATCCACTGCGGTGGCAAAATGCCCTTTAAAAAGAGGAAAATTCCATCAGTGTGCCGATGCCAGAGAGCCTCGGCGATATTCTTAGGCGGGAGTGCGCGAGGGAAGCTTGATGCTTCAAGGGATACGGATATGGTAATGGCGGAGTGGAAAGAAGCAAAACTTAGATTGAGACAAGGAGCGTTAGCTGAGCGAGGGTCGTGAATGAAGGTGGGCAAAGCGTGTGGCGCGATGGTCAGAACGAATGGTAAGATTCAAACCTTACTCCTGGGATTTGACGCTCGTGTGAAAGGAAGGCAGTGAACGCCCGCGTAGGCACGCCTGCTGGATAGGACATCGAAAATCGGATTCCGAAGTGGTGACGCGCGCGGCGTCTCTGCCTAGAGAGCAAGTAAGGGGGCAGACGAGTGTGTAGGTATGTCCCCAGTTCTGAAAATGTTGTCCTACTGCAGCATGGGCAGCTGCGGTGATGGTGCAGGACACGCTCCCTAGGATGTCACGAATCGGGTGCAGAGGTAGGAGCTTAGACAATCCGGTGTAGATGCATGTCCCTAGCTCTCACAAAGTCGCGTTGCCGCAGCAGGGCAGGCAGTCCGGTGTAGCTGTAGGTCCACGGCTCTTAGATGTCGCGAATGGGGTGTAGAGGCAGGAGGATAGGCAGGTGAGGCTTGATGTATATCCCTAGCTCTTTGATAAATCCGGTGGCTGCAGCAGCATGGGCAGCTGCGGTGATGAGGCAGAACACGCTGGACAGGATTTCGCGAACCGGGCGTAGAGGCAAGAGATCAAGCAAGCCAGTGTAGATGTATGTTCCAAGCTCTTACTTTTGAAAATGTCGTGTTGCTGCGGCCGAGCTGATTGGGAGTGAGTATGAAGCAGTCTGGTCGGTTGGGAAGACGAGCCTCAACTGTTTTCTTGGCGGAAAAAGTCTCTAGGATACTGGAACAACGACGGTGAGGTAAGGCGAGTATAGACGAATATCCCTAGCTCTTCGTATGCCGTTCTTATGCCGTCTTGCAGTAGCAGACACAGCCGTGAGCAGGAAGTGGACAGGTCCAGTCGGGAGGCGTCTCAATGCTAATACTCGGCGAAAGGGTTTTGCTGGTGCTAAAGTAATAAAGTAGATTACGAGGTGAGGCAATCAGAGGATGCAGGGATGACGGAATTAGACGTTGGCGCAGCAGGAGGATGCAAAGATGATGGGATTAGGACAGTACTACGAAGGATGGGAAGGCGGGTGTTGTTCATGCGTTCATGAGATTGATTGATGAGGAACGAATGGGTTGGATCTGTTAAATGACAGGGTAAGGTCCTGCCTTGTATCAACAGAGTGTCGATGCTATGTAAAGTAATGATGTGTGCTAGTGCTGTGATATGTGTCGGCGCAAGGCGTAACCATGCGGGCCACCCATCGCAGGGGATTTCCGATTTCCATTAAATACAGTCGCACTAGATGAAATATTCAGTAATTTTCGTAATCATCAATTACTCCTAATCTATATACTGTAGTGGCCTATTCTAGGCCTTCTTCCCTAGCAGGTATGTATCACATCCCATTTACTCTTGAGGAGCCTTCGCTCCAGTCCATCTCGCCTAGTTCTCATTCGCCTTCCATCCTCATATGCCCTCTGGGCCCACCTGCTGCTTCCCTTGCGATTACGGCATCGATACCATTATCTTATCTGTGACGACGTCTCCGCTCCGCATTCTCCCCTCCCTCGATTCCACCACGTCCAAGTCCCCGTCCGCCGCTGTGTCTAATTCGAATGTCAGCATGTACCTCAGGGAAGACTCAAGGAATATTATACCGGGTTAAGGTCGTATTGCCAGGCTGTACCTGGCCTGCACGATAGTAGTCGTAGCCCTCATGATTTGGATCTGGAGCTGGGAATGCTTGGGTGTTTGGGGCTTGAAGGTGCAGCTACGCGCCTTCGTCGCGTGGTGGGAGCTTGCTGGGGGCGTCTTTATCATTATCGTCGATTATAATAGGAGCGCGCTGACGACGATTTAGCTGAGGATCTGGGCGCTGACCAAGAGTTCGTCGAGGTGGGTCTTCCTCGTCAGAGCTGATTTCGATAGTCGATCCTATCGGGAATCCTCCGCCTTTACTCTTGAGTCCGTTGGCGTCGATGGCCGTGCGGGAATTGAAGGGAACAGTAAGAGGTATTTAAGGAGGACGGGGACTAACACGAAGAAGCTGATGGCTGGGTGGAGGCGCATTCGAGGACTGATCATTCGGCATCGGACGTCGATGGTGAGGCGCAGAAGTGAAAGGCGAGGTTTGCTGAACATCGTAGGGTTGATAGTGGATTATTCCTTCGAGATCTCTGCGCTCAGAGCTTATGACCTGGGTATTGGCAGGGTGGACAGGCTCTGTATTACTACGAGTACCACAGAGATTAGCTGAGCTCTCATCTTTACGATAAGATGCTTGGACCAAAGATTAGAGAAGCGATCAGAAGTAGGCTTACCCGAGCATCTTCTCCTGCTCTCTCCGGCTTCGTGCAGCGTTGGCTGCTCGCATATTGATAAGTCTATTCGCGTCAGCGAGGCTCTCTCCTTTAGTCACTCCAGCAATTAGAGGGTATTCTTCCAGCTTATACTCTTGCTCTGTGAGCTTTAAGTCCAATCGGGGTGTCTCCAACATACCGACCCCAAAATCCATTCAATCAGCTTGCTTCGCTGCGCTTCCGCACTAAACATCCTCCCCACCTGCCTACAAGCCTACCACATATCTCGACATTGGCCGAAAAGAGGTATAAAGACGCAACGCAAGAATTGGCATAGAGCAGAACTATACAGGAGAGAGAAAATGCCTTGATAGAAGTCGATGACTACATGGAAGAATATCTTGCAGAAAAGGCAGTTGCTTATGAAGTAGGACAGCTACAGCGAACGGTCCCATATAGATATTACCCGGAAGCAAGCGTCCCTCTTGAATACTTAGCTCCATAAACACCTGCGACAACACCATGCCAAGCCAGTCAAGCCAGCCAACCAGCTGTGGCTCTCGCCAATCATAATCATTATCGGTTCGCCCCCAAATGTCAGTCGCATACCCAGAATACCAGCTCAGCAGCAGCAGTAGCAGTAAGCCAACACCCGAAAACAAGAGAAACTGCAAAGTCATGGCTAAACGACTGCCTTTTGCCTTAGTGACTTTGCACCAAGACCTTACCTTTGCATATCAAAAAGTCAACTATGTAATACTCAATTTTTCCCCTCGATTCATCGACATGACGGCTACAATGGCCAGCTGTATACGTCATTCCCACACCTTCCTGTCGTGTCATCTCACTGTCGCCATTTCAACAGCCAACCAAAGCACTTTTACTGCTCCGCAGTCCGCACCGACTGTTCATGCTTGCATTTTTACGTGTAGACGCCATTTGCGTCATTGCTTGCTATCCCATGCACCGGTGGGAATGTGGTTCGTTCGGCTTGGCGGCGGACTCAGCCCTGGAGCGAACCACCTACCGGTGCCTGGGATAGTTCATTCAACGTGTTCCATTCAGCGTGTCAACGAGGGCGTTGACGTCTTTCTTCAAGAGGGGCACTCTGTCAAGGGGTGGTCACGGGGTGGGAGTCTGACATGTGTGTTGAGAGTGGTATTCTCACCTTGTCAAGAAGAATATATGTCAATACGGCGTGACTTGTTACGCACCTCGTAGTGCCGTAATTGGAAACGTTGAACTCTTTTAATACTTTTCTCACCTGCAGAGATTGAGTCGTATTACACAAATAAACAATCTCTGCTACTCGTATCACGAGCAAAGTCGTACGAATAGAGGATATTCTTATAGCTATCTCAAAGCTTGCTATGTCGCATATACAGGTTGTTAGAATGGTGATAGGAAAACAGTTGAAAGGATCGCGCTGCCCAGGCGCTAATTACATAAGAAGCTTCAGCCAATCATTTGCTTTCCCTCTTAACACCTGCCAAGCTATTCGGGGCTAGCCCTATCTAGACTAGGGTAAAGCTGGATCGTGGACTCTGGTAAATCTACCAATGTACAACGCCCAAGACCTCGCAAGAGTATCGAACACGCGAAATAATTCGAACCATCACACCTGCGTATACTCGTAGTACTCTCGACGATGTTCTGCTAGCCAGTCAATTATCCTTTCCATCTCTTTCATCACCTCACGATCTCCCGCAGCCCCAGACTTGGTGCTATCGCGATGAATCTCCGCCAACCTCTTCACCGACTCCTGACACAACATATACGGCGCCCGCAGCTGTCCCTTAGCTAGGCTGGCACAACGTATACATTGATATCCACGCGCCGATCGCCATTCCTCGGCTTCCCTTCTCCAAGCATCAAGTCGCACAATAAACCTTACCACCTCATCCAACACATTCATGTCCACTCGAGGGCCCCACGTACCTCTCCTCCTCTTGAAGACGTCCAAAAATCTCAGTGCCGACTGCTTACAGAAATTGTACGATTCATACAACCGGTTCATCTCATCACTTGTACAATCGCATTGGTCTCCGCGCCACACCACTGTCAATTCCATGTTCGCAGCCCTCTCTCGCGCTGGCGCAGCTGGTTGTGGGCTTTGCCTTTGAGCTGGTACTGAAAGTTGTTGCCGACTCGCTGGCGCAAAACGAATGGTGTGCCCTCTTGCTTGGAACTCTCGCGCTGGCGCAGCTGGTTGTGGGCTTTGCCTTTGAGCTGGTACTGAAATTTGTCGCCGAGTGGCTGGCGTAAAAAGAATGGTGTCCCCTCTTGCTCGAAGCTGTTGGCTCTTTGTCGGCCAATTAGCCACCATTTGCGACGATGATGGCTCGTCGAGCCGCAGACCTGTATTAACAGCTGCAGCTTCCGTAGGTTCTCTGGCAAGTATGGCCGAAGTATCCCCGACTGTCGGCGTTTGTGCTTGTGTAGAGGGTTGCAAGATCTGGCGTATCAGAGAGAGTTGGGCTGGTGTCACATTACTGAATTCAAGTGGCTGGCTTAATTCTCTGTTCTGCTCAGGATCGACGGGTATTGGATTTCGTGCAGGCGAGCTTTGCAAATGAGCAGATGAATTTAGCACTGGGTTCCCTTCACCAGCTGCACTACCAGCTTCTCGAAGACTCCCTCGCTCCACCTGCTGCGATCCGTTGAACTCACTCGATACTACAATACGTCTAAGTGTCTTTTCCCTCGTTGGTGGAGGGCTTGAGAAAGAACGGCTTGTCAAAGACGAGCTGGGAACTATCACTGCCGGAACAGAAGATGGCGCTGAAGATGAACCTTCCCCATGGATTTCTCCGTTGCATCCACTGACTCCATCACACAAAAACAAGAGGTCCCGCCGGTACGGATCCGGGTATAAATTATCCGTTGATGCAGTTCCCGTTACTGCAACCGCTGATGACTGATGTAGTGCGTTTTCTATAATTGAGTTGACTGCAGGCGAGCTTTGCAGATAGGCAGATGAAACTGGTATTGGCCTTCTTTCATCAGCTCCACTACCAGCTTCTGAGCCGGGGAGATTTGCCGGAACAAAACGTGGCGCTGAAGATACACGTTGCCCATGCATATCTCCGATGGATCCACTGACTCCATCACTCGGAAACAAGACTTCCCACGGTGACAAATCTGGGTATAGTAATTCCGTTGCTGTAGTTGTTGGTGATTGATATAGTACTGGTTCTATTGTTGAGTCGTCGGTATGACCGATAGGTAAGTCGCCGCGCTCGTCGAAGTTCGCGAAATAGTTTCGTCTCGGCCCTTTACTATTTTCGCCGTCTTGTACATCTGGACGCGTCCTGTTGTTTTGTACACTTGGACCATCTCTGTTGTTTTGTGCATCTGGACAGGTTCTGTCGTCTTGTGTATCTGGACGTGTTCTGTCGTCTTGTGCACCTGCACACGTTCTGTTATTAATGACCAATTTGCCGAAACTCAGTAGTATGGTTCCCGTCCCATTGTGTACAGACAATTGGCGTATACCCTTGTCGTGGTCGCCCTTATTGTCACTATCTTTATCATCATTGCCAAGGCGCTGTGCTCGAAACTCCGTATATGTTTTCTTTGTACAGGGGAACTTCTGAGACCCACGCTGCGAGATGTAAGATGCCGGCTGGTAGTCTTCCATACCGTTAGTGACCAATGGGTCATGCCAACGTACGTGTGAGTACCGGCTACTCCCTTGGCAGTCTTTTATTGCCGCCCCAGAAGTCCTACTACGACGTGGCTCAAGCTTATAAGGTCTGCCCATCTTTTTGGCGTTCCGCTGGCTAGGAGGAAGGTAGTAAAGCTGGCGTTTACTTTCCTCGACTACAGGGATGTTATGACGTGTATGAGGCCGTTCTTGCGAGCACGATCCGTCGTTACAAGTATGTTGCCAGCAGTAGATAGGACGTTGGCATTGTAGGCCTTTGCGGATACCCGTTCCATTGGTAGCGATACAACGTGGTGTTGAGCCGTGTACAAGGCTAGTCATGATTGCATTATATTTTGCAAGGCAAATGGAAGAATGTTAGGCTCGAGTCTTTATACAAGTAAGATGTCGACCCTTTCTCAGCAGACACCAACGCCTGAAAGATTAGATTATCCCTAATCGCGAGTTCCTGCAGCGGCGTCGGAATCCTGCTTAATCTATCCGCCTTCTAGAAGACGATCACTCGCTGGAAGATCAAATTTGGTAGAGTCAGATGCAGGAAGCCGAGCGCAATTTACTCCTTGAAGGAGTGATTCTTCAAGAACAGTATTTGCATGACCATCTTTGAACGATCAACCTCTGAACGGTTAATCCTTTGGATGAGTCGGAAGGATGGAAAACACTCGCTCGAATCACTGCTTCAATCCGACAACATGTTACATTCACAGTACTCTCTGAACTCACTAAATACGAGTATAAATCCGTACATTATCATTTTTCAAAAGCTGACAATCCATCCTCATATCTCCTCACCCTAGAAAGCCTCCTATCGACTCTTCCAACCTTTACCACTCCAGCCAACCATGAACTTCCCTCCCTCCGACCTTTACTACCTCGCCCCTGGCTTCCCACCAGCAGCCCTTACCGCTGATGTCATCAAAAATATCCTGGCGAAACACAACGTCGCCGCCGCTAGTTCCTTGCGCAAGGCGGATCTTATTGAGCTATTCAACGACAAGATTGCCAAGCAACGCAAGAACATCTTGATAACTAGGGAAGAGAATTACACAGATCAGAATGGCGCAGATCAGAATGGGCATGAGAGGGAGAGCGAAGATGAACACGATGGTCAAAACTTTGTAGTAGACGATGACGATTTCGAGATTCCTTACTACCTCACTCCCAACTTTTTGCCTACCGTTCTCTCAGTCTCGGCACTCAGGAGTATATTATTCACCCATAACATTTCCGTGGCTGGCGTCAAGACCAAGAATGACCTCATTGAGCTATTCAGCACGAAAATCGCTCCGAATCGGCTTCACTTTCTTGATATCGAAGACAAGGAGGACGGCGAGCTAGGTACGTAAATTTCTGGCATCGATCAGTTATGCAACTCCAGAATAGCCCAAATGCATACCCTATCCATCACAAGTATAGCAGCGAATGCAAAGCAAAGTGCCCAACTAATCACACAACTCTACATAACAGACGCCACACTCCCATCTACCGCGCAGCCTTCCTCGTCCCGCAACTCCGCACCGCCAGCTCAAGCAACAACAATAAGACTTACTAACGGTAAAAACAAAGACCCTACCCTCCACCCCAACACACCCTCTCGCGCTCAATCCGTACCGCTCGCTCAAAATCACCAACAACCACAACAAAAGGTCTGGAGCCAAGAGGTTGCCACGATAAGTGATATCTTGGAGGAGCGCATCACGCGTAAGAGCGAGGTACGGGCTTTGTGGGAAGTTATAGAGAAGTTGAGATTGCAGGTTGAGAGGTTGGAGAAGGGGAAGTGGACGGTTTGAGGAGGGTTGTATACAGGTTGAGGGAGAGGGGAGGTGGACGTGGCCGGTTTGAGGAGGAATGCGTGTGCTATGGTTGATTGTTCTTTTAGGGGGCGCGAAGATGGATAGATTCCTTTGATTTGTCCTGCCTTTACTCTCGTATTTGCGTATCAACACTCCTACCTGATGATGGGTGATGAATAGATTTCTTTGAAATTTGGCATTTATAGATGGATTTAATTGTATTTATTCCCCTTCAATCATTAATCTATATGCTCTAGACAGGTCCTTTAGTAGCATCACACCCTTTGAGACAATTCCTTCATCGATAGAGTCTATTGAATATATATTATGATACTCATTACACCTACCTCCTATCATCTCCACCATTACTCCCCACATCCACTCCTATCGAATTCCAAAGAGTAAGGTCACTAAAAACGCTAGAAACCCCTCACAGAGATATAGCACTGATACCATACGCAAAACGAGTACCTCAATTTTCACAGTCCCCTCCTACCATCAAACCCCACGCACACTACAAGTACCATTACCGTCACCGTCGCAGTATCACACCCATAATCCTTACGCCCCTCCTCAGCTTCAGCCTCAATCTCTACCAGCACCACCCAGCCCCATCGCACAACCTCTTCTTTCCAAAAGTCTCTCGCTCCTCGTCCTCGTCCTCGTCCTCGTCCTCCTCTTAAATCAACACCACCAACCGCCCCCAGACCTCCACGACTGCAACCACCACTCCTCCCCGGTAAAAATCATTTCCCTGATCACAACGAAGATACGCTCGTCCTTTGCATCCTTTCCATCGCCATCGACCAGAAGTATAGACGTCGCGCCAATTTTGTCAGAGCTGCCATCGCCAAGGCAGTAGTAAATAATTGCGGCCAGGATGACGACGACAATAAGGAGGCTAGCGATACGGCAAAGGACAAGGACGCAGCACCCACAGCGCCGCCAGAGGGATGAAGCCTCAGACGCTGAGGATGATATCCCGCTATTGCTGACATTTCCATGTGGTGTCAAATTGATGTGTATCGATGCTGCCGCCTGCGCGATGCCTGTACCCTGCGTGTCACTACCGGTACTAGTACCTGGACGCTCCTGTTGTGCGTGATTGTGCTCCCGCGCTCTTGCTCTCGTCTCACCAGGAGCAGCTGCTGCATCCAGGGGGTCTAGGTCTTGGAGGCGGGCTTGCGCGTCCATTATCTTGGCGTGGGTTTTGAGGTCCGCGATGTAGTCCAAGTCGTATATGCCGCTTTGGCGGGAAAGGAGGGGGAAGTTTCTGTCGTTCAAGTAGATTTTTAGGCGGGCGATGTATTGTGAGTCGGATTCGTGGGGGAGGCGGGGTAGTGGGTCCATTTTTGGAGGTGCGGAGAGGGTGAGAGGGAGATGTGGAGGCTGTAGATGAAGGTGGTCTGGATTGGAGGTGCGGAGAGGGTGAGAGGGAGATGTGGAGGCTGTAGATGAGGGTGGTCTGGTTTAGAGGCGGTGATGGATGTGGAGTTATGTTACTAAAGTTGATGAATTTTTCAGGTGATTTTGCTTTGTCGTAGGAAGGTGATGATGATGATATATTCTCGAGCTTGGATTAAATGAAGATATGAGATTTGACAGACTCAAAGAGAGAGGAGGAGAAAATACTAGTGTAAGCGACGTGTTTGAGCCAAGATTTGTGACAAAGAATAAGGTAGTGTTAATGAGACAGTGTTGAATGAACGACGACTGTTAGAGAATTTAAGACATCCATATGAAAGAACTCGTAACATGATTTGCGAGTAATCGGGTCCGCTAATCCACTTGGGCTGTGTAGGATTCACTTCGTATTATGACATTGAAGATATTGAAGACATTATAGATAAAGATAGAGACTTTAGGGGGTTATAGACTGCACCAGAAGAGAAGATTCAAAACTTGCTTCGATCTGCTTACAAATATTGTAAGCCAATTGATCTTCAGGAATGTTATAATGCTACCCGGTGAATCACTGTATTTTTAGAATATAAAGAAAAGATGTTTCAAATTCTACTTTGCAACAGTAGCTGTTCTACGCTAAAAGCGCCGACAAGATCGCTGAATAAGTAGATTCAGCCAATCGCTACCCGAGCTTGATTTATGCAACTCTTGCAAGACACTGGAACTGCCGCTATTGGAAATGCAGATATTACAGATGCAGACATTCGTAGATGTAGACATTGCAGACATAGATATTGGAGATGCAGAGGGAATGCAGACATTGGTAGATACAGACATTGATGATATAAATATTGAAGATGCAGATATAGAAGAAGTAGATTGGAGAAGATGCAGAAATTGGCAGATGCAGATATTAGAAGTATAGAGGAAATGTAGATATTGGAGATACAGACATTAAAGATGCAGACCACAGATATTGAAGATCCCGCAGATATGCCGCCATTGGGGATGCCGCCATTGGGGATGCCGCCATTGGAAATGCAGACATGAGATTTTGGAGATGCCGCCATCAGACATTGGAAATACAGATATCAGACACTGGAAATGCAGACATTGGACGTTGGAGATGCAGACATCAGACACTAGGAATACAGATATCGTAGACATAAAAGACAAAGCAGATATTGACAGACATTGATTCATATCAAAGCGACCCGCGCGCTTCAAGACTTAGATATGGCCTACTCCGTACATTGCGCCTTCATCTTCCAGTGAGACCTGTATGCTTTGATGGTAATTAGACTTGAAAATATGAGTGGTGCTGCTCTATAGCCTTACAGACTTTGAATTGCAAGACGTCTGTATCAAATTGATCCATTCGCCACATTCGTCGGCGCACTGGTGTGTGTGTGCGTAGTTCATTTGTGTGTGTGTGTAGGTAGGTTTGCAGGCATGCGTCGCCGAAGCTTGTACCGGTGATGTTGAAGCTACACTGCTGATACTGGCTTGCTGACACTGGCTTGCTGATGCTTGCACTGCCGATGCTGGCTTGCTGTTGCGGATGCTGTCGCTCTCGCTGTCGCTGCTATTGCTGCCGTAGGCCCTGTCGAGGTTGCTGCTGTGAAGAGAGACACGGCAAATCCCCTGGATCCTCCCCATTCACCGCACACTCTTCTTGCCAACCTCGCGTGAGGTTGGAAGCCTCGTCAGCCCTGACGCTTCTCTCCGTAAAACTCTCACCTATCTTATTCATCCACCTAACACGCGTTTGCCCATGAGAAGCGGTCCTAGCCTTCAGTGCAGCGTGACCTTGGTAGTTGTATTGCGTATGGAGCCATTGTTCGTAGTTCTGTACTTCTTCTTTCTGTTATCGGACTTCAGAATCGCTCTCCTCGCTATCCTCCTCATCCTCTTCATCCTCCCTATTCCGCTCGTCCTCCTTATCCTCTCCGTCCTCTGTATAAGTCTTGTTCGCCTCATTCGCCTCCTGCTCTTGCTCCCGCTTAGCGACCTGTTGAGCGACCTTTTGAGTCACCTTCCGAATCGCCTTCTAGGTAGGCTGCTGGGTAGGCTACTGGAAATGCTGTTTGGGAGGCTGCTGGGGAAACTGCTGGTATTACTGGTCCTACCAGTACGCACGAGCCTGATCGCGTTTTGATCGTGTTCATCGTCCCGTCATGATCTTTTTCTCGACGATGACTCGTTCTCGGTCGAGCTCCTCATCTCATTCTGCTTCTGGGCGCAGAGGCCGTTCCAGTGAGGGTCAACGCGATCCTCTCGATCAACGGCAGGCTCTCATTACACGCGGCTGTTCTTGTTGAGGGGCGTGTACCAGCGCTGACCACGGCGGCTGGAACCTAATCCTGCGCTCGATCGCGATCCAATGTCGGACTGCGACCCGTTCCTGGTCTCGAGCCTCTCTACCTCCCTGCAATCGTCGTACACCGTGTCCCTCTTCACCCTCTTAGGCTGGTTGTTGGACTTGCCCATGATCGAGGCCGCGCAGTACCTCCTGTTCGTGCTGGCGCTGCAGAACTCGTTGTCAGTCGCGACGATGTCCCCGTGCTTGGTGCAGCGCATCTTCACGATCTTGCACATCTTCGCCGTCGAGGTCGGAATGTTGCCGTTATGTCGATGACGTTCGAGTGTCGATGATGACCTATCTCACGATCACGTGCTAGCCCAACAGCGTCTCCGCGTTTTGATCGCCGGCTCGAGCTCGGTGTTGGCCGTGAAGCTGTTGTTCTACTCGTTTATATGGATGTTCGTGCGTAGGCTCGCGTTCGTACTCACGAAGCCGCGTCAAGAGGGGCTACACCATCTGGGTCGGGCTGGGGACCGGGCCCCGTCGAGTTTGATATCATGATCCCGACCATGGGTATACAGAGGAACGTGAGGACGCCGTCGATGATCTTCGTGAACGCTTCGAGCTCTAGAATCTATGCGTCCTCGCGTTTGTGATCCCGTTCTTATTCGTGATCTCGTCCATGTCTGAGTTGTCGTTGGTGCTTACGCGTGTGACCGGGTGCTTGTTCATGTATTGTTTCAATATCACACGTCTTTAAAACGTCTAAAGGGCCCCAACTGAGTCGTACCTGACTAGGCGGTGGCTGTTGAACTGTAGTAGGTAGAAACACTACTTGATTGATTACTATAGAGGATGAGAGCGATACAGGCGCGCAATACTCAATGCGAAGCATTGGCAGATGACTAAGCAGCTTAGCCTGCTTCACTTCTGCATTGCCTCAGTCCCTCAGATGTGGCAAGCTCCGCTAAGCCCCTTCGGGTTAGCGCCTTCCATTTACTACGGAACCTTTAGATAGTACGTTTAAATATAAAATCTAAATATTATATCTAGTTCGCTTTATTTTAACTACCGATTATTAAAATACTCGTATTTTTCTACTTTTAAATTAATATTATAATTTTAATAATAAAATTTAAATTAATTATAAATTAATATAATTATATATAATTATATTATAATTAATAATTAGTATTAATAGAATTTAAATTATAAATAAAAATTTATAAACTTTTTTATTATTATTTATAAAATTATAATACCGATATAATAAAATTATATTATAATTATATTACTTATTATTATTTATTATATATTAAAAGATATATAATTATTATTAAAAATTTAAATTTCTTCTTTATATAATTTCTTTAATAAAGTATAATATATTTAAACTCTAGAATTTAATAAAGATTATATCTTTTTTATCTTTATTTTTGTTTTTATTTTTATTTTTATTTTTATCTTTTTATTTTTCGTTTTTCGTCGATTTATTTTATTTTATATCGAGGTCGATTATTTTTATACCCGTTTTAGATTTTTTCTTAATATTTAATATATTTTTATTATTATAGATTATACTCTTAAATTTAATATAATTATAAAGTTTTTTTAAATCGAGCTCCTTTTTATATTAAAGGCCCTTTTAAATTATATAAAGATTTTCTACGATAATAATTATTTAAATAGAATAAAGTTTTTACGTTAAAAGTTAAAAGTTATAATTGAGTTATTTATATTAAATACTCGTTCTTTTATTTAAAAAAACTTAGTAAATTCGTTATTAAAACTTCGTGAACTCTATTTTTTATACCGAATTCTATATTTCGTTACTCCGCTCGGGTATTTATTTATTATAACGAGAAGATACTCGCTATTATTATTTATTAATAAATAAATTTTAATATAACGGAATTAATATCTATAATAGGACTATATATTTATAGATCCGAGACTTTTATTATATTAATTATTAATCGAGTAATTAGAATAAATTAAATATTAAATATTATATCTAAAAAAAATACTCGCTATATCTTTACGAATAGATTTATTAATATTAATTACGGTACGGAATAAGGAAGAGAATTGGCTCTTTTTACTCGATTCTCTCCCTTCTTTAAGGAAGGGAATTTTTTTTATATTAATATTTATCCTAATTTTTTGGATTCCCTTCCTCGATTTTCGAAAAAGTCGAAATTCTTTTCCCGGTTCCGTAGCGTAGTATTAATAGAGTAATATATAATTAATCCGCTATATAAATAATCCTCCCGAGTAATTCGAGATCTTCGATCGGGATATCGTAATCTTTATTTATATTATATTTTATTAATATATAAAAGTCTTTTTTATATATAATCCTCTCGTTTTTTACTAAATAAAAGATAATTTCTACGATATAAATAAAATAATATTTATAAATCTAGTTATAAATCTTTTTTAGATATATTTCGAATATTATTATAATATAATAATAGTTCGATAAGTTTTGAATATAGAATAAATTAATTAAGATATATATTATAATAAATATTAAAAAGAGAGAGTATTAATAATTTAAATAATAATTTCGATATTATAAATTAATAATCGAAAGAGATTATCTAGAATATTATTAGAATTAAATTCTAGTCTAGGAAATAATATTAAAAGTT
>JAABUS010002621.1_pt1 | contig 33395 bp, 30 predicted proteins | sample 5560161 | NCBI WGS metagenome assembly JAABUS01 (sample SAMN10711885, study PRJNA513376) | rock metagenome | isolation source: Antarctica rocks | place: Antarctica: Victoria Land, Trio Nunatak nord | collected 2016-01-04 | reverse complement strand
GAGGCGTCCCCGCCGTCGCGCCCGAGCGCAGTGACGTCGTGCCCGGCGGCCCGCCACAGCTCGCCCAGCCCTCCGCCGATTCTTCCTCGGCCGATCGTGACGATCTTCATGTCGCAACCTCTCGTTCCGTGCTGGCGCAGGTCGGTCAGCACTGGTGGGTGTGGCAGGTCCTCGGCACGCATGACGGCCTGCTAGTCGCTTCTCATTTAGAAGCGACATCGACGACACTAGCAGATGTAGGATGGGCAGGTGAGCCCGCTCAGCGCTGCCAAGCACGAGCCGAGGACCTGCGACAAGGCGTTGACCGCGGTGTTCGCAGTGCTGGGTAAGCGCTGGAACGGCGTGCTGCTGGGCACGCTCGGCGACGGGCCGGCCGGTTTCGTCGAACTCCGCCGGGCGGTGGGCGGGATCAGCGATTCGGTGCTGTCCGAGCGGCTGGCTGAACTGATGCGCTTGGGGTTGGTTCAGCGCGAGGTCCAGGAGGGTCCTCCGGTGTCCACCACCTACCGACTGACCGAGGCGGGGGACGAACTCGTCCCCGCCCTGGCCGGCCTGACCACTTGGGCCAGGGCCAACCTCCGCGCACCGGGATGAACCCAGCAGCCGCGGACGCAGCGGCTGGTCAACGGTCGCGCTGAGCCCGACCCAGCAGAGTTGAACCGTCCCGCGAAACGAAGAACCGGGGCGGGGCGACGCCGGCGTGCATGCCGTACGTCGCCCGCCCCGGTTCGACGGCTGAGGTGAATTCGACGGCTGAGGTGAACCCGACGGTCAGCTTCGAACCGAATGGCTCCGGCCACGGACGCGGCTCCAGATCAGCAGCACGATGATCGCGCCGATGACGGCCCCGATGATGCCGGCCGGCTGGAAGAAGCCGTCCTGGGCGTCCTTGTGGAAGATGAGATACCCCAGGAACCCGCCGACGAACGATCCGACGATTCCCAGCACGATGGTCATCAGGATCGACATGTGCTGTCTTCCTGGGACGATCAGCCGGGCCAGAGCACCGGCGATCAAACCGATGACGATGAGGCTGACGATGAGACCAACCATGATGTGCCGCCCTTTCGATGAGCGTAAGACGAACACCGGATCAGCCCGGTCAGGCTGATGATCAACATGTGCTGATCGAGGTTCACTAAATCACCCCTAGGGCTGGTGCGTTACACCCCTAGGGAGGTTATTGTCGACGGCATGGCCGAGCCCCGGAACCCTCCGATCACGATCGCGCTGGTCGACGACTACGACGTGGTGCTGATCGGAGTCGCGAACATGCTCGAGCAGTACGCGGACCGGGTGGTGGTGGCCGAGATGGACACCAACAAGCTGGTCGATGACCCGGTGGACATCGTGCTGTACGACTCGTTCGCCCAGCCGGAGTCGGACTTCGAGGAGATCGGCGTCCTGGTGGAGAACCCCCGGGCGAAGCGGGTGGTGGTCTACACCTGGAACTTCCATCCGGACCTGATCGAGAGCGCCCGCCGGCAGGGTGTTCACGGCTATCTCTCCAAGACGCTGGCCGCCCGCGACCTGGTGGCCGCGCTGGAAGCGGTGCACGCGGGCCAGGTGGTGGTGAGCGATCCGCCGATGCGGACCCGCAGCGCCAAGGGCAACTGGCCAGGCCGGGCCGAGGGGCTCACCGACCGGGAGTCGGAGATTCTGGCGTTGATCACCCAGGGCAAGAACAATGCCGAGGTCGCCGCGCTGACGTTCCTCAGCCCGAACACCGTGAAGTCCTACATCCGGACGATCTACCGAAAGATCGACGTCGCTAGCCGCACCCAGGCGGTGTTGTGGGGGGTGGACAACGGCTTCAGCCCGGACCACCACCGCATCGAACACTGGCGCGGCGGACCGTGATGTCCGTGCGCGGATCGAGCACCGGTTCTCAGGCCGCGCGCCCGGTTGGCAGAATCGACCGATGACTCCCCGCCTCGCCCCTGGGCTGCTGCTGGTCGCCAGCCCGGAACTGGTCGATCCGCCGTTCCGGCGGACGGTGGTGCTGCTGCTGGCACATGGCGATGAGGGCAGCGTCGGGGTGGTGCTCAACCGGCCCAGCGAGACGTCGGTGCAGACCGTGCTGCCAGCCTGGGACCGGTGGGTGACCCGTCCCCGCGCCATGTACTACGGCGGACCGGTGGCCACCTCCTCGGCCCTGTGCGTCGGGGTGCGCCGGGCCGGTTCCTCTCAGCCGCTCGGTTCCATGCAGGACGAGATCGATGCGCTGCTCGATCCGGTGGGCCCGCCGCTGGCCCGGGTCTCCGGGGAGCTGGTTCTCGTCGACCTCGAGGCTGAACCGCAGCGCACCGTCGAGGCGCTGCGCGGGGTCAGGATCTATGCCGGCCACGCCGGGTGGGGCCCGGGTCAGCTGGCTGCCGAGATCACCCAAGGCTCTTGGTACGTGCTAGCTTCCGACTCCGATGACATCCTGATCGACGCCGGCGTCGACCTGTGGTTCCGGGTACTGCGCCGGCAAGGTCTGCCGTTGGCCCTGGAGGCCTATCAGCCGATGGAGGCCTCACTGAACTGAACCGCGCTGAACTGAACCGCGCTGAACGCGCTCTCAGTCGTCGTTCCAGGGTCCGTCCGGAGCGGCCTCGAAGAACAGGCCGATCTGCTCCGGCCCAGGGGCGAAGGTCTGTGCGGCCATCAGCATCAGCATCGCCGCGCCGATCATGTTCTGCTCGTCGGCCAGCGCGGTCTTCCGCGACACGCCCTCCTCCACCTCGGCGTCCGCCCAGCCGTCGACGGTCACTGCCGGGAACGCCTCGACCACGGACAGCCAGGCGTCCGACTCGTCTCGGACCACCGACGCCCGCACGCATGGCGGCCCCATCTCGATCTGACCGGGCCCGGCGAAGATGACCGCCTCGCCGCGTCGGGCGGCAGCGATCAGCATCAGCCGGACCCGCTCGTGGAATTCGCTCGGCGGCACCGGCAACGTCGCCTCGTCGATCATGGTGACCGGCCACTCGTCGTTGTCCAGCCCGCGGAGCACGAACCGTTGCTGATCGACCACCAGGCACTGCGCCGTCGCGCCCTCGCCGGCCTCCCGGCGTGGCAGCGCGCCGTTCCCCGCCCTCGCGGCCAGAGTCGCCGGCACCCGCCAGATGACGCCGGAGCCGGCGGCGTCGTAGGTGGTCAGCCGATCGCCGTAGGGCACCGCGACGGTGGTCAGCACCAGTGCGTCCTCGTCGGCGATGCCTGCTTCCCCAGCGGCGGGCTTCTCGTCGGCGGGATTTTCGTCGGCGGAGTGCCTGGCCGAGTGCCCGGCGGCGGTACTTCCGTCGCTCGAGGCGTCGGCCGCCACGTGCCTGCCGGCTGCCGCGGCGCCGCCGGCCGTCGCGGTGGGGGTGACGTCGGCGTCGGGATGCTGGTCCTGACTGTGGTCTGGGATGGTCTTGTCCTTCGTTCGACGGTAGGACGGGTGGACGGTCCGGCCGATGAGCGTCTACACCTGCTGGGTCCGGGCGGGTGCATCAGCGGTGGCGCTCCTGGTCAGACCGGCGCAGCCACCGGAGCCGCAGACACATCCGTCACATCCGGACGGCCTGCCGACCGGTTCCGCCAGGGCGCCCGCCGCCCGCTCCCCGAGGGAACCGCCCACGACCAACAGCAGCGAACCGCCGATCAACGAGACCAGGAACACCACCAGCGTCGGGGCCGGCGGTAGGCGCAGGCCGGGGACCAGTGCCGCACCCACCGCGAAGACGAAGGCGGCGGCCATGCAGACCGGTGCGGCCACCCGGTTGGCAACGGCGAACGCCCGATCCGAGGACGCGGCGGCCCGGCCGTGCACGCCGAGCCTGCCCGCGCGGGTCAGCCGGCCGGTCCGTCCGCGGACACCGGCGACCAGCGCGGCTGCCGCCGGAACCGCCAGCAGGCTGCCGAGCGCCACCGTGAGCAACCAGGAAGCAGGCACGGGTCAATGGTAGGGGCAGGGTCTTCAGGGGACTGTCGTACCCGGTTGCCATGCTGACCGGGTGCAGTCCTGGATCGACTCGATCGCACCGGTGCTGGAGCCCCTGGCCGGTCAGCCGATCCTGCACGCCGATGCCGATGCCTTCTTCGCATCGGTGGAGGCCAGGGATTCACCGGAACTGACCGATAGACCATTCGCGGTGGTCACCGATCTGCTGGCGGGCGTCATCGCCTGTCCCAACTACCCGGCGCGTGCCTACGGCGTCCAGGGCGGAATGACGATCCATCAGGCCGCGAGTCGGTGCCCGAACCTGCAGCTCGTCGAGCCACGGTTCGCGGCCTACTGGGATGCGAGTGAGCGGCTGTTCGAGATCTTTGCCCGGTACGCGGCCGTCATCGAGCCCGGATCCATGGAGGAGGCGTTCCTGGACGTCACCGGGCACGATCCGGTGGAGATCGCCGGGCGGTTGCGGCGGCAGGCCAGGGACGAAATCGGATTGCCGCTGAGCGTCGGCGTCGGCCGCACCAAACTGGTGGCGAAACTGGCCAGCCGGCGGGCGAAGCCGGACGGCCTGGTGGTGATCGCCGGCGACGATGAGCGCCAGTTACGTGACGGTCTGCGGATCGTAGACGTCTGGGGCGTCGGCGCCACCACCCGGGAACGGCTGTGCGACATCGGCATCCACACCGTGCGCGATCTGGATCGCATCGAACTGCCCGAACTCGCGCGGGTGGTCGGCCTGGCGATGGCCAGGAGGCTGGCGAACATCGCCCAGGGCACCGATGATGCCGCGGTGCACGCCCCGAAGCCCGGCCGGCAGATCAGCGCGGAGCGGGCAGTGACACCGGGCTCTCGATCCGCCATCAGGCTGCAGGAGATCCTCACGGCCGCAACGGTTTCCAGTGTGGAGCGACTCTCCGGCCGGGGGCAGCTCGCCTCCAGAGTCGAGGTCGTGGTGCGTTACGACGACGAGCAGAGCACGGCCGCCCGGTCCGCGCTGACGGTGCCAACCGACGACGAGGCCGCGATCCATCAGGTGGCCGCGGACCTGTTGCGCCGCACCGGCTTCGCGCAGGACGGCCGAGGCGTTCATCGGGTCGGAGTGGTGCTGACGCTGCACAGGGGCCGGCAGCCGTATCAGGACCAGCCATCGCTGTGGTGACAGGTGCGCAGATTGTGGCGCTCTGCCGGACGTTGCCAAGGTCGGAGCAGGCGCTGGTGCACGATCGGGTCAAGTTCCGGGTACGCGGCATCGTCTACGTGTCGATCTCCCCCGACGAGGCATCGATGGGCTTCGGTTTCCCGAAACTGGAGCGTGACGGCCTGATCGCCGCCGAGCCGGAGAAGTTCTTCCTGCCGCGCACCTCGGATCTGCGCTTCCACTGGGTGTGCGCCCGGTTGGCCGCCATCGACCATCCAGAGATGCGGGAGCTGATCATCGACGCTTGGACCATGGTGGTGCCGAAGAAGGTGGTCCGGGAGTTCTGGAACGGGCCTGAGCAGGGACACTGACCACGCGGTCCGGAGATGATGCCGCGACCCGAACGCTGGCCGGCCGCCGCAGCCGCTCCCTACGATGCCAAAGGTGACGATGGACTCGCCCAGCATCACCGAGGTCGACACCGGGCACGGCCAGGCCAGGGTGCACCTGCACCGGCCGGGCAGCCCTCCCACCGGCCTGCTGGTGCTCGGCCCGGGCGCCAGCGGCGGGGTGACGGCGGCAGATCTGCGGGCGGCGACCGAGGTCGGGCTGGCTGCCGGGGCGGCGGTGGCGCTGGTCGAACAGCCGTATCGGGTGGCCGGCCGCAAAGCGCCGCCGCCGGCGCCGCAGGTCGACGCGGCCTGGACCGCCGTCGTTGCGCAGCTCAGGGCGGAGTTCGGGCCCATCCCACTGGTCACCGGCGGACGTTCGTTCGGTGCCAGGGTCGCGTGCCGCACCGCGGCGGTGACCGGCAGCGACGGCGTTCTGTGCCTCGCCTTCCCGACGCATCCGCCGGGCCGCCCGGAGAGATCCCGTCAACCGGAGCTGTCGTCGGTCACCGTCCCCACGCTGGTGATCCAGGGCGACCGCGATCCGTTCGGGATGCCGGATGGCTCGGACAACTGCCGGGTGGTGGTGGTGGCCGGCGATCACAGCCTCAAGAAAGACATCCCGGCGATCCGCGCCGCCATCGCCGACTGGCTGCCGCAGGTACTGGGCGGCAACGCCTGAACCGGCGATGCGTCGGCGTGTGGTCTACGGCCGACCCTCGGACCGCGCTCCGGGCGGCGGTTCCGGATCAACGCCAGGCGCTCAGGAGTTCGCCGGCCCTTTCACCGAGTACGGCCTGCAGCAGTGGGCCGAAGGTGATCCGGCCGGCGCCGAGATCGCGCAGGTGGGCCAGCGTGTCGGTGCCCGGCCGGGCGGTGATGTTCACCGGCACCGGCATCGCAGCCGTGATCGCCCGCACTGCCTCGTCGCTGCTTTTCACCCGCACCGGGTAGAGCGAGTCGGCTCCGGCCCCGACCAGCGCCCGCAGCCGCGCCATCCCCTCCTCCAGCAGCGGCAGCGGGTCGGCGGCGCTGGTGAAGAAGTCGGTCCTGGCATTGATCACCACCGGGACACCGGCCGCGTCGGCTGCCTGCCGGACGCCCCGGATGTAGGCCGCATGCTCCTCGGAGCTGCGCAGCCGGCCACCCTCGGAGTGCACGGTGTCTTCGACGTTGAGGCCGACCGCGCCCGCGCTGAGCAGCCGTTCCACCAGGTCGTCGGGCGAGAGCCCATAGCCGGACTCCAGATCCGCGGACACCGGTACTCCCGCCGCCGCGGTGATCCGTCCGATCGCCGCGAACGCCTGATCGGCCGTCATACCCTCGTTGTCGGTGGCACCGATCGATTCGGCGACCGGATGGCTGCCGACGGTCAGCGCGGGGAAACCTGCGTCCACCGCGAGCCGCGCGGACCACGTGTCTCAGACGGTGGGCAGCACCAGCGGACGGTTCCGGTGCAGGTCCTTGAGAAGGCGGGCACGCTCGATGAGCGCGGAACGTTCGGGGACTGCGGTCACGGTGAACTCCCAGCGTCCGGCGGCACGACAGCCGCTCGTCGTCAACGGTACCGACGGCGGGCCGCCGTACACCGCCATCGGAAAACATGGCGGCGGAAAGCCGCCGATAATTTTCCGGCGTGGAAATGCCCGCCCAGGCCGTGGGTTCGGGCGCATACCGTGCTGGATTGTGACGCTCTCCGCTCAATCCATCAAGCTGGTGCCGCTGACAGCGAAGATCATCCGAAGGCGCCTGAAGCAGCCGGAGTTCTCCACCGAGATGATCGGGATCGACCGGCCGGTGCGGTTCGGCAGCGAGTGGCCGGGCGATCTGCTCGGGATGTTCCCGGTGTTCGCCTCGGCGCTCTCCGGCAACGAGGCAGTGCTCGGCCAGTACATCGTCGTCGACGTCGATCGATCGCTCGCCGTCGGAGCCGTCGGCATCCTCGGCGAGGTGACGCCCGCCCGATCGGTCGAGATCGGCTACGGCATGAACCGCTCCGAGTACGGCCGCGGATATGCCGCCGCCGCGGTCGCCCTGCTGGTGCGCGGCCTGCTGGAGCGGCGAGTACTTCCGACCCGCATTTCCGAAGTCACCGCCAAGACGGCGGTCCACAATGTCGCCAGCGCCCGGGTGCTCGAGAAGAACGGGTTCGTGCGGACGGGCACTGATCACAACGACGAGGACGGCGAACTGGTCACCTGGGCGCTGGAGCGTGGCGGTGCGCGGTCTTCCAGAGATGCGGTGACCCGGTGACCGTCCCGATCGACGTCCGGCGGGTCGATCGCGGCTGACCCGATACCCGGTCAGGAAGAGCGAGCCGGTTCGCCGTGGCAGTCTGGGAACCTGCGCACCCCGACGATCCGTTGGGGCTGTGAACACCGCACACCGATCAAGGGACATCACATGGCGATCTGGAACCAGCTCCGGCAGGCAGCTCAAGGCATGCAAGGCCAGCTCATGGCAAAGAAGAACGATCTCAAGAGCGGCTCGTTCCGCGACGCCAGCATGGCGATGTGCGCGCTCGTCGCCGCCGCCGACGGCACCATCGACGCCGACGAGCGTCGCAAGGTCGCCGGCCTGATCACCAGCAACGACGTACTCGCCAACTTCCCGGCCGACGACCTCAAGGCCAAGTTCGAAGGCTATGCCAACAAGTTGGAGTCCGACTTCGACTTCGGCAAGGTCAGCGTGCTGCAGGACATCGGCAAGACCAAGAAGAAGCCGATCGAGGCCCGCGCCGTCATCCAGATCGGCATCATCATCGGCGGCGCCGACGGCAACTTCGACGACAACGAGAAGAAGGTCGTCAAAGACGCCTGCTTCGCGGTCGGGCTGGATCCGACCGAGTTCGAGCTCTGAGCCGAACCGTCCGCGGCGCTCCGGGCGGTCCGGGTCGGGGTGCTACTTGTTGAGGTCGACGGGGTAGACGTCGGGGATGCCGTCCGGGTCGTCGTCGCGCGCTTCCAGCTCGCACATCCGCCGGTAGGTGTTGTTGCGCGACCGCAACACCACCGACGCCAGCACCGCCGCGATGAGTGACCCGAGCAGCACACCGACCTTGGCGCGTTCATCGGAGGGGCTGCCGGCCCCGAACGCCAACTCTCCGATCAGCAGCGACACCGTGAAGCCGACCCCGGCGAGCATCGCCATGCCCAGTACATCGGTCCACGACAACTCGTCGTCGAGCTCGGCCCTGGTGGCCTTGCTCATCAGCAGTGTCGATACGAAGATGCCGATGGTCTTGCCCGCCACCAGCGCCACGATGATCCCGATGGTGACCCGATCCGCCAGCGATTGCCCCAGACCGGACAGGCCGCCGACCGTGACGCCGGCCGAGAAGAACGCGAACACCGGCACCGCGAACCCTGACGACAGTGGCCGCATCCGGTGCTCGAAATGCTCCGCCAGACCCGGTCCGGCATCCGGTCCGCCTGCCTTCTCGCTGCGCAGCACCGGCACCGTGAATGCCAGCAGCACCCCGGCCACGGTGGCATGGATGCCGGAGGCATGCACCAGTGCCCACGTCACCACCGCAAGTGGCATCAGCAGGTACCAGGACCGGACCCGCCGTTGTACCAGGACCGCGAACAGGGTCAGCGGGATCAGCGCCAGCAGCAGCGGCACCATCGACAAGGAACTCGTGTAGAACACCGCGATGATCGTGATTGCCAACAGATCGTCCACCACAGCCAACGTCAGCAGAAACGTCCGCAAGCCCGACGGCAGATGTGTACTGATCACCGCGAGAACCGCTAGTGCGAAGGCGATATCGGTGGCCGCCGGGATGGCCCACCCGTGCAGCTTGTCCCCGTCACCGAGGTTGAACAGGACGAAGAACAGCGCCGGCACTGCGACGCCGCTGACGGCCGCGACGACAGGGATGGCGGCGCGGCGTGGATCGCGAAGATCACCGGCGACGAACTCGCGCTTGAGTTCCAGTCCGGCGACGAAGAAGAAGATCGCCAGCAGGCCGTCTGAGGCCCATTGGCCGACAGTGAGATCCAGGTGCAGCGATCGGAGCCCGAAGGTGGCGTCCCGGACGCGGGCGTAGGACTCCGACCACGGGGAGTTCGCCCAGCTGAGCGCCAGCGCCGCGGCGGCCAACAGCAGCGCACCACCGACCGTCTCCCTGCGCAAGATCGCTGCGACCCGGCGTGCCTCCAACCAGGACCCACGGGCGAAGACGCGCTGCTCGTACTTCCCGGGCATAAGGCAACTCCAAGGTGGCGAAGGCGAAACGGGTCGGTTGTGCCATTGCCGACCAGACTTCCCGGCGCACCGCCCGTCAGGCTACCGGGCGCCCGGGTGCTCACCCACGGTGATGCCGTTCCCGATCGGGCTCCACCACTCACGCCGCAGTGCTCGTCGGTGGCGCCGCTGGGTGGAGTGCGGCCGGCATTGGGGAGGGGAGGCTCTTGACATCCAACTGCTGACGAGTAGCGTACCGCCGGTTGATGGGCCCATCGGGGGAGTCGATCGGATGAGAATCGGGGCCGAGGTTTACCTGGGAGCGATGGTGTCTCTGATCGGCGGCAGCCTGTTGTCGAGTCCAGCACCAGCGTCCGCCGTACGACTCCCATGACCAACCCGAAGTTGCGGCACGGAATACCTGGTCGGCATTATGGATCAGCTAAATCACCTGGGACATCCTTTGACGCGATCGTTACTCAACCTGCGCAGCAACGTTCTCCGTTGCTGCTCGCTCGTCTGATCGATCACGACAGTGTTGCCCTGACGCCGAAGGCGGAGCGATGGCTCGCACTGGCCTTCGTTCTGGCAGGCTCCCTCCTTTCGCTGTTGCGTGTACCTATAAAGACATGGGGGACATTTTACGCGGAGGACGGTCGAACCTTTACTGGACAATGGGCTGCCAGTAGAGGTCTCGATCCACTGTTTCGCGAGTACGCCGGCTACCAGCACCTTCTGCCTCGGCTAGTCAGCCTCGTCGTTCAGGTGCTGCCCATAGATTTGTGGGCGTATGCCACAACGGCCACCGCATGCGCAGCAGTGGCAATGTGCGGCTGTATCTCCTTTCTCGCCACCAGGGATTTAGGGCTGAATCGCAGCCTGCGAGTCGCTGTGGGCCTCTTGCCCATCTTATCGCCGTTAGCCGGTTTCGAAGCTCTGGGGAGCATCGCCAACCTCCATTGGTATATGACGTACATGCTGATCTGGGTCTTCATGGCCGTGCCACGACGATGGCTACCACAGCTCGCCTACGGCTCACTTTCGGCTATCGCGGCCCTCACTGAGCCCCAGACCGTAATCCTCCTGCCGGTGCTGATTCTGCAGCTGGTCCGAACGCGCGGAGCGTGCTGGCCAATTGGTATCGGATGGTTCGTTGGCTTCAGTGGGCAGCTCCTGACATACCTGGCACATCCTCTGGTGCGAGTGTCTGACTTTCACGACTTCGGATCCGCCGCCTTGGGATTCACGATCAATGTATCCGGAGGTACCGTCTTTGACACCGGTCGTGAGCTTGGCTTTGTCATAGTGCACACGCACTGGATGGTTGTGGTGGGGTGGGCGGTCGTCCTCCTGGGGGCAGGAATACTTGCTACCTTCCTCGTTCGCGGCGACCTGAGGATTGTGGCAATTGTCGCCGTTATAGTGGCCGTGGCCTCCTGGTCTGCGTCCTACTTCCTGAACGATCATTCGCATTTCGAATACCAGATGATGTCCCCACAACAGCTCGCCAACGTTCCTCTTATTCGATGGGGTACCACAGCTGCCATGGCTTTACCAGTGGGACTTCTAGTGCTTTTCCACGCTTTCCGCGGCACCGATTTGGGTCGACGGTGGGTTCCGTTGATGGGCGCCTCGTTGTTGGTTCTGGTAATGCTGGTCGGGGGCTTTCAATCTTCTGACAACAGACGGGGTGGACCAGGCTGGAAGTGGGGGGTTGCCCAGGCTCAGGTCACATGCTCGGACCGTTCGGTCAATTCTGCCAGAATCGCGAGTTTTCCGTCAGGGTGGGCTGTGACCATTCCCTGTCGGCTGCTCAGCTGAAATGCCCGTGACCCCAGCAGCCTGTGCGCAGTAGGTTCCAATTTTCAGTACGGCTGTCCGAACCGAGAGGTTGCAGCACGGCGCCCACCCCGCGGCGCCCCCCTCTGGCCGGTGCCGCCCGTTGCTGCGAAACATCGCCATGTGGACAGGCGGCCGACTGTTGCCGCTCGCCTCTACCGTTGGCGGGTGGCATTCACCGACAGCAGGCAGGCAGTGGCGACCAGGGTCATCGAGGCGTTGGCCGGCCGCGGCGCTACGCTGCGCGACGATCAGCTCACCGCAGTGCAGGGGCTGCTGGAACCGGGGGCCCGGGTGCTGGTGGTGCAGGCCACCGGCTGGGGCAAGTCCGCCGTCTATTGGGTGGCGACCGCGATCCGGCGTTCCGAGGGTGCGGGACCGACATTGGTGGTCTCGCCGCTGCTCAGTCTGATGCGTGATCAGGTAGGAGCCGCCGCCAAGGCCGGATTGCGGGCGGCCACCCTGAACTCGTCCAACATCTCTGACTGGTCATCCATCGAGGCAGACCTGGCGAGCGGCGCCGTCGACGTGCTACTGGTCTCTCCGGAGCGACTGGCCAACCCCGGCTTCGGACGTCGAGTGCTGGACGCGCTCACCGGTCACCTCGGCATGCTGGTGATCGACGAGGCGCACGCGGTCTCCGACTGGGGTCACGACTTCCGCCCGGACTATCGGCGGGTCGCCGACACCGTTCGCACCCTGAACCCGCGGACTCCGGTACTGGCCACCACCGCCACAGCCAACCAGCGGGTCACCGACGACGTCGCCGCTCAACTGGGCGAGCAGACGCTGGTCCTGCGGGGGCCGTTGGCGCGCAACAGTTTGCAACTTGCGGTGCTCGACTCGCTCACGCCGCTGCAGCGGTACGCCTGGGTGGTGGAGAACCTGGCCAAGCTACCGGGCTCCGGCATCGTCTACACCCTGACGGTGGCGGATGCGCAGCGGCTCACCGAGGCGATCCAGCAGCACAGCCGGGAGCTCGGCGACGGCACCGCGGTGGCCGCCTACACCGGTCAGCTGGACGGCGCGGAGCGCGAGCAGCTGGAAGAAGCGCTGCGGCGCAACGAGTTGAAGGCGCTGGTCGCCACCTCGGCGCTGGGCATGGGTTACGACAAGCCGGATCTGGGGTTCTGCGTGCACGTCGGCGCCCCGCCGTCCCCGGTGTCCTACTACCAGCAGGTCGGCCGGGCCGGGCGCGGCATCGACCATGCCGTGGTGGTGCTGCTCACCTCGACGGCCGACGCCGGTGTGTGGGACTACTTCGCGACCGCCTCGATCCCGGAACCTGTTGCGATGCAACGACTACTGGACGTCACACCGCTGCGCCCGGCCGAGCCGGCCAGCGTTCCGGCGCTGGAGGCGGAGTCCGGCCTTCGCCGCACCAAGGTGGAGTTGATGCTCAAGCAGCTGGCGGTCGACGACGTCGTTGAGCGCACCGAGAGCGGTTGGGTGCGCACCGGCAAGCCGTGGCGGTACGACAAGGAGCACTACGCGGGGGTGGTCGCCGTGCGCCAGCGTGAGGCCGACATCATGCGCGACTACTCCAGCGGCAAGCGGTGTCTGATGCAACTGCTGCAGGAGTCGCTCGACGACCCCACCGCGGCGGCGTGCGGCCGGTGCAGCGTGTGCACCGGTGAACTGCCGGACGGGCTGCCCGAGCGACCGTCCGTCGAGATCACCAGGGCGGTCGCCGGCATGTTGCGAACCCAGTCGCATCCGGTGGAACCGCGAAAGATGTGGCCGGGCGGCGCGGCCGGCGGTCGCGGGAAGGCCAGCAGGATCCCAGCCTCCGAACTGGCCGCGCCCGGGCGCGCGCTGATCCACGCCGACGCTCCGGAGTGGCGGGACCTGGTGCAGACGGTGTTCGGTGCGGATTCCGCCGAGCCGCCTGCGGAGCTGGTGGACGCGTTGGTCGCCCTGCTGGGAAGCTGGCGCCGGGAGTGGGAGGCAAGACCCGAGGTGGTCATCGGCCTGCCGGCGGCTGGTTTCCGGCTGATGACGGCGGCGCTGGTCGACCGGATCGCTGAGATCGGGCGACTGCGGACCGCGGCTCTGCACATGCGGGGAACGGTCGGCGGGGAGGTGTCGTCCGCCGAGGAAGCAGCTGCCTGGCTGGAGGCATTGGCCCTGCCGGACCCGGCTGCCGTCAGCGGGAAGGCGGTGTTACTGGTGGTCGATGCCACGGCCTCGCTGTGGCCGGTCACGGTGGCCGCCGCCCTCCTGCGTCGCAGCGGCGCGACCGTGGTGCTGCCGTTGGTGGTGCACCGACGGGTCTGACCCCCTGGCGCCCGTCGGTGGTACATCCCGCCGCTGTGCCGCGCGGCGGGGACTACCTTGTCGAGACACCGCCGCGAGTTCCGAGGTACCGGCCGGGTGTCGGACGGTAATTTTCACCGAGCTGTGGTGTTCCGGGAGCGTGACGTTCAGGAGCTGCAGTGAACGAGATCGACATCAGAGTGCCCGACGGCCGCACGCTGCACGCATACGACACCGGCGTCAGCGGCGCCCGCAACAGGGGGACGGTGGTGTTCTGGCATCACGGAACGCCGAACATCGGCGCTCCGCCGGAGCCGCTGTTCGCGGATGCCGACCGGCTCGGAATCCGCTGGGTGGGTTACGACCGGCCCGGCTACGGCGGGTCTTCGCCGCACCCCGGCCGTGACGCCGCGACGTCAGCCGGGGATGCCGCCGCGGTCGCGGATGCCCTGGGGATCCAGCGTTTCGCCGTGATGAGCCACTCCGGCGGCGGTCCACACGCCCTGGCCTGCGCGGCGCTGCTCTCCGACCGGGTGGCGGCCGCCGTCGTCGTCGCCGGGCCGGCGCCATATGGCGCTCAAGGCCTTGACTGGTTCGCGGGGATGGCACCGGCCGGCGTTGCATCCCTGATGGCCGCTGTCCAGGGCCGTGCGGCCAAACACGCCTATGAGGCGACCGCCGCAGAGGACGATCCTGGGTTCACTCCGGAAGACATCGCGGCGCTCCGCGGCGAATGGTCGTGGTTCATGAAGGTGGTCGGGCCTGCCGTGGCGGCCGGTCCGGGAGGACTGATCGACGACGATCTGGCTACCGTGGGGCCGTGGGGATTCGATCTGGCACGGGTGTGGGCGCCGACAGTGATCCTGCACGGCGGACGGGACCGCGTGGTGCCGTGTGCACACGGCGAGTGGCTGGCCCGCCACTGCCCGACGGCGTCGCTCTGGCCGCGCCCGGATGACGGGCACCTGTCCGTCCTGAGCGCAGCGCCCGGAGCCTTGGAATGGCTTCGCGACACCGCTACCGAATCGGGTGAGCAGTCCGCAGACCCCCCCGCGAATTGTCACTCAAGGCCGCGCCGATGCGGCCGATTCGGCAGCCGGACGTTCCGACAGTACGAAACGTTTCACCCGATCGTCGGGACGGCCGGCAAGGCGGAGCAGGTCGGTGAGCCGGTCGGCCTTCATCGGCTGCGACCAGAGGTAGCCCTGGCCGTATCGGCAGCGGAGTTCGAGCAGCTTCCGGCGTTGCGCGCTGGTTTCGATGCCCTCGGCGACGATCTGCAGGCCGAGCGTTCGGGCCAAGATGATGATGGTTTCGACGATGCCCGCCGCGGCGGTGTCGGAGTTGATGTCGGTGACGAACTGCCGGTCGATCTTGAGCACGTCGGCCGGCAGGTCCTTGAGCTGGGCAAGGGAGGAGTAGCCGGTGCCGAAGTCGTCGATGGCAACCCGGACGCCGAGCGCTCGTAGCCGGGTCAGAGTGGTGCGGGCCACGCCGGCTTCCGCGATGAAGGTGCTCTCGGTGACCTCCAGCGCCAGATTGGTCGGAGGTAGGCCGGTGTCGGCCAGCGCCTGCTCGACCAGATCCGGGAACGCCGGATCCCTCAGCTGCCGGGGTGACACGTTGATGCCGAGCACCACATGCCGCCACGCGGCGGCGGCGTTCCGCCAGAGCACCAACTGAGCACAGGCGCGATACAGGACGAACGCTCCGAGAGCGAAAATCTGGCCACTCTCCTCGGCAGTGGGAATGAACGTCATCGGCGGCACCTCCCCTCGACTCGGAGAGTTCCACCGCACCAAGGCTTCCACCGCCACCACTCGTCCGCTCCGGACGTCGACGACCGGCTGATAGGCGCAATCCATTTCTCCGTTGCCCAGCGCCTGGTTCAGGTCGCCTTCCAGGCTGAGCCTGCCTGCTGCCTGCAGCCGAAGATCTTGGTTGAACACCGCGACCGAGCTGCGACCGGACCGTTTGGCGGAATACATCGCTAGGTCAGCGTCGGCCACCAGATCTGTGGAAGCCGAGCCGCCCTCCGCGGGGTGCATGGCGATACCGACACTCACCGACAGCGACACGGACCGTCCGTGGAAGCTCAGCGGGCGCTGCAAGCCTGCGACGATGCGGTGTCCAAGCTGTTCCGCTTCCTCGAGGGTGCTGATCGAAGGGCACACCAACAGGAATTCGTCACCGCCGAATCGTGCGACCATGTCACCTGGTTCTGTGCATTCGCCCAATCGGTCCCCGACCACTTTCAGGAACTCGTCGCCGGCCGCATGGCCGAGGGTGTCGTTGATGAACTTGAACTGGTCCAGATCCACGAACAGCAGCGCCAGTGTCTCATCGGGGGCAGCGGTCAGTTCGCCGAGAACACGGAGCGCCTCGGACCTGTTCATCAGCCCGGTGAGGGCATCGGAGGTCGCGGCGTCCCGGAGCGCCGCCACATCCCCGGCACGACTGATGGCCACCTCGGCCAGGTTCACCCACCTCGACATCTGACGCAGATCGTCCGGGCTGGGGGTGCGGACATCGTCGTAGTACAACGCGAACGTGCCCAGCACCTGGCTGTCCCTGCCCACGATCGGGACCGACCAGCAGGCTCGCAATCCGAACGGCAGCGCAAGCTCGCGAAAGTCGGCCCACCGCCAGTCGGCGGCGATATCGGCGACGACAACCGTCTTGCCGGTGTACGCGGCCGTACCGCATGATCCGGTGACCGGACCGATCTCGCGGCCGTCGATGGCATCGCAGTATGCCTGCGGCAGGCTCGGCGCCGCTCCATGGTGGAGCACCGTTCCGTCCAGCAGCAGGATGGAGGACCGCGTCGACGGTGTGGATTCCTCGACGGCGCGCACCAGGGTGTCCAGGATCAGCGGCAGCGCTGCGCCCTCGACGATCATTTCCAACAGGGTGGTGTTCGCCGCCAGCACGGCGTCCCGGCTCTCCAGCCGCAGTCTGCTCCGGCGCAGTTCCAGCAGCGCCATCACATGCCGGCCCAGTTGCTCCAGGTCCGCGATGTCCTCGTCAGTGGGGGAGTGCGGTCTTACGTCCCAGGCGCACAAGGCGCCCAGGACGACGCCATCAGGGGCGATCAGCGGGACCCCGGCATAGAAGCGGAGGCCGCCCGTCTTGTTGACCCGGGGGTGCTGGGCGAACCAGGCGGATTTCCGTGCGTCCGGAACCACCAGCGTGCGCTGGTCGGCGGCGACCACAGCGCAGAAGGTGTCCTCCGGTGTCCGGTCCCGCGGCTGATTACCGATGGCCGCCTTGAGCCAGACCCGGTCGGGGGTCACCAGGCTCAGCTGGGCGTGGGCCGAGCCGAACCGTCGAGCGACCATCGCCACCAGGTCGTCGAAAACCGCCTCGGGGGCGGTGTCGATGATTCCGTATCGATCAAGCGCAGGAACGTTGACAGCAACACCAGCGCTCGGTTGAGCCATCCGCAGCTCCTCCGTAGCGGTCACGGTTCCTGCCTCTCGCACAGATTCGCAAGCCGGTGGCAGGCAGGGCACGGGGCGGCGCTGCCCCGGACCCACAGACTCGTTGCGCGCCACCGACGAGATTGCTCGGAGCGTGATGCCAAAGCACGTCACACCTGCAGCAAACGACGGACGACTTGACGTAATGATAGCGGCAACGGGCGGATCGTCATATGTTCCGGCCGGCCGACTGCGCTATTCGTGACGGCCTGTCATCTCGACGCAGTGGCATGAGCGGCCCGGCGCGACCAAAGCCGCGGCCGGATAATCGTCGGTCGACCAGTTGCCCGGGGTCTAGACTGTGGCGATGGCACGGACTCTGCTTCTTCCCGGGCCGCGCTGACCGAGACCGCCGATACCGGCGAGATCTGGCAGCGCGGCGATCCCTCCACGCCTTGACGGCGGTTCGGAGGGATTTCTGCTGTTCGGACCGGCGTCGCCCACCAGCTGGGAAGTCCACGAGGAGAGCTCCGATGAACATCGACAACCGCCAGCCGACCACGGCGGCCGCTGCCGTGTCGTATCCCGTCGGAAGCCAAGCGGACATCCCCCCTCACCGCTACACCGCCCCGCTGGCGAACCGGATCGAGGCCAAGTGGCAGGGCTACTGGGAGGCCAACGGCACCTTCCATACGCCGAACCCGGTAGGCGACCTGGCACCGGCGGACGGCTCGCCGGTGCCCACCGACAAGATCTATGTGCTGGACATGCTGCCCTACCCGTCCGGCAAGGGCTTGCACGTCGGCCATCCGCTGGGCTACATCGGCACCGATGTATGGGGCCGGTTCGCCCGAATGACCGGTCGGAACGTGTTGCACACCATCGGTTTCGACTCATTCGGCCTGCCCGCCGAGCAGTACGCGATCCGGACCGGAACCCACCCGCGGATCACCACCGAGCAGAGCATCCAGCGCTACCGCGCCCAGCTACGCCAGTTGGGGTTCGCCCATGATCATCGTCGAGGCGTGTCCACTACCGATCCGGAGTTCGTCCGCTGGACCCAGTGGATCTTCACCCAGCTGTTCGAGTCCTGGTTCGACGAGCGGGCCGATGACGGTGTGGGCCGCGCCCGGCCGATCGGGGAACTGGTTGCCGAATTCTCCGCCGGGGCCCGGGAGATTCCCGGCGGCCGGGACTGGTCCGCGCTGAGTGCCGTGGAGCGGGCCGGAATCATCGACGGATTCCGGTTGGCCTACATCGCCGAGGCACCTGTCAACTGGTGTCCGGGCCTGGGTACCGTGCTGTCGAACGAGGAGGTCACCGCCGACGGCCGCAGCGAGATCGGCAACTTCCCGGTGTTCCGCCGCAGCATGCGGCAGTGGATGATGCGGATCACCGCATACGCCGACCGGTTGATCGACGACCTGGCCAGACTGGACTGGCCGGAGTCGGTGAAAGCCATGCAGCGCAACTGGATCGGCAGATCCTACGGAGCCGAGATCACATTCCGCATCCGCCAGAACCACGCCGGGGGTGCAGGATCCGCGGCGGCCGGCGCCCATTACCCCGACGGCTCCGGCGAAATCCCCGTCCCCACCATCCCGGTCTACACCACGCGCCCGGACACGCTGTTCGGCGCCACCTACCTGGTACTGGCGCCGGAACATCCGCTGGTGGACGTGATCACCGCGTCGGCGTGGCCTTGCGACATCCCGGAGGTCTGGACCGGCGGCGCCGATTCGCCGGCGCAGGCCGTCACCGGTTATCGGTTGGCCGCCTCCCGGAAATCGGAGCTGGACCGGCAGGAGAACAGGGAGAAGACCGGCGTGTTCACCGGCGCGTACGCCGTCAACCCGGCGACCGGCGGCGATCTGCCGATCTTCATCGCCGATTACGTGCTGATGGGATACGGCACCGGCGCGATCATGGCGGTGCCGGCGCAGGACACCCGCGACATCGAGTTCGCCCACGCCTTCCGGCTGCCGGTGATCCGGACCGTCGAGCCGCCGGACGGTTTCCCCGCCGACCAGGCGTACACCGGCGACGGACCGGCGATCAACAGCGCCAACGACGACATCTCGCTGAACGGGCTGGACATCGCGGAGGCGAAGACCGCGATCACCCAATGGTTGCAGGACAAGCGGTTCGGCCGGGCGCACAAGCAGTACAAGCTGCGCGATTGGCTGTTCTCCCGGCAGCGGTACTGGGGCGAGCCGTTTCCCATCGTCTACGACGCCGACGGCATCTCCCGCTCGCTGCCCGACTCGGCACTGCCACTGCTGCTGCCCGAGATCGACGACTTCTCGCCGGCCCAGCTGGACCCGGACGACCCGAACTCCGAGCCGGTCCCGCCGCTGGGCACGGCGACCGACTGGCACACCGTCACCCTGGATCTGGGTGACGGAGAGCAGACATATACCCGCGAGCTGAACGTGATGCCGCAGTGGGCAGGCTCCTGCTGGTACGAGCTGCGATACCTGGATCCCACCAACACCAAGACGTTCTGCGATCCGCAGATCGAGAAGTACTGGATGGGCAAGGATCCGGCCCGCCCCGACGACACCGGCGGCGTCGACCTGTACGTCGGCGGGGTCGAACACGCGGTGCTGCACCTGCTGTACTCGAGGTTCTGGCACAAGGTGCTGTTCGATCTGGGCCACGTTTCCAGCGAGGAGCCGTTCCGCCGGCTGTTCAACCAGGGCTACATCCAGGCCTTCGCCTACTCCGACAGCCGCGGTGCGTACGTGCCCGCGGAGAAGGTGACCGAGGCCGCCCCCGGACAGTTCCGGTTCAACGGCGAGCCGGTGACCCGGGAGTACGGCAAGATGGGCAAGTCGTTGAACAACGTGGTCACCCCGGATGAGATCTGTGATTCGTACGGCGCCGACGTGTTCCGGATGTACGAGATGGGGATGGGCCCGCTGGACATCTCCCGGCCCTGGCAGACCAGGGATGTGGTGGGCTCGCAGCGCTTCCTGCAGCGATTGTGGCGTGCGGTGATCGACGAGCACACGGGCGAGGTCAGGGCCACCGCGCCGGTCGAGGAAGACGTTCAGACCCTGCGGCTGCTGCACCGCACCATCGCCGGGGTCCGCGAGGACTACCAGAATCTGGGCTTCAACACGGCGATCGCGAAGCTGATAGTGCTGACCAACCACATCACCAGGACCGGTGCTGCGCCGTCCCGTCCGGTGGCCGATGCGCTGGTGCTGATGACGGCACCGCTGGCTCCGCACATCGGCGAGGAGCTGTGGAACCGGCTGGGGCACAAGGAGTCGCTGGCGTACGGGCCGCTACCGGAGGCCGACCCGGCCTACCTGGTCGAGGACAGTGTCGAGTACCCCATCCAGATCAAGGGGAAGGTCCGGTCCCGGATCACGGTCGCGGCAACCGCCGATGCCGGCGCAGTGGAGACGGCAGCGCTGGCCGACGACAAGGTGGTGCAATCGCTGGCCGCGCTGGGTGTTTCGACACCCCGCAAGGTCGTCGTGGTGCCCGGCCGGATGGTGTCCATCGTTCCCTGACCGGGCGGCGACTACTGTCTGATCATGGTAGAACTCGACCTGACCGCCCGTAGTGCGGAACGGGGCGGATCGCAGCCGCTGCGCGCCTATCTCGCGGAACCGGAAGGTTCCGGACCGTGGCCCGGCATGGTGGTGGTGCACGAGATCTTCGGAGTCGATGAGCAGACCCGCAAGCACACCGACCGACTCGCCCGGATGGGGTACCTGACGGTGGCCGTTGACCTGTTCAGCGCCGGCGGCGCTCGCAAGTGCCTGGTGTCGACGATGCGCGACATGACCCGCGGCCATGGCCGGGCCTTCACCGACATCGAGGTGGCCAGGCAGTGGTTGGAGGCATCCGATCGCTGCACCGGAAGGATCGGCGTCATCGGCTTCTGCATGGGCGGCGGCTTCGCGCTGATCGCCGCCCCCGACTACCGGGCCAGCGCGGTGAACTACGGGTTCCTGCCGAAGGACCTGGACCGGGCAGTGGCCGGAACCTGCCCGATGGTGGCCAGCTACGGCAGACGGGACTCCTCACTGCGCGGCGCCGCCGGCAAGCTGGAAACCGCGCTGACGGCCGCGCACATCGAGCACGAGGTGAAGGAGTATCCGACGGCCGGGCACGCGTTCCTGAACGAGCAAGGCGTCGGCCCGAAACCGCTTCGCCCGCTGCTGAGGGTGATGGGGATCAAGCCGGATCCAGTGGCATCGGTCGACGCCTGGCGGCGGATCGAAGCGTTCCTCGGCGACCATCTGGGTCCGGCAGCGCCATGCTGATCGCCCTGGCCCAGTTCACCCCGTCCGAAGACGCCACCGGCAACGCTGCGACGTTGGCCGGCCTGGCCGGCCGCGCCGCCGACGCCGGTGCCCGGTTGATGCTGGCGCCCGAGGGGTCCATCACCGACTTCCTCACCGACCCGAGCGCCGCCAGCCGCGCCGCCGAACCGCTCGACGGGCCTTTCGTCACCGCCCTGCTGCAGATGTCGGCGCAGCATGACATGGCCGTGGCCGCAGGCACTTTCGTCCCGGACTCCGCCTCCGGCAAGGTGCACAACACGCTGGTGGTCGCCGACGGCGGCGAACTGCGCGCCGTCTACCGCAAGATCCACCTCTACGACGCGTTCTCCTACGTCGAGTCGGACGCGGTCGCCGCCGGCGCCGACGCCCCGCCGGTGCTGGACTTCGACGGAACTGCTGTCGGCTTCGCGACCTGCTACGACCTGCGCTTCCCCGAGCTGTTCCGGGTGCTGCGGGCGGCCGGCGCCGACGTGATGGCGTTGGCATCGGCCTGGGTGGTCGGTCCGGGGAAGGAGGAGCACTGGCTGACCCTGCTGCGGGCCAGGGCGATCGAGAACACCGCTTACTTCGTCGCCGCCGATCAGGCCGGCCGCAAGGGCATCGGGCGTTCCGCCGCGTTCGATCCGTTCGGTCTGCCGCTGCTCGATCTCGGTACCGCCGCACCCGCGCTGGGTATGGTCGACGTGGATGCCGACCGGATCGCCGAGGTCCGGGCCGTGCTGCCCAGCGGCGAACGCACCCGTTTCCGCATCGATCCCCGCCCCGCTTCCTGACTCCGGCGGTCTCCCGGGTGCCGCTCTTCCGCGGTGATCGGACGCCGGCCGCAGAGGCGGATACCCGGGTGACAAGGCCGCTGGATCGGTGACAGGCTCGCCGTTGTGGGCCATCTCGACATCAACTCCGTCAGCTTCGACCTACCCGATGGCAGGCCGTTGCTCAACGACGTGAGCCTGCGGGTGGGCGAGGGCGCCAAGATCGCGCTGATCGGCGCCAACGGCACCGGCAAGACAACCTTGGCGCGGATCGTTGCCGGTGAGATCCCAGCTGCTGACGGTGCCATCACCCGGTCGGGCGGGCTGGGCGTCATGCCGCAGTTCATCGGCTCGGTCCGGGACGACTCCACCGTCCGAGAGCTGCTCATCTCCGTTGCGCCCCCGGCGATCAAGGGTGCCGCCGCCGAGATCGACCGCACCGAACTGCTGATGATGGAAGGCGACGACGAGGCCGTCCAGCTGGCGTACGCGCAGGCGCTCGCCGACTGGGCGGACGCGGGCGGCTACGACTTCGAGATCCTCTGGGACGTCTGCACGGTGGCCGCGATCGGTATTCCGTTCGACCGTGCACAGTTCCGCAGCGTCAACTCGCTGTCCGGCGGTGAGCAGAAGCGGCTGGTACTGCAGGCGCTGCTGCGCGGGCCGGACGAGGTGCTGCTGCTGGACGAGCCCGACAACTATCTGGACGTGCCGGCCAAGCGCGAGCTGGAGCAGGCCCTGGTCGGCTCTCCGAAGACAATTCTGTTCATCAGCCACGACCGCGAGCTGCTGGACCGGGTGGCGACCAGGATCGCCACCCTGGAACCCGTTGCTGCCGGCAGCACACTGTGGGTCTACCCCGGTAGGTTCTCGACCTACCACCAGGCCCGCGCGGACCGGTTCGCCAAGCTCGACGAGATGCGCAGGCGGTGGGACGAGGAGCACGCCAAGATCAAGACGCTGGTGGTGATGCTCCGGCAGAAGGCCGCCTACAACTCGGATATGGCCTCGCGATACCACGCCGCCCAGACCAGGTTGGCGAGGTTCGAGCAGGCCGGGCTGCCCGAGCAACGCCCCGTCCTGCAGAAGGTCCAGATGCGGTTGGCCGGCGGACGGACCGCGAAACGGGCCGTGGTGTGCGACCAACTGGAACTGACCGGGCTGATGCACCCGTTCGACGTTGAGGTCTTCTTCGGCGAACGGGTCACGGTGCTGGGCAGTAACGGCTCCGGCAAGTCGCACTTCCTGCGACTGCTGGCCGCCGGCGGTTCGACGCCGGAGCCGGAACATGAACCGGTCGGCGACATCCACCCTGCGCCGGTCCGGTATGGCGGGATTGCCCGGCTCGGTTCCCGGGTGCGGCCGGGTTGGTTCGCCCAGACGCACCAGCATCCGAGTCTGTTCGGCAGGACGCTGCTGGAGGTTCTGCACCGCGGCGACCAGCACCGACGCGGCATGCCGCAGGAAGAGGCGTCCAGGGCGCTGGACCGATATGAGCTGGCAGGGGCGAGCGAGCAGGTCTTCGACTCGCTGTCCGGTGGGCAGCAGGCCCGCTTCCAGATCCTGTTGCTGGAACTGTCCGGCGCCACCCTGTTGCTGCTGGACGAGCCCACCGACAACCTCGACCTGCATTCGGCCGAGGCCCTGGAACGTGCGTTGGCAGTCTTCAGCGGCACCGTGCTGGCCGTCACCCACGACCGCTGGTTCGCCCGCGTTTTCGATCGTCACCTGGTCTTCGGCGCGGACGGGAACGTCTTCGAGTCCGACGAGCCGGTGTGGGAGGAGACCCGGGTGCGCCGGGCCCGCTGAGCGGGTGTCCTGCAACACCGTTCGGTGGCCAGAAGCCCTCGAACGCTCAACTCACCGCCTTCTTCGCGAGGGCTCCGATCCTTTTCTCGCGGCGGTCAACTTCTTCAGCGCGAAGAGACTGGCCACAGGCGCCCGTCGTCGGGGTTCGCCCGGTCGCTGACTCGATTCCTGATAAGCCCCGGGACGTGTGGAACGCCGACAGACGCTCTGGGCGGCAGAATGCAGTCTTTCGCCGTCCGGCGTACCGAACGTCCCGCTGTGCCCGGACCACGACGGCATTCCCGCCCTCGCGGGTCGCCTGGACCAGATAGGTGCTGGGCGTGAGCGGGTCCGGGGTCGGCAGAAAAGATGCGTTCGTAGAAGTCGTCGATGTGCCCTTGCGGCGGTCGATCGCGCACACTGGCTGCATGGAGCACTACGACATGCTGGTCATCGGGTCCGGTCCGGCCGGCCAGAAGGCCGCGATAGCCGCCGCCAAGCTGGGCCGGCGGGCCGCTGTGGTGGAGCGCCGCGACATGGTCGGCGGGGTGTGCATCAACACCGGCACCATCCCGTCCAAGACACTCAGGGAGGCGGTGCTGTACCTTACTGGGCTCAACCAGCGCGAGTTGTACGGCCAGTCGTACCGGCTGAAAAGCGATATCACGGTCGGCGATTTGTCGGCGCGCACCCAGCACGTCATCAACCGCGAGATCGATGTCATCCGCAATCAGTTGTCCCGCAACAAGGTTGCCCTGCTTCCGGGCATGGCCAGATTCACTTCGCCGAACGGGATCGTCATCGACGACGGCACCGGCGTCGACCGAGAGGTCACGGCCGACAAGATCGTCATCGCGGTGGGCACCTGTCCGGCCCGTCCGGCGAGTGTGGACTTCGACGGGATGACGATCGTCGATTCCGACCAGATCCTGAACATGGACAGGGTTCCGAAGTCGATGGTGGTGGTCGGCGCCGGGGTGATCGGCATCGAGTACGCCTCCATGTTCGCGGCGCTGGGGACCAAGGTGACGGTGGTCGAGAAGCGGGCCGCCATGTTGGATTTCTGCGATCGGGAGATCGTCGAAGCGCTGCAGTACCAGCTGCGCGATCAGGCGGTCACCTTCCGCTTCGGCGAGAGTGTCAAGACGGTGGAGAAACACCAGGCCGGAACCCTGACAGTGCTGGAATCCGGCAAGAAGATTCCGTCTGACACGGTGCTGTACTCCGCCGGCCGGCAGGGGGTTACCGACGCTCTGGACCTGGCCGCCGCCGGGATATCGGCCACCGACCGAGGACGCATCGAGGTGGACGATAACTACTGCACGGCAGCGGATCACATCTACGCGGTAGGTGACGTGATCGGATTCCCGGCGCTCGCCGCAACGTCGATGGAGCAGGGCCGGCGCGCCGCCTACCACGCCTTCGGCGAGCCGGTGGGTGCCACCGACGACGACATGCAGCCGATCGGGATCTACACCATCCCCGAGATCAGCTATGTCGGGCGCAGCGAGGACGCTCTGACGTCGGCGAATGTGCCGTTCGAGGTCGGCGTCGCCCGCTACCGCGAGCTGGCCCGCGGCGCGATCCTGGGCGACTCCTACGGCATGCTGAAACTGCTGGTCCATGCCGAGAACCGGCGGCTGCTGGGCGTGCACGTCTTCGGCACCAACGCCACCGAGCTGGTGCACATCGGACAGACTGTGATGGGACTCGGCGGCACCGTCGACTACCTGGTCGATGCGGTCTTCAACTACCCCACCCTGGCTGAGTCCTACAAGGTGGCCGCCCTGGATGCGGCCAACAAGATGCGGGCCATCGCCAAGGTCACCGGGGACGCCAAGGTTGCCCCGCTACCCGAGTAGCTCGACCCAGCCGAGCACCCGCCTCACAGTTGTTTGTTGGCCTTCCCCAGCTGACCGGCGGCGAAGAGCCCGGCCCCGCCGGCCAGCAGGATGCCGATGACATCCGCCCCGAAACCGCTTCCGAGCGCGATCAGGAAACCCAGCGCCCCGACACCGGCGGCGCCGGCGGCAACCGGCATCCGCTTCTTGACCAGGACTCGAGTGGCATCCCCGCCGGCGCGTCGCTGCGCCACCCGATCCAACTGCCAGAGGAATCCGGTGTACCCCAGGGTGGCCAGCAACCCGGCCAGGGTGACGAGGAAGGCGATGATGCCGATCACGATTGTCCCCATTCGCTCTCATCACATGCCCGACCGCCGCGCACATCTGATCAGCGCGCCGGACTGCCCATAAGTTCCCTGCAATGCTCACTCGTCGCTGCGATGCTCACTCGGCTGCGTCTCCGGAAATGAACGCTTCGACCTTGTCCCGGGCCACGTCGTCGCCGTACTGCTCCGGCGGCGACTTCATGAAGTAGGACGAGGCTGAGAGGATCGGCCCGCCCAGACCGCGGTCCAGGGCGATCTTGGCCGCCCGCACCGCATCGATGATGACGCCCGCCGAGTTCGGCGAGTCCCAGACCTCGAGCTTGTATTCCAGGTTGAGGGGCACGTCACCGAAGGCCCGACCCTCGAGCCTCACGTAGGCCCATTTGCGGTCGTCGAGCCAGGACACGTAATCGCTGGGCCCGATGTGCACGTTGCCGGCGCCGATGTCGTGCTGCAGCTGGGAGGTGACGGCCTGGGTCTTGGAGATCTTCTTCGACTCCAGACGTTCCCGCTCCAGCATGTTCATGAAGTCCATGTTTCCGCCGACGTTCAGCTGCATGGTGCGGTCCAGGATCACCCCGCGGTCCTCGAACAGTTTGGCGAGGACCCGGTGCGTGATGGTCGCGCCGACCTGGCTCTTGATGTCGTCACCGATGATCGGAACGCCGGCCGCCCGGAACTTCTCGGCCCATTCGGTCGTGCCGGCGATGAACACCGGAAGTGCGTTGACGAAGGCCACGCCGGCGTCGATGGCGCACTGCGCGTAGTACTTGGCGGCAGCCTCGCTGCCCACCGGCAAGTAGCACACCAGCACGTCGGCGCGCGCATCCCGAAGTGTTGCAACGACATCGACCGGATCGGCATCCGACTCGATGATGGTCTGCTGGTAATACTTGCCCAGGCCGTCCAGGGTGCTGCCACGGTGAACGGTGATACCGGTCGGCGGCACATCGGCGATCTTGATCGTGTTGTTCTCGCCGGCGAATATGGCCTCGCTCAGGTCGAAGCCGACTTTCTTGGCATCGACGTCGAAGGCGGCGACGAATTGCAGGTCGCCGACGTGATAATCGCCGAACTGCACGTGCATCAGTCCTGGTACCCGGGTGCCGGCAACGGCATCCCGGTAGTAATGGACTCCCTGAACAAGGGATGACGCGCAGTTTCCGACGCCGACGATCGCGACGCGAATGGGATGAGGGCTCATATCAGTCCTGTTCCTGAGTGCCGATTGCGGGCAGGGGTGGGAAGGGCTGGCACGGGTGGTTTCCGCACGTGGAGACCGTCCTGGATCTGGTGTTCGTCGGCGATCAACTCGTTCAGCCATCGGACTTCCCGTTCGCAGGCGTCCAGTCCGAGCTGGTGCAGCTCGGCGGTGTACCGATCCATCCGGTCGGCCGCTCGGGACATTGCCGAACGCTGCCTCTCCCGCCGTTCCTCCACCCGACGCCGCCGCCCCTCCAAGATGCGCATCCGGATCTCGGAGTCCGTGCGGCCGAAGAAGGCGAGCCGGACGCCGAACCCGTCGTCCGACCAAGTCTGTGGTCCGGCATCGGTCAGCAGTTCGGCCAGCCGTTCCTTGCCATCGGCGGTGATCTTGTACACGACCCTGGAGCGCCGCGACGTGATGGGCACTTCGTCCGCGTCGGCCGGCCGGGACTCCTCGGCGATGTGGCCCGCAGCCAACGAGCGCTTGAGCGAGGGGTACAGGGAGCCGAAGGAGAACGCCCGGAAGGTACCGAGCGTGCTTCTGAGCCGAATCCGCAGTTCATAGCCGTGCATCGGGGCATCGGAGAGCAGCCCGAGAACGGCCAGTTCCAGGACGGTGGAGCCCAGGGTTCCGATGATGACTCCCTTGACCATTAGTGGCGGCGGACCTTCCGCGGTGCCCGGATCTCGGGAGGACTGTATCGGCACGATACATCGGCGGTGACGACTGGTGTGCCCCGAGAACGAGTAGGGGACAACAGCGTCAGGGCTACCGGCCGCGCGTAATCTGTCTGGGTGCATACGCAGCGGGGGCTGGTCGACTACGCCTTGCAGCGCCGTGCCGTGCTGGCGGGGGTGACGTCCGGCCGGACCGGCGTCGGTGACGTGTGCGATGCGTCGCCCTACCTGATCAGGGCGGCGAAGTTCCATGGTGTGCCCACCGACCAGCCCTGCCCGGTGTGCCGCAAGGAACCGCTGACCAACGTCTACTGGATCTACGGCGATCAGATCAAGCATTTGGCCGGTTCTGCCCGCAGCCCACAAGAGCTGGAGCGGCTCGCCGGAAGCGTCGGCGAGTTCAGCGTCTATCAGGTGGAGGTGTGCCGCACGTGCTCCTGGAACCACCTGGTGGCCTCGTTCGTGATGGGCAGCGACGGTCAAGAAGAAGTGCCGGTGCGGCGCCGCCGCGGCGCTGCGAAGTGAGCCGGTAGGCGACATCCGCCCGGGGTCTGCCACTACCCCGCTCCGAGCTAACACTCTGCTCCGGCCGGTGGAGCAATGGTGGGTCTCTGCTCCGGCCGGTGGAGCAAGGGTGGGCATCTGCTCCGGCCGGTGGAGCAAGGGTGGGCATCTGCTCCGGCTGGTGGAGCAGAGTCGTAGCGTCGGTTCACCCACCCTGGCGGGCGATTCGGGCGTCGCCAAGTCGGTCCTGACCAGTCGGCCCCCGGGGTCAGTGGCAGGTGCGGTGGCGGCCTCAGCCCCACCTCGTGACCGATCGGAGTCTTCCGCGCCAGTAGGCTCGCCCGGGTGAGCGGTCCGGACCAGAGCGACGAGCTGATCGCGGGGGAACTGTCGGAACCCGGCCGCGGGGCCACCGTTAACCCGCCTGCCACCCTTCACCCGTCGGCGACTCTGTCGCCCAGCGAGCGGGTGATCCCGTCGTGGACCGACCCGACAGTCCGTCGCGCATCCGATCTGATCGGGGGTCCGCTCGGCCGGCACGCGCAGGTGGGCCGGAACAGAATTCTCACGCCGATGCGGGTCTGCCTGCTGATGGCGATCGCAGTCCTTGCCCTCGGCTGGCTCTTCAAGTCCCCGTGCATCCAGCAGGGCGGCGACCCACAGCGCCCGACGCTGGATCAGTCCGGCGAACGGCCGTGGCTCACCGGTTGTTATAACGATGTGGTCCCGCTCTACGGCAGCCGCGGCTTCGATCGACCGAAGGATTTCCCTTACCAGAACGCGTTTATCGAGCTCAACGGCGTCGGTGACCGGCGCATCTATCCCGCCGACAGCATCCGCAACACGGCCGCCGGCATCGAATCGGTCACCTCCAGCGGAACGGTTCAGCTGTCCGACAAGGACATCGTCGGAGACGCCGACACCGGCTATCAGCAGGTCATCGACGGCAAGTTGCGGCCGGTGAGCGACATCGATGCGCTCGGGCAGGTGAGGTACCTCGAGTACCCGGTGCTCACCGGGCTCTTCCAATGGGGAGTCAGCTGGGCCACCCAGGGATATCTGCATATCGCGACGAGCACCGGCGTCCTCCCGGTCCCGTTGGACGTGGCCGCCTACTTCACCATCGGGGCGTTCTTCCTGGCGCTGTTCTATCTGTGGACGGTGGCCTGCACAGCGCGGATGTCCCGCAAGCGCATTTGGGACACCGCACTGATGTGCCTGTCACCGCTGTTGATCGTCCACGCCTTCACCAACTGGGATCTGCTTGCGGTCGGGCTCTGTGCGGGCGGCATGTGGGGCTGGGCTCGCGGCCGTCCGGTGCTGTCGGGGGTGTTGCTCGGGCTCGGCATGGCCGCCAAGCTCTACCCGATCCTGCTGCTCGGCCCGCTGCTGGTGCTGTGTCTGCGCGCTGGCCGGATGGCCGCCTGGACCCGGACCCTGGTGGGCGCGCTGATCGCCTGGCTGGTGGTCAACGTTCCGGTGATCCTGATGTACCCGCACGCATGGTTCGAGTTCGTCCGGCTCAATTCCGAGCGGCCGCCGGAATGGGACTCCTGGTACTTCCTGTTCGCGAACATCACCGGTTCCACGCTGTGGGACAAGGCGCCAGGCGCCGACTCACCGACTCTGCTGAACAACTTGTCGCTGGTGTTGTTCCTGCTCAGCTGCGCCGCGGTCGGCTGGCTGGCGCTGTCGGCCGAGCGCCGCCCGCGATTCGCCCAGTTGGCGTTCCTGGTGGTCGCCGCCTTCCTGCTGACCAACAAGGTCTGGTCCCCGCAGTACTCGATCTGGCTCGTGCCACTGGTGGCGCTGGCGCTGCCCCGCTGGCGTCCGGTACTGGCGTGGCAGATCTCCGAGGTGGTGGTCTGGATGCTGCTGATGTTCCAGTTCGCCGGCGTCGACCACAAGGGCTTGTCGGTGGAGCCGTTCGTCGGCGCCGCCGTCATCCGCGGCGGCTTGCTGATCATGTTGGTGGTCATGGTGATCCGCGACATCGTCGGGCCCTCCCGGGATCCCGTGCGGATGACGGGCGATGACGACCCGACAGGCGGCGTGCTGGAGGACCTGCCCGACCGATTCACGATCCCGTCGCTGCCGGCTCTGTTGCGCCGCACGCGCACCCCCGCCGAACCATCGGATGACGAGTGGGACGACGTGGATGGTGCCCAGCAGCGGCGTCCGGCACTGGCGGCGGTCAGGGACGACGGGTCAGATAGCGGCCATCGGCGCTGATAGACTCGTTGATGCCCGCTGGCTGACGTCCGACAGCGGCGGGCAGCATGCTGTTCGGCGGTCGCCCGACGGGTCCGTCGGAGCAGCATCCTCCTGCCGCGGATCGACCGCGGCCGATGAGTCCACAGGAGGTGAACGTGAGCGTTTCAACCGCGCCGCGTCACTACGAGCTTCTGCTCATTCTCGATCCCAACCTCGATGAGCGCACCGTCGCCCCGTCGATCGACACCTTCCTGAACGTGGTGCGCCAGGGCAAGGGGTCCGTCGAGAAGGTCGACATCTGGGGCAAGCGACGGCTCGCGTACGAGATCCGCAAGCAGCCGGAAGGCATCTACGCCGTCATCGACGTCACCTGCACCGCCGACGTGGTGACCGAACTCGACCGCCAGCTGAACCTGAACGAGTCGGTGCTGCGCACCAAGATCACCCGCCCGGTGGCCGCCAAACCGGCCAAGCCGGCCAAGAAGTAGCAGCGACCGAGGAAGCTGAGGAAGCCATGGCAGGCGACACCATCATCACCGTGGTCGGCAACCTGACCGCCGACCCGGAACTGCGCTTCACTGCATCCGGGGCAGCCGTCGCGAACTTCACGGTCGCGTCGACGCCTCGGACCTTCGACCGCGGGAGCGGTGAGTGGAAGGACGGCGAGGCACTGTTCCTGCGCTGCAATATATGGCGCCAGGCCGCCGAGAATGTCGCCGAGTCGCTCACCCGCGGCTCCCGCGTCGTGGTCACCGGCCGGCTCAAGCAGCGCAGCTTCGAGACCAAGGAAGGCGAGAAACGCACCGTCATCGAGCTGGAAGTCGACGAGATCGGCCCGTCGCTGCGGTACGCGACCGCCAAGGTGAACAAGGTCGCCCGGTCCGAGGGTTCCGGTGGCGGCGGCGGCTTCGGTTCCTCCGGCGGCGGCTCCGGTTCTGGCAACCGTGGCGGAGCACCGGCAGATGATCCATGGGCCTCCGCGCCTCCGGCCGGTGGCGGCGGCTACTCCGACGAGCCACCCTTCTGAACCTGTTGCAGTACCCAGACTTCCATTGACAGCACCGCACTCTGGACAGCACCGCACTTTGGACAGCACCGTCCCTCTTGACAGCATCGCCGGCGCAGCGCGACTGCCGCTGCGCCGCATCAATTCCCAGGAGAAATCTGACTATGGTCAAGCCCCCCGTCCGCAAGCCGAAGAAGAAGGTGTGCGCCTTCTGCAAGGAGACGGCACCGTCCATCGACTTCAAGGACACCACCCTGTTGCGCCGGTTCATCTCCGACCGCGGCAAGATCCGAGCCCGCCGGGTTACCGGGAACTGCACGCAGCATCAGCGGGACATCGCCACGGCCGTCAAGAACGCCCGCGAGGTCGCCTTGCTGCCATACACCTCCACCGCGCGCTGACCCGGACCGGGAAGGACACAGATCCATGAAGCTCATCCTGACCGCCGACGTCGAGAACCTCGGCGCACCCGGCGACATCATCGAAGTGAAGGACGGCTACGGCCGTAACTTCCTGCTGCCGCAGGGCAAGGCCGTGGTGGCTACCAAGGGCGCCGAGAAGCAGGTCCAGACGATCAGGCGGGCCCAGCAGTCCCGCGAGATCCGGGGCGCGGAGCATGCCAACGAGATCAAGCAGGCGCTGGAGAAGCTGCCGGTCACCATCACGGCGCGCACCACCGGTGACGGCAGAAAGCTGTTCGGTTCGATCACCCACGTCGACGTCGCGGCCGCCGTCAAGGCCGCCGGCGGCCCCACGCTGGACAAGCGCAGCATCGTCACCGACGGGCACATCAAGTCCGTCGGCCAGCACGCCGTCTCGGTCAAGCTGCACCCGGACGTGACCGCGCAGCTCACCGTCACGGTGGTGGCCGGGAGCCGTTAGCTCGCGGCGGCCCACCGTCAACCCGGCTCCCACGACGGGCCTGGCGCGGAATTGACGACACGCCGGAGCGCCGCGCCGTAGCCAGCCGGATCGGGTTGTCCACACCGGTTGTGCACCTGGTCGCCCGGTCTGACCTGGGCCGATGGACCTGCGCCGAAAAGATTTCCCCACGTTGTCCACACGCATCGGAATTCGTCACCTGCGCCGATCGCGGTCGGTCAACAGCGCGTCAACAGGCCGGTGCACAACCGGTGTTGTCCCAGCGCCGCGGGGCGTTCTACGGTCGCTCCTGCCGTCCGGCGTCCGGCGGCTGTCGGACCCTTGCCGTACATGTGTTCGCATGGTACGTGGGGTGCGTTCGGTACTGGTTCCGGCCCAGTGGGTAGACCCGGTGACGGGCAGGGAGGTCGCAGCGCAGATGACAGCTGGCACGACGTTGCCGGGCGAGCGGTTCGCTCCTGATGTGCAGCAGCAGCCCCGGTACGACCGCCAGCCACCGCAGGATCTGGCCGCCGAGCAGTCGGTGCTCGGCGGGATGCTGCTCAGCAAGGACGCGATCGCCGACGTCGTCGAGGCCCTGCGGGTCGCCGACTTCTACAAGCCGGCGCACTCGTTGATCTTCGACGCGATCCTGGACCTGTATGCCAAGGGCGAGCCCGCGGATCCGATCACGGTGTCCGCCGACCTGGACCGGACAGGCCAGCTGGCCAGGATCGGCGGCGCCGCGTACCTACATC
>JAABUS010002620.1_pt1 | contig 33395 bp, 39 predicted proteins | sample 5560161 | NCBI WGS metagenome assembly JAABUS01 (sample SAMN10711885, study PRJNA513376) | rock metagenome | isolation source: Antarctica rocks | place: Antarctica: Victoria Land, Trio Nunatak nord | collected 2016-01-04 | reverse complement strand
CGGAAGATCCTTCTACAGTAGAGAAAGAAGAAATGTCTACAAATTTGGATGGCTAGGACAGGAAGACCAGTTAGCATTTGTATCTTGGTTGATGAGTGGAGAGGCCGTGGACGGTGGTCAATTACGAATGATGGTTTTCTATCATTTCAATCAATTAGGCAGCTTATAAGCCCCCTTGACTTCTGGATCTGCCTCTAGTACTACTCCCCCGCCTAGATCCCACTGTCCCTGGCTACGCTCATGCTGCACCCGCATTGCGCGGCGGTTGCGCTCATCTTCTTCTTGTGCGCGGCGTGCGTATTGATCATGAGCATGGACAACAGGTTTTTCACCGTTGTAGTCTTCAGCGTCGTAGCGGCTTTGCTTGGAGGAGATGCAGCCCATTTTGGTCAGTGTGTGCTTGGTGAATAGGGGGAGATGGATACTCAGCCGAGTTGTGCTTGGCTTTGGTTTGAGCTTCGTTGTTAAGTACTGATTGTGTTGAGGGTGAGCACTGTGGAGAGAGAAATCGAGGCATGAAGAGAGCGTGGCTGTTTTATATGGAATTGTCTGGTTCAGTGCGTTCCTTGTTTGAGACCTGGACAATGGTAAGACGCCTGAGGGAATAGGAGACGATCAAGGTCAAGGTTCCCGTCCTTAGGTAGCCATGTAAATTGTGATGAATGGGGAAACAACGTCATTATCTCACGTTTATTTTCAGCTATGAAAAGGGAGTCGGGACAAAGAGTCCTGAGACTTGATAACAATGACATTATTCCTTGTCAATACCGCCGCATTTCTTTGCTCGTTGTGTTGTTCGTCGAAGTCCCACTGTAATGCATAGCCACTCGCTGTTATGTTCTGCATACTCGCTGTCGGTATTAGAATACACCACCCAACACGGATCCTGGCCCTTGGGTACCACGTTTATATATCTCGGTCGCAATCTTTCTCCCCAGAGCAAACAGGAAAAGCCACAGATATCGACTTCCCCAGAAACAACCAGCAGCAAGTTCTCTAGTATTATCAACCATGGGTTGCGCTCAATCCGTTCCAGAATCCCACAAGAGACCTACCCACCAGTCGTCTCCGAGTGAAAAGCAACGCAAGCATGACGACAGAGAAGCTCGCCATGCTGCGCGCAGGAAAATGCATGAGAGGATGGACAGAGTAGCGGTGGCTAATGCGGCAAGAAGACAGAAATGGGATGAACATCGCCATCGAAGTCACTGAGGGAAAAATCGTCAGGACTATCGCTGAGATTCATAGTATATTGACTTCGCCCGAATCCTTGCTGATGTTTCTTTGTGGGTCATCTGGGCTGATTAGGTAGTGGGATGAGATGCGATTGGGTTTGGGTCGTTTGGAGTATTTGACGTTTCTCCCGTAGACAATATGAACATCGTTTAACAACTCGCCTCATCTCCAGTAGCTTTGATCACTCGTAGACAATCAACCTCCCGAGATATTTGAGCATGAATAGCATTAGGCATCAATCGCGCGAGCTTTCCAGTTCGGAAGCCGTTCCAGGTGCAGACTTCGGCTTCCAAATTTGGTCATAGGAGATGACAAGTTGTAAGGTTCGTGGAGCGCATCATTACACGTAAAAGCGGTTGATCTTGAATTATTTTGGGCGACTTCTCCATCAGCCGGAAACTTGTGTGGTCGAGATCTTGCCAGAGTACAAGAATTTATTCTTCCACTCTTTCGACTGGAAAGTTGTCCAACTCAAAGCAAGCCCTGCCTTTGGTCCACCTTATTTGTCCCCCCTTCCCATCCAATGCCCTTATGAAATGCCCGCATTCGGTGTTGTAGGCAATGATTTCGCGGGAAAAAGTCATAATTAAACAGACCGCTCACTCAGAAGTGTGCAAATCTGCATCTACGAGAACTTATAACTTACCTGCGTAAGATGATGCATATCACCCTGTGAGCGGAATGGGACCTCTTACTTCCCTTTATTCTATGTTGAAAGCCGACTCTCACTTTTCCTCGTTAATTCGCTCACCCTACTTACTGTCATCGAGCTTCATCTGAGGTGCAGCTGTCTTTATTTGTAGGCGTAAGCCATTCCTAAGCTCTCCCGTGTACATTAATGCATTCAGAGGCTTACAATAATACAAACCATCAGCCTGTGGCTTAAATGTCTCGAAAAACGTGGAACCAAAGGTGCTTGAGAAGTAACCGTGACCTTCATACTCTATGGGCAAGTCGTTGAGCAGTACGATGTAGTTTAGAGCGTTGTAGAGATCTGGGTCAATTTGTAGCAGGTCACGTTTAAACTCGGAAGTGTAAAAAATATAAACAACATTACAAAGTAAGGTAATGTATCATTGACGGTAATAGTGTAAGTGTGGTAAGGTAAAGTACTGTATCACAATCGCGGGTACAGCCGGTGAATTGCACAGTGACTAAGCAATGCATCATCGACGGAGCTTCAATCTGCGTGTTGCGTTGTAGTACTTTCGCCAATTATTGCTAACTCCCCTTCTCCAACCTACCCTAGTTTTCTTTACTACCTACCACCTGGAAATATACACCGTCAAGATGTCTAAAAACAGGCAACCTCTCTATCCTCGATTATCCAGAAGGCCCCCGTTTAGTGTCGATGCATCTGGCTATGAGCCTTCGGCAGGCGAGACTATACCGCGAAGACACCCTGCTGCTAAGGACAAACTTATTACCACCCCTTCTGAAGACGTCAGGACTATCTTCGACATCTTGAAGCGAAGCGCTGACAAATATGGCAATGCCAAGGCCGTGGGTACTCGACGAATAGTAACGACGCATGTGGAAAACAAGAAGGTTAAGAAGATGGTGGATGGCGAAATGACGGAGGTCGATAAGAAGTGGACCTACTTCGAATTGAGTGGTTACAGCTATGTCAGCTTCATAGAGTATGAAAAAATGTGTCTAGAGGTTGGTGCTGGGCTTAGAAAGCTTGGTATGATCAAGGGTGATCGGTTACACCTATTCGCAGCAACTAGGTACGATCTCGATGTACTATGCTCGAATATCCTATAGCGTTGAAGCTCACACTGCGTGTCCTAGTGCTCATTGGCTTGCAATGTCCCATGGTGCAACCTCGCAGTCGATTCCTATAGCTACTGCGTACGACACCTTAGGCGAAGAGGGCCTTAAGCACTCTCTCGTTCAGACCGGTGCGAAGGCTATCTACTGCGATGCCCATCTTTTACCGACACTATTGAATCCGCTGAAGGAAGCTAAAGAGATAAAGTATGTGGTATACAATAGCGATACGGACGCTAAGCAGGCAGATATCAAGAAACTCAAGGTCGAATTCGATTATCTGGAAATTCTTAGCTTCGAAGATTTGAGGAAGTTGGGTGAAAGCAATCCAGTAGACACTGTGCCGCCTGAGCCAGAAGATCTGTGTTGCATAATGTACACGTCGGGTTCGACCGGAACCCCCAAGGGTGTGCCAGTGAAGCACAAGGCCGTCGTCGCCGCCATTGCTGGTGTCGATACAATAATTGGTCCATACCTTGGACCTGGCGATGCGCTCCTAACCTACCTCCCGCTTGCTCACATCTTAGAGTTTGTCTTTGAGAATGCTTGCTTATTCTGGGGTGGTACGATGGGCTATGGAAACCCCAAAACTCTGTCCGACTCTTCTGTACGGAATTGCAAGGGAGACATCCGTGAATTTAGGCCAACTATCCTTGTTGGTGTGCCAGCTGTGTGGGAGTCAGTGAAAAAGGGCATAATTGCAAAGGTCAACCAAGGCAGCTTTGTTGTGAAGAATCTGTTCTGGGGTGCTCTTGCAGCCAAGGGCTTCCTCATGTCTACTGGTCTCCCGGGCACAGCAATCTTAGATGCTTTGGTCTTTAAGAAAATCAAGGATGCTACTGGTGGACGCCTTCGGCTGTGCATGAACGGAGGAGGACCTATCGCCAAAGACACGCAGCGGTTCATCTCTCTTGCCATTACTCCCATGATAGGGGGATATGGTCTTACAGAAACGACGGCCATGGGAGCCCTGACGGACCCCTTGCATTGGACAGACGATGCTCTGGGAGACATACCGTCCTCGATTGAAATTAAGCTTGTTGACTTTCCAGATGCAGGTTACTACTCAACGAACCAAAGACCTCAGGGTGAGATCTTGATTAGGGGAGACAGCGTTTTCAAAGGGTACTATGAAAATGAAAAAGAGACAAAGGAGTCTTTAACAGAAGATGGATGGTTCAAAACAGGTGACATAGGGGAATGGGACTCTAATGGACATCTTAAGATCATTGATCGAAAGAAGAACCTTGTCAAGACGCTCAACGGAGAATATATTGCTTTGGAAAAGGTCGGTTTGCTTGCTTCGTAAGCATTGGCACTAGTACTGACGCGTGAGGAAACTTACAGCTGGAGTCGGTCTATCGTTCTGCCACAGTTGTTGCCAACATCTGTGTACATGCTGCAACTGACCGTGCCAAACCCATCGCTATCATCGTACCGGCCGAGCCTGCGCTGAAGAAACTTGCGGCGGACAATAATATACAAGGTAGCGGTCTCGAGGAGCTTGTCCACAATGAAAAGTTGAACCGCATTGTCTTGAAAGAGTTACAAGCAGCGGGTAAGTCAGGCGGGCTTGCTGGTATTGAAATCATTGATGGTGTTGTTATGGCCGATGAGGAATGGACAGCAGCGAATGTAAGTAATGGGTTTGTTTTGAACTGAGAACCCCTACTCACCACACATTCAGGGCTTGACCACTGCAGCACAGAAAATAAACCGAAAAGGTATCCTGCAAAAGTACCAGAAAGAGGTTGACAAGACTTACAAAGCTTGTGGGCAATGAAACAGCCTGTTTTCAAGGAATCATTGACGCTGGCGCACATTCCACTACACCAGCGTGGATTTCGGCGTTGGGTATTTTCGACAGCATCATTTCATGCATGGGTAATGAGAATATCTCCAGTTTATTCAAGCGGTCATGAGGAACGAAGCGGCTTGTAGTATTAAATGTATTGATTGTTGTGGAGTAAAGACTAGTAAGTACATCTTTAGAAAGATTTCCTCTAGAGTTTGGGACCGATTGGTTCGCGAATACAAATATGTTCTTGCAATTAGAACACTTAATTCATCATGATTCGACGCACCCATGACATAGGGTTAGTCTCGCCTACAGTAACCTCTAAACCAATTGAGCCTCTGATTTTCTTCCGACCTTTAAGCAACGCAACATCCATCCCTTCCCAACAATGTCGTAGTGGTCTCCGTCTCCATAACATGTCCCTCTACCGGTACGCTTCCCCTATTTTCCTCTACGCCTCTACCCATTAACCGACCGCCCGCCCCACCACAGCTCCTTCCTCAACCTCCCTCCCCGCACCCGCATCTTCCTCGGACTGGGCATGATCGGCTGGGCCGGCCTCGGTATCCTGCTGACGGATAAAGCGGAAGAGAGATTCGGGTTGGTGCCGACAGAGAAGGATCGGGAGGAGCTAGAGAGGGTGGTGCCGAGGGTGAGGAGGGTGGATGATTGACTGGAGTGGTTGTGAAGGATGTTTTGGTGGGAGAGGGCGGGTGAGGATTAAAGGGAGAAAGGGGAAGGTGGAGGGGATTTGTGAAGGACGGGGAGGGGAGGGTTAGGGGCTGGAGTTAAGTGGACGGTCCTACCGGAGCCGCGTTAATGGCTCGAGGATGTTTGCCACACCGGCACGACAACTACTTGAAATCCGGATGTCGTGGTGGGCGTACTTGATCTCCCATGGCCGATATGCGCCGGTGCTGTGCCAGGCCAAAGCACTCGGGGAATCAACAGAGGGTGGAATCACACGGAAGAGGGACCGATGCTGTGGCAGAATTGCATAATGAGTGAAGTGGCAGATTTGCCGAAAGATCATTACAGATACGCTCATGCCAAGGTCATGGTCGGTCTATGTACGAGTAGTGTATCTAGGAAGACATACTCCTAGACGCCAAAACATGCCCGAAAACTCCCAGCACGACATTATCTATGGAGAACATCAAAGCACCTCGTCCCGATCAAAAGCAGATGTATCCAACACCACCTATGGCTGTCATCCCCGCCCCAATCCACCACCATTTATCTGCATTAATCGGCTCTTTCCGCTTTATCAAAACGTTTCGGTTCAATGGGCCTCCCAGATCCTCGTCACGCTCAAAACGACTCCTCTTAGCCTTTCCAGTGGTTGATGCTGTGGCTGTAGCACCACCGGTTGAAGATGCCGTGGTAGGGTTAAGGGTTTGTGTGGGGAGCATTATAGGTGGTTTGTAGGCTTGGTACATCGGATTTAGGGGGGCTCCATCAAAGGCGAAAAGATTGAGCCGGGGTGCTTTGCTGTAGGAGTCGGTGATTACTTCGAAGCTCTGCATGGGTAGCCAGTTAGTTTTTCTGTGCCTATTATAATAGAACATTACAGTTCAGGCTTGACTTACTCTGAAGAGCTCGCTTTGGTTGTAGCGTGTATATACGGAAGTGTGATACAGGCACGGATTTGATAGGAGTTGACGGCCATCAACTCCGAAGGGTGTCAGGATGAGGGATCCATTGGATGGTGTTGTGAATATGCCGTGCTGCCACTGTATTATTCCTTGAGGACATGATGGTGTTGTAGCTACAAAGCTAGTTAGTATAGTTCGTCAATTTCATAGACTGTGATAGAGACACACGATTCGATATTGCTCGATAGTATGCTACTTCGTAATAGCCATCATCAGTAAAAGAATATGAAAAGCCTGTGAGCGACGGCTCAAACATCTTCTCGTTTACTGGGTCGTAGAAACCCTGTAGAAGTCAGCCTTTGCCAACACAAAATTCCTGATAGGCCCAGCTCCTCGTCCCAGTTTGACAGCTGTGGTATGAACGCGAAACATTTTGGAGTACGTACCGGTCCGGTGATGACCTGCCGCGACTTGGTCGTCCATGTTCCTGTCAACTGCGGGACACCCTGCGAACTCACGGCCGATACGAGAACAGCGCCAGCAAACAACAGCGTCCTAAGAGAGTGAGGCATTGAGTTTTGTTGCGAAACGAGTGTTGTCTGAAGTTGTGCTCAGGTCCTTTGAGATCAAGGGGGCACTACAGTCGTCACCGGAAGGCCGTCAAAGGTTAAATTTCGCCTCAACCTGCTAGTCTATAAATAGCAATGTGAACCTGTGCCATAAGTCTTTCTGTGCAACGACAACCATATTTTCGATGGTAGATAGTCCATGATACGGACAGGTCACCGTCGATTAAAGTCACTACCGATTCAATTCATGCTGGCTCTCGTATGAAATGGTTGCAGAAATGACTGCTCTTCGAACGCTCAAGAAGGAATTGAGAGCTTCGATGAAGCACCGGCTCTCACAGCTGTCTGGAGACTCAATCAACAATCAATGTCCGTAGTATGTAAAGCATAAGTTACATCTCTTTGCTGATCCGATGTCCATCTCTAATCAGCCCGGCAAGTTGCAACTACTTTGTTTTCTCTGCCTGAGTACAAAATGGCCAGTCGGATTAGCATCTATCTCTCCATGCCGAGAGGAGAGGTCTCTACAAGTGATATTGTTCACGATGCCTTTCACCAAGGCAAAAGTGTCTACGTGCCATATACTTACAATTTGGATTCTCCGCCGACGGATGGGCCCAAGACGGTCATGGACATGGTTTCTCTGCACTCACTAGAGGATTACGAGGCTCTTGGGCCGGATGCTTGGGGGATCCCGACTCCAAGTAAAGCCTCGATCCCTGGGAGATGCAAATGTCTTAGTGACCCCGAAATCGAATCGAATGACCACGCAAGGGAATCAATGAAAGGAGAGCATGTTGACATGATAATCATGCCCGGTATGGCTTTTGATAGGGGATTTGCAAGACTTGGGCATGGAAAGGGTTTCTATGATTTCTTTCTGCAACGCTTCCATCAAATGAGGGCATCCGAGAGTGGAAACTCGAAAAGAATGCCATTGCTTGGTGAGTAAATGTTCTATTTGTTGCATTATCTGTACAACTAATTTAACCACTTACTTCGTAGTCGGACTAGCACTTCAAGAACAGCTTCTCGAAGAAGGGGAGGTTCCCACAGATGCTTCTGACTGGCGATTGGACGCATTGATTGTAGGCGACGGATCGTTGATTCGAGGTTGTGAGGGTAGCGAGTAGATTAGATGGTCGACACAAAACATAAAACTTTTCCTTGGTATCTCAATGCGCCTTGGTCAAATATTTTACCGGTCAAGAACCTCAGAACAACTACCATAAGTTTTCTTATTGAAGGGCTTGAATGAGGGATACATTGTCCCCCTTTAGTAGGATCTGACCTATTGTATGTGTTAAATTTTCCCCATAACGTCTTATCAAAGAGAAAATTATACCTAATTCTCGTCGCTTTTCGTCGGGATCTGTCTTTGTAGCTTGCTTAACTTCCACCGCGTCATCAACCACCAGGTTCATGAATTCGTCAAAACCCTAGAACGTGATCTTGTGAGCCATGTCCATTAATAGCTACCCATCAACGTAAGACCTACCCTAATCCTCCCCTCTATCCTGATTGCCAATTGCTCGAACAACCATATTGAGACCGTGGAATGCTGCTGTAGAAGCTTGAAGATAAAGTTGATTGGAGGCAAAAGCACCTTGCCTCTACCGCCACCGCCGCGACCAGTCATTGCGTAGGTTGATGGTGCTCAAAGTCCAACTTGCTTTCTTGACGGCAGTGCGTTTGGTGTAGCCCAGCTCTCGAGTTCCAGCAAGAGAATCCAGAGTTCTGTGGAAGCACTGGATGAGATTCTGTACGGCGTAGAAAGTATCGAAAATTGTCGTTGACGGTTGTTCCCCTTTAAGATGGTTAATGGTGATGCACCAAAATCACAGAGCTACGGGCCGGCGAAAGTTCCACCGCATGCGCCTGTGAGCCGCATTTGGACGCCTCTGACGCTGCGCATCAATCAACACAAAATTTAACGCCTTGCACAGTTGACAAGATTCTACAATCCACTCTCTCCTCTCCTTTCTCAAGCTTCTGTGGTATCTATGCTGCTGTTATTCGATTGATGAGATATCGTCCTGCCAGCTGGAAGGCTCTGAACGAATAAATAGCTCCACCCAACCCCTCCACAGCACAACTTAACATGGCCTCAACAGGACCAGATGACTTTACGCCCGTACTTGCTGCTCTGGCGACTATGCAAAGCAATGAAGACCGGTCCCAGAAATCGCAAGCACACGAATATCTTGAGAAATTCCAAAAGTCTGTACGTAATATCAGTACAGTTTATTGCCAATAGAGCCACTCTGACGCTCCATAAACTGTAGCCTGAGGCTTGGGCTTCTACCCACTCTATTCTGTCATCCTCTGGAGTTACCGTGGAAGCCAAGCTGTTTGCCGCAACGACACTAAAAGGAAAAGTAAATACTCCATCCAGTACTCGGAGACAATCCTATCACCATACTCATTCTTCTAGATCACCTATGATCTAGATCAACTTCCTCGGCAGTCTTTACCAGCATTACGAGACTCTATCCTTGGGCTTATGAACACTTTCCGTGAAGGACCGAGACCGATTAGGACACAACTATGTGTTTGCCAAGCAAATCTAGCAATCCAGATGGTAGAGTGGAAGAATGTACTTCAACTCGTAGGCTCATCGCTTGGGAACAACGCACTGGATTGTGTCTTGGAGTTTCTTAGAGTGCTGCCAGAAGAAGTGATCGAGGGACGAAAGATCAATCTCTCGGTATGCTGACCACGACTCGCTCATGCCACAGGGAAACATCTCTGAATGTCATGCTCTGGAAATAAAGTGGCTAATATCATTGGGTGTCACTAGGAAGAGGACCTCATAACTAGAACGAAGGAACTGTTAGAAGAGAATGCCCCCCAAGTTCTACGACTTCTAATCCAATATTCCCAATCTTCCCGTAAGTTTTTACTACGTTTCTGATTTTACAGTCGTATCTTTCCTTTCCTTTTCAATTCAATGCTAAACGCTCAACAGCCACCGCGGCTTCAAATCCGCATCTTTTCGAGTGTATATCGTCTTGGCTTCGTGAGATCCCAGCTGCTGATGTCGTCAACTCTTCTCTCTTTGAAGCAATTATAAATGCTCTTTCGATAGAAGTATCGTTCGAGGCTGCAATTGATTGCATGTGCACAATTATTAGAGATACTCGGGAAGTAGATGAATCCATTGAACTAATCCAGATAATCTACCCTCGCATTCTATCGTTAAGACCCAAAATACAGGAGGTTGCGGAGTCAGAAGATCTGGAGACCTACAAAGGTATAACAAGGCTATTTGCCGAAGCTGGTGAAGTCTGGGTTGTTATGATCGCTCGACTACCCGCCGAATTTAGAGGCCTCGTAGAATCAATCTTGGAGTGCTGTGCCAGAGATCGGGATCGAGATGCTGTTGCGTTAACATTCCTGTTTTGGTATGAATTCAAACAGATGGTAACCCTGGAAAAGTATAAACCAGCACGCAATCAGTATGCTGATGTTTTTGAAAGACTCGTGGACGTCATGATCAAACATCTGGAATTTCCGACCCCACAGGACTCAAATGAGACAGATCTGTTTGATGGCGATCGAGAGCAAGAGGAAAAGTTCCGAGAGTTCCGGCACCAGATGGGCGATGTACTGAAAGACTGCTGCGATGTCATCACCGTTGAGGTATGTCTGGGAAAAGCATTCAAACTCATTCAACAATGGATATCAGCATGGGGAGGACAAGCCACTGGCACCAGTGTCCCTCATTGGCAAGAACTTGAGGCTCCGTTGTTCAGTATGCGGGCAATGGGTCGGAACGTATCCCCAGAAGAGAGTACTGTCCTTCACCAAGTGATACCGCTCATCGTTCAAATACCAGATCACGAAAAGCTACGCTTCCAAGCTATAATGGCACTGGGAAGGTACACCGAGTGGACGGCTCAACATCCCGAGTTTCTCCAACCTCAACTGAATTTCGTTATTGCCGGCTTTCAACACAAATCGACGGAGGTTGTAAGAGCTGCCGCTCTGGCTTTTCGCTTCTTCGGAACAGACTGCAAACAGCTCCTCACCGATCACGTCACCCAACTTCACGCCTTTTACGAATCTGTTCTGGACAAACTCCCACCACCAAGCCAGGAAGAGATTACTGAAGGTGTGGCATGTGTCATCTCAGCTCAGCCGTTGGATAAGATCTACTCAATGTTCAAATTATACTGTGATCCTATTATTAAGAGAACGATGACCCGCGCCAACGAGGCCAAGAATGCGGAAGACGAAAAAGCAAAGCTAGCCATTGCAGACTATCTTCAACTCCTAACGGTCTTCATTCAAAACATCCAACCCTACGTATCACCACATCAGGAGAACCCTGCGGTCAAGTATTGCCAAGAAATATTACCGTTCATGTCGGCGATCGCTGAGAATTTCACCAACTCGACGCCCATTCTGGAGCGAGTGTGCCGGTGTTGGCGCTACATGGTTCTTTCGTATCGAACGGCCGTACTTCCTCTGTTACCGACGCTAGCCCAGCAGCTTGCATCGGGGTTCGAAAATTCCCGCCAGGGATGCTTCCTATGGGCAACGGATTCTGTCCTTCGTGAATTCGCACGAGGAGCGGAATTTGTCGATCCATCTACCTCCCAAGCAATCTATAAATTTTTCGAGCAGCAAGCGTTCGCGTTTCTACGGATCATGAATGACCTCCCTCCTACCGATCTCGCCGACGGTAATTCTCCTCTATCCTTCCAACTCATGAGCAATATATAGAATTTCACTTACAATATGTGCAGTCATCGAAGATTTCTTCCGCCTCCTAATCGACGCCTTAATCTACTACCACCAACAACTCCTCACAGCGCCTGTCTGCGAACCTATCATCTCCGCCTCCATCAGTGCCCTAACCCTCCAACAAGACGCCCCCTTGACCGCAACTCTACACTTCCTCCGGGACTTCCTCTCCTATGGCACCTCGCACCCCAATTCCTCGTCCTTCTCCGAAGATATAGACTCCCAGCAACCCCAACAAAATACAGCTCAGATCCAGCAAGCGGTCAAGCGTCTCGTCACGAGCCAAGGGGAGGTACTGGTCCAGAGGATCATGACGGGAATGATGTTTCATTTCCCGCGAGACTGTTTTCCGGATGCAAGCGGGGTGTTGCTTGCACTTTTCGAGATCATGCCGGAAGAGGTGGCAAGGTGGGTTGGGGCTACGATTGGGATGTTACCGCATGGAACAGTGAAGCATGGGGAGGGGGAGAGGCTGATGTCGGCTATTGGGCAGAAGGTTCAAACGGGGGATTTGAGGAAGATCAGAGTGCTGCTGCAAGGTACGTGCTGATGAATATCCGTTCTCAGAGCGTTATAAGAGCGCATCGCTAATGGAACGTCGTGTATAGACTTTACCAACTCTTACCGGAGGAGGAATGTAGCGCCCAGGGAAGGCCTGGGAAGGTTAGAAGCGACGAGATTCAGGTTCACGGGATAGATGGCGTTTATTCTTCCTTCTTGCTCGCTGTAGCATTCGTAGGAAGCATTGAATGTCTGTTCGGCTCTCCAAATCTATGCCTCAAGCGTCAAATTCCTCCGTTACTTTAGGCATGCTCGAATGCCAGGCGTTACACCTTCCGGCTTATTGATGCTAGTACTCCTTTGTCGAAGTTTTCACCGACTAATGGTAGTCTCAAATAGATAGCAGGCTTCCCTACTGGCCGGCTTGAATGGAGGGGCATGAAGCCGGGAGAAGTTGGGGGGGGGGAAGGGTTGAAAGAGGGGGGGCAAGGAGGTTTAATTCGATAAGACTAGGGAGTCTTACGACGATGTCAAGGGCAGCCCTTTGATAGCGGATCCGATAACACTGGTTTTGTTGATGACGGGTCTGAACCGTAGCTGAAGCTGCTGATCGTAGCTCGGCTAAACGGAAAGATGGTCTTCGACTCGCATTGGTGAAAGGTAGGAGTGAATAAACCCACATCGTTTCCAGTTGGAAGACAAACGGAAATGCTGGAGGACAAGAAGTCTGAAGGTTGGTGGTGTGGTGCTTCTAGTTGGGAAGGGCATCACTGTATATTTGGAGGAATAGCTAGTTGGTTGGATGTCTGTTTGGAGAAAGATGTAAATGTGTTAACGGAACGTACGAAGTGCTTATTGGGAGTGTTAATAAAAGGTAAGATAAGATACGGGCATCGGGCGAGGGCACGGCAGACTATTTCCCCTGCTGGCGGGGATTTGGGAAATGTGCTACGGACGAGTGTAAGTACTAGACGGTGGAGAAAGCATCCGAGCTCCCAGGATCGATTAGATGAGTGGCCCAAAAATAAGGAACAAAGGTTCAGCACACATGACAAAAGGGGTTAGCAGGGTCTTGATATTTAACGGTTTTTCATTGAAAGCGAAAACGCTCCTATTTCAAAGCTAGAACCGCGGTGACATCCGCACTGCGGCACAATCAACGTCTCCAAAGACATTTGTGCCGAGTCAGTATGGAGGCCGCCCTCCCCAACAATGAATGCCTCGCTGGCGGGTAGATAAAGTCATAAAAGGCGCCGTAACGACCTGAGAATGCGTTTATGATGATGCAAGAAGATATCACAGTTTTGGATCTTTGCCATCGTGTCCCACCAGAATTCCCTCCTCTTTTCCCAGCGAGTCGGCTATAGAACTCCCTTCCATTGCCAGATCCTTGGCGCCATCCTCTATCCCAGATAAGGGTTTGATAGAGTTATATTGTAATATCGGGCTGCTACTTGCATGTTTATCAGCTGTCGAGTGTGATTCGGTCTTTTTCCGGCTCATGTACTCTCCAAGGCTGACCTTCTTCTTGACAGGGCTGGGCTGAACATGACTCGAGACTGAGGCGGAGAAGAGCGGAGGATAGCTGTTATGAGTATGATTGGAAGTAAGCGAGAACGGTGACCGAGAGGGAATTGAACTGGGAGTGGCGGTAATGGAGGGCTCTGGATTGTCCTGAGGTGTAGGCGGAAGCTGAACGTGCAGATCGGCGGAGCGGAATCCATTGACTGGGCGAGACTGAACATCAGGCGGCTTCCTGTTAGTCAAAATTGATAGCAGAGGAGGAGACTTGACGTCCCCAACTACTGCCAGGTCTGGCAGATTTGGCGCTTGATCGGGAGGGCGAGGCTTCTGTACCGGAAGATCCGACGGTAGGCTGTCTGGATCAAGTGTCACACCAAGACCGACATCATGCATCTCTGCATCCTCTGAGGGATGCTGGCCGACAAGGACGGTCGAATTGATAGGCGAAGAGTTTTTCATCTGGACATCAGGAGGCTGTTGGCTACCAGCTTGCAGATCGCTAGTAGGCGTAGAGGCTGCCCGTTCAAGTTCCTCTAACTTTACCCGATCTCTTTGGCATCGCAACAGAAGACGCTTCGTCAAAGATACAAAGGGCTTTCGCGGTAGGATCTGAGCCCCCGTGGGCTTGTACCAGTCGTCGTTCTTGTCAGGATCGGTTTGCACAGAAGAGTCGACATAGTTCTGACGAACGAGTGGTGAGGCTGCCAGGGGAGGGTTCAGGTGCGACAACTTTTTGTGGGGCATGTGGGAAGAGTTCTGTGAGCCCAAGGTACGCGAGCTTTTGCTGGTGAGAGCGCCTGATATCCTTTGGGAAGTGCCAGAGTCCATGTATCGAGGCCTAGAAGAGATGTGCGGAGTACTTGGCTGAGACTGGGAAATTGCGGTATGACCTAGCTGCCGGCTAGTGCCAGCAGAAGGTGTATTGAGATTGGAACCACCGCTGTTTCGCTTCTTCTTCTTTTGAGCAGGCTGGTGCTTGTCTTGCTCAAGATTCTCGAATGTTTTCTCCAGTGCCGCGATTTTTCTCTTCTCACGAACAGAGAGCTCTTGCCCGAGAGCAATTCCATGCGTGGGGGTCATCTCCCGACTTCGCGGCTTGCTCCGTACAGACCCTGATGTAGATCGGCTATCCTCGCGATCGTCGTCATCTTGATGCTTCATTCCTTCACTTGCGGCCCTGCTATTTGTGGCCTGGCCAGTACTGGGCGGTGATGTCTTATTGGCGTAACCGTTACGACCTTTCTTAGACACGCCGTTTGATAAGTGGGAAGCGGAATTGACGTTGGCAGCACCATGACGTCGATCATATCTGGCCAAAGCGCATTGACTCGGGACGCCGCATGCACAGCCACCGAAGTCTGCGAGGACTTTCCCTACCCAGTCGACAGCATAGTCTTCGCCCGCATCGACAATACCCTCACGCTTTATCTCCTCATTGTTGCGACTATGAACGAAGTTTCTCATGTGCTCGTCCAAAACCCATCCTATCGTCAACTCTGATCCCGCTTCTAGATCAGTCTTGGCGACAAAGCAAAAATGGTAATCCCCCTCCTGCAAGATGGTTTTCATGCTCAGGTTGGGCCGACAGCTTCGTCTTAAGTATCGGGAAGCCGTGCCTTCGGACCGCGTATCAATGTAGATGGGTAACTTTGGGTGGAAGAAAACAAAAGGAACAGGGTGTCGAAGGTAGTCCCATCGGTTTAGCGGATCCTCGATGTAGTCCTTCATATGACCAACCTTACCCTTCAGCTCACCCACTATCGAGTCCTGTGGAATGGACGAATCAATAGTAAGGAAAGTCCATTGCGGATGCTGGCCATGAGGATCCGAGGAAGGGTGCTGCTTATGTTGTTTGTGGAGCTGCGGGAGCGTCATTGAGTCAACAGGTTGTTCGCAGCGATGGAAGACATCTCCCGGTGACAATCCATTGGTAGCTTCACGAAGTGACTGACTATCGCGCGACCAAGATGAAAGACTTCTGGTAATTGTAATGTCGTTGAACAGATTGGCTTGTGAGGGAGTATCGCCAGGATCGTCATCGTAAAGATGTAAGAATTCAGGACTATATGGTTCGCTGGAGTATCCGTTTGGTGAATGGTTCTGCGGCATTTTCGAAGGACTTTGCATTGCGTGCGATGTAGATCCGGAACGTTTGCCAAATTGGGTCGAGGGCGCAAATGGGGTCATTGGAGAATTGACCGAGCTGGAGAGGCGATGATTCGTTTTAAGTCTTTTGGCGTGTGGGAGCTGGTCTCGAGGACTTCGGCTAGTACGGTCGTGGGGAAAGGCAAGATCGTTTCTATCGTGAGACCAGCCGTTTGTAAGAGTGGCATTCGACTCTAGTACCTTGATCTTTTTCTTGTGGCTTTTGGTAGTTGTTTTCTTGATCTTCTTCTCGCCCGGGTCAGGCTGTTCCATTCTCGTGCTTTGTCGCTCGGTCGCTCTTTTCGCATCCAAAGGCCTGGGCTCACAATCGGCGCAGAAGTGGATGATCGCACTGACATCAGGGACCATCCCATCGGCGTAATAATAGCATTCGATGTGCTGCCAAGTCTCGCACCGGTCGCAGAACACTGTGTTTCCATCATCCTCGTTGAAGCGACAGATACACTTGATAGTGTAGTCTTCCTCGTCTTCGATGCCAGGCACAGCGTGCTTCGACACTTGAGCAACCTTGACCGAGGTAGGAACAGATCCGTTCGTGTGGACTACAGGCGCCGTGAGCGTGTTGAACGATAAAGCGATATCTGTCATAATATGGCCGACAAATCCTCCGTGTCTTTGTGGGTGCGAGGATAGGGTCGTTCAGAGATTTCTGGGTCTGACTCGCATGACGTTTGGAGGTAGCGGGAGATTGCCGAAGAGTCTATACGTCGACTATGCCGACAATGTCGATAAGCCAAGTTCAAGTGACAAGTGGCAGTTGTATGCGATGCTGAAGGTACCGGGTTCGGAAATGTGACTCGAAGTGAGGGTGAGTTGAGGATCAAAGAGCTGTCGAGAGGAAATTTCAAAGAGCATTCGCCGCGATTTATCATGCAGAGGCCGTGATATCAATCATTAAAAGTGAACCAAGGCTTGTCCCATCCGCTGGTCGTGACAACTGACAGATTTGACGGCAATCAACCGTGTCTCAACGGGCTGTTAGGAATGGCGGTGTCCTTTTGCGCGCAGTGGGTTGGAAGTTTACGGTGGTAGGGACACTGTTGCTTGGCGACTGTTGTCCACTGAGAAGAGAAATGTCAAGTAAGTAGCAAAGGGCGGGGGGGGTGATGGTCGGATTTGTTGTTGTTGTTGTTGTTCAAGAGGCTGCTGTTGGTGAGGGCGAAGGATTCTAGAGAGGGAGGAGTAGATAAAACTAAAGGGCCAAGTTCGCACTTACTTTTCCATTTGCGACTTGAGCGAAACGACGGGGGATCGACACGGGAGCAACTAAGAAAGGAAATATTTTGGATTATTCATGCACCGACCAATCACATCGACAAGCGATAGATACCGCTTGCTTGTAAGCTGTAAAGTTGTATGCAGACTTTGCAGAGCCACTCCGGCCCCTCAGTTGGATGCTTCGAACTGCCCGCCCGCTGCTCGAGGAGCAGAGGAGCAGAGGAGCAGAGGAGCAGCGAAGTAACCATGTTGAGAAGAGAAATACTGCAAGGAACGTGTTACTCGTCCAAGTCGTGCTTGTTTCGGAACATCGAATGGACGGGATGGAGGACCACTTCCAAAGCGCATCGAGCTCAAGGAGAGCCGCAGCAGAGCATTGTCACCATTGCCCCTCCGCTCTGCTGGCCGATGTCTAGTTGACTGTAGGTGACGCAGGGTATCCCTGAGACCTGCCGCTGCCCCGGAGAGAATCAAAGAGTCGCCGGGACCGAGTACATTTGTACTGATATGTTGTCCAAAGTTGCTGTGGAGAGGAGAGGCCTTGGTGTCAGCTAGTCCATTAGAACAACCTCCTTCGGTCACCAAAGAGGGAGTGGGGGGCCATCGCTAATGATTACTGTCAAAAGCGCTTTGTTGCAGGTTAACAGAAGCCTTGCGGAATTCATCCTCACTCAGCAAGGAGCATGTGACAAGCAGCTTGTGCGGCACAAAGACCAATTGGAGAGTTGGGACAGTCGAGTCGAGTCGAGCAACGACTTTGTTTCCTGGTTTTGCTTATCTACTTTACTTCTCAAGCCGGTACTCTACTAGTGTGATAGGTGGGTTTACATGCATGTGGAAGAAATCAATTCCGCCGTTGGACGATCCAAACATCTACCAGAGTCCAGACTCAGAGACATGTCGCCGCCAACTAGGTAGAGTAGAAGCTGTTGTTTCGTCCATCTTCCGCCTTTCCCATCTCATAGGACAGCCAGTAGGAAGAGTTCAGTAGACTAAGGTATTTTGATGAACCTCTCAAAAACAGAACAAATCTTCGTTCATTGTGACCTTCAACCCCGGGATGCCCCCTGGCAGTCGTTGGTTGATTACCGTCCAAAGTTGGAAGCGACTCTCAGTCAGTCTTCGTATGTCTGAACAACGAGGTGCTTTATACTTGTGCTGGATGCTTTAGAAATGAACCCACTTCGAAACGACCCAACATTCGTCCTCTAACGCCAGCAGATAAGTATCACCAAAATCCTTCGATCACTTGTAATTATGTACTTCAAATCCCAACATGTTTAAGGTAGCCTGGAGGATAAGGTAAGGTAAGGTAGCGTGTGTAGGTACGGTAACGTAAGGCGATGTATTCATAACTACGTAGTACAAAATACCATACCAGCTAGATAGGGCGCAGGCCGCCAAGACTCGTTGCCACGCTTGTAAAGTATATGTACCTTACCCACCTTAGATACATCATTTGATCCCGCGCCAAAGTTGTGCACTTGTGTGAACTACCTTATACCTCCGTAGACATCCCAGTGTTCTTTCTGCCTACGGAGTACACTACCTTGTTACACTGACAACGTTCTGGCAATAACCATGAAGCTTATAACCATATTCCTACCGTTTGTCCTTTCCTCACTTGCTGCTTCTAAGTCATCAAGCTTCTTCGGCGGCGATCAGAGAGTCCTTGATGACGACCGTTCAGTACCAGGCGACAACCCGCTCCAGTATTGCCAGGCGGACACAACCAAGGATATCCTGACTATAGATTATGTGAATTTAAAACCTAACCCGCCTGCAAAGTCAGTGAACTACACCTACAAGCGCAGAGCCTTACAGATAACATAACCCAGAGGTGCGACACTTACCATCGAAGCCAAAGGCAACTTCACCCAAGAGGTTGTACAAGATTCCTACGTGAACTTGCGGGTCAAATACGGTCTAATAACCCTGATCAATTCGAAGCAAGATCTTTGTGAGCAGATGAAGAATGTAGATGAGGAGTGCCCATTGGAGGGTGAGAAGGTTATAAAGAAGGACGTGGAGCTGCCAAAGGAGATTCCAACGGTACGTAGCGTATAGTTCCATCCCATGTAATGCTATTATGTTGAGCTAACCCTCTAAATTTTAGGGAAAGTACACTGTGCTTGCGGATGTTTATACAAAAGACGACGTTAAGGTCATCTGTCTTGAAGCCACTGTACATTTCTGATGGAGACGAACTGCGACGTTCTAGCTCGGTTTGCACTACATACAGGGTTGTGTTATATGATCAATAGTACGATAGTAGCAGGTTTCCCACTCAGAACGGTAGCGAGGGCAAACAGAACGATTGATGTGCGTTTAATATTTCTAGTGTTTACAGGCGCTGCAACAGGTGCATGGGTCTCAAAGGCCTCTAGTTGCTCGAGGATAGCCCGTATCATACCCTCCAGTGTATCAGTAGTCTACATTCGTCGCGCAAAGTATGCCTTTATTGGGGGGAAATATCCGTGCAACTGTCAAGCCCAAACTCATAGATACCATGATATGCTATGTTCTTCATCCCAAGTGTAGCAACCTGAGCCTCCGAGCGATTAAGCCAACCAGCTTCCTCTAATTAGATTCTCCCTTACTCCCCAAATAGCCTCCTCACTCTCTTTAATACACTATCTTTTTCTGGGTCGTACGGGTGGTCTTTGCTCGGAATCTCCAGCACCGCAGGAAAGGCGTCTGTATATGTATCTACTCGGTCTCTTATCTTCTCAGCGATCTATATACAGATATGTCAACGCAAGAGCCCCAATATAGTCAGCAAACGGCAACGAACGCACATGTTGATTGATAAGAAGAATGGCTATGTCCTTGCGCTTTTGTGTGAACCTATCAAAAGCCTCGGCAATGGTTGCGTTTTCGGTTTTCGCATCCACGACAAGGAAATTCTTCTGCGCATCGGGAGGTTGTGTGACGTGCTACAAATCGCCCGTCAGCATTGTTCAGAAGAGCTACAGACGTCGCATACCCCAATGCCAGCCAACAGTAGACCTGTCACCGAGTCCTAGGTTAATACCATGTGAGCTTCTAACTAGCATCGACAGCGCAGGCGAACTACAGACCTCATCTCCAATGACTGCAAGGAAATGTCGATCCTTGTATGCGGAAGTTGGTGCGGCCATTTTTGACGTCCTGGCTATTACATGAAGGTAGAGCTACCTAAAGTTCGAATATCTGATGACAGGCCACCCAAGCGTGCCAAGCTCCACAAGGTTGATGCATACCCCCTGTCCAGCCCTACCCGCCTCCGCCTTGGCTACACTCTTTGTGTGTTTGTAAACATGTGTTTTTCACCAGGGTTGTCACATTTCGGAACTGTCATGAGAGTGGAAGCTCGGCGAGATCTTCGAGAGTGGCATATAATGCCAGCAGTGCCATCTTACCTCCCTCTGAACTGTCGAGATGCCCCGACTCATCCGCCGCCGACCACTGGCGGAGCGCATACAAGCATATCTCAATCCACTAGACTTCCTCCTTTGGCTCTCGGAAGAACTTGACTCGAGCGATTGGGACCAATGGCAGAAAGATTGGGCAACACCTATAGGGTTTGCGCTCAACGTTGTATTTTTGATTGCAAGAGCAAATAGTGGATCTAGCTCAAGAACGAAGGGGGATGATGTCTTTGGAGAAGATGAATCCCACGCCGGATGGCTTGCTTGGTTTGTGCGTAGATTCTGAGACGGGACAATGAGTTGACAGTACGGAGACTTACACGGTACAGGCAGCCTTCATCGTTCACTTCCTTTCACTTCTCTCGTTCGCAAATGCCGCATACACTTTCTACCGCCAACGCCACTACAGATTGTTCGAAACCTCAGTAGACGCTGTACCAAGTACTCCCTCGGCGCATCGTGTCCGCGTTGATTCCTCACCTCTCTCCTCATCCCCCTTGCGCTTTCTCTCCAGTATGCTTGCGACAGATAGCGCAGAGTCCAGAACACATCCGGACGCCGCAAGAGACGTTTGGGAGCTTGCGGTATGGGACCCAACGCCGTTGTCTCTCAGGATGTTTTGTTTGTTCAGTCCAGGCCATGTCTTGGTTTACTGGCTTTTTTTACCAACTGCTGTCCAAGATCCTCGGCCAAGCACTACAGTAGTCACCACGATAGTGTTGGCGGGCTTGCTCTCTGCACAACTTATGATGCTACAAAAAAACTTTTCTCAGCAATCGAAAGATACGTCTGTTATACACAAAGAGGTGTTGAATGAATATGATACCAAATACGTCCATCCACGAACACAACCTCATATGCGCGATGTTGGCACACAATACACGAGTTCCGGAACTTCAATGCATGGCCTCCCTCGACATGAAGCAGATGAGAACTCAGTAGACACATACTCGCCCATGATAATTCTACAAAGAAGTTTTCAAACACGCCCTAACCCCAATTACATCAAACACGTTGATCCCGAGGGCTACGCCCGACGAGCAACTTCGCCTTCAAGAAGTGCCTCAACCAGCATGGCTCCACCCCTGCGAACGCCTGCTCATTTACGCGATGCATCTTCACCAATACGTCCACGTACCGCCTTACGTCAACCGCAATTCAAGCCCTCGACCAGTGACGGGGGAAGTCTTGGCGTTTATTCACATGCCAACTCCCCACTCAGAAAAGCGACGTCGACAAATTTCCCAGACGCGCATCGTCAGCGTGAAAGAAGTTCAAGCCCTGCGAAGCGAGAAGGTAGTCCACTGAAAAGAAGTAGTGTGCCTGGAGGCGCCAATACGACGCGTTGGGCGCATTTGCAGGGGACGCCAGCTAGAAGGGAGAGTGGAATGTTCTGAGCATGGGTTTGTATAATCAGAGCATGCTTGTAATAGTACGAGGGTAGTGGTAGATTCCCAATAATGTTTGTTCTGAGCTGCTTAGCATTGACCCATGTTACCGCAAATGTGCTCGTGCCAGACCAATACTCAAGGTTTCCACATCCGACTTTGAACAGCTTAACCCTGATACTATCTAGTCTAGCTCTTCATACAAAGTTTAGAACTTTGTGAGTAAATGAGTCAATCATGAATTTGAGCAAGTATATCAACTCACCAACCGGGCAATTCGCATGGGAGGCCGCACTGGGGTATACAATGGCTATTCCCCCCCCCCAAACTCGACTTCTCTCCTCGTCGCGTGCCCGAGGAATTATGGAACCCTCGACAGCCTAGGTGCACAAAATCTCCTCTCATCGACTTTTACAATCAGCCACATCGATCATCGGTAACACCAACCACATAAAATTCGAAAGTACTGGTAGTCTAGTTAAACATACTTTCCACATTACCATGCGACTATTTCGACGATCGAAGAAGGAGAGGAGGTGCGAATCTGGAGACGCAAGGCCCTTTATTGAAGGGGCAGGAATATGTCTCAACCCGGACGATAGATTGTTCTTTGACGACGCCGATTCAAAGGTCCTGTTGTCAGCGCCAGACAGTTTTTTTCGCCGCCTGTCAAAGAAGTCCTGGGAAAAGCCAGCACCACCAGCGACACTCAAATACCCTCAAACCCATCTCTTTCGACATGTCAAACCAGAAGACAAGCTCACCAACTGGGGCGCAGACCCCATCACGGGGGTCCGCTACGAGAATCCACATAGATATCTCGACCCGCCAACCGAGAGCATGCGTTTCGTTTCCTCGTCGTCGCCCGCCCCTCAAGTGGAGAAGTTACTTGGTGGAAAGTGGCCGGTTAAGAGTCACCGCCATTACCCGGCTAAACCTCCCGGCCAGGTTTCGGTTGAGCTCCCTCATTCGCGAGTTGAGGCTCCCGCGCCAGCCAGGCCTGCGCAGTCCACCACGAAAATCAGCTATCTGGAGACACTGCCAGCCAAGAAATCATGGCTGAATTCTTCAGTTCGACAACAGTCGAAGAGGAAGGAAGAAAACCCGCCTCCTCCGCTCCGGCCGCCTCCACCACCTACGCCACTGCCCATAGGGCCCAGTATTCCAGAATGGCTGAAGATAGTCGAGAAAAGTCGATCGACGACCCTGGACCAGCTGTCAACCGAAAGTCCACAACGACAAAGTTCAAGGAGGAAAAGTCGACGTTCGCGTGCGCTGTCCAATGATACGAAACTTCCAAACGTTCAGGAGCCGAAGGAAGACCCTCGCCATACGCCAGTCGATCCCGCCAAAGTAGCGACCGAGTCGCCGAGAAATCCACTCCGACAAATGGTAGAAAAGAAAAGCCCGGTCCGTCTAATTCCTCGAGTGTTGATGTCGATAATTCGCCATATCCTCTTGACAGTCGACCCGTTTCTTCCAGCATGGAAAATTTCCCGAAATTCAGAAGTCGCCCAGGACGAATTAATGAATGCGTGGTGGAATGTGTGGTTAGCGATGGTATATTGTATGGCTTTATGGGGGCTTCTCATCACAATTGGGAGTTGTTTTTCTTTCCTGGCGAAGGGATTCAACTGTGTGCTTGGGATTGTTTCGGTGGTTATGGTTTTGAGCCTTTTCAGTAGTTGTTGTTTAGCAAATGGATGACTATCAGACACCTATCGCATCAACCTGGCCCAGTCTCGGCAAACTCGATGAATTTACCATCTACATTTTGCTTCCATATATGCAATATGCCACTATCGCCAGTTGATGCAAATGCACTGCCTGATCATCTGTTAGCGGCCCCACAACTGGACGTGTCGCATATACTTACCATCATGGATCCACTCAACCTTCCAGACTGGCGCACCATCATCATGATATATTGCCACTACCTCTTTCCACTCGTGTCTGATCTTTGCAGTTCCAGCATTATTACGTGCGGCAGCGCGAGACGCGCCTACCAAGCCTGCACCAATTCCGGATGGTGCGTTGCGAGCAGCTACCGAAACAGGTCGCGGGCCAGCGTTCAGCAGAGTAGGAGCATCAGTAGTTTTCCTAGAGGAGCTCTTGGTGTCCACCGGTGTATTAATCTCAAAGACTCGCACAAATCCATCATCGCAAGCTGCGGCAATCAGATCATAGGGGCGAACGCAGCCCGGTGCCCATGAAACATCATTAATAAGAGGGGCGTTGGTTGCTAGTTCTATCATTTCGTGAAACTGATAATTGCCCTCTTCTACTTTGAGAGCACGGTAGATCTTGATAAAACTCATCGCAGAAACAGCAAGCGAAAGAGCCTTCGGGTCCAGACCGGCCATAACGGCGTTGTAGCATGGTCTCTCAGAACGATGGAACGAGAGTCTAAATCGGGGTTCCGTACCTCGCGAATGTTGGCCATAGGGATAGATGTGATCTATTTCTTTCCAGGCGCTTAGGGATTCAGGCTCGGAAGGTTCAAGAAGGCTGAGTAATCCATCGTGCGTGACTAGAATTAGCCACACTTCGTGCTTGACGGTCTTGAAGTCAAAGGAAACATAAGCAACATGGTTGCTTGGAGATTGAGAAAATATGCATCTAAAACGACGACCGCTTCTAAGTGCTTGAGAAGGGTCCTCTCGCCAGAGCTTGAATTTATTGTCGCTACCGATGGTGCCGAATACTTGTCCCAAGGTAGATCCGATCCATTGTACCTTCAGATATACGCTCAGCAGATGAACATGGCATGTGGACTCGACGAACTTGCATCTAGAACTTCACCATCGTGTCCCCGCCATTGATCTATCAAAGTCCATGAATTGTCTTGCTCGACATTGTAGGTACGGATTTTGTGATCAGCAGAACATATCGCAATACGTGTACCAGAAGAATTGAAAGCAGCGGCAAGTACGACATCGACAGCTCCGTGATCAAAGCTTCTAAACCCGCCCCCAGACTCCATGACAAAGAGAGATTTGGCTAAATAACACCTCTATTAGGGTCACTCCCGTGGGAGCTGCAAAAGCCGTGTGATTCAAGCAATCGTGATCAGGTAATAATCATCTCACTCATTCAACCATCGATAGCAATGAATCGGATTTGTCCAGCAGCGATTGACTGCATCGTTGAAAGGAAACTGTACAAGGGCTTCCGTTGAGCTATTAATCGCGATTTATGCGGCTAACGCGGCTAGAGTACATCTACCCGGAGGCCATGGTGGCCAGAGATTCAAGTCTCGGAAAATCTAAACATCATCCAAATTGACATGCCGTGGCATTGAATTGTCATGAGCACGACTCTGAGTCGGGCCGAGGCTCTCGGTCTCTTTACAATCTCTACCGCCTCTCTTGGTGTCATAGCCAACACGTTCCATGGCGACGGCGAGCCTCTAATCGCATCTTTGGCCTTTAGCGGCATAGCTTTTGCCTCTACATACTGCATGATCAGATGGCTTGGGGACGTCTTTATAAAGGCGGGCCTGAGTGGGAAAGATATGTCGAAATTGAAGAAGGTCCAGATGTAGGTTCTTGCTATAAATCATTACAAAGGATGTTTTTGTGCTAAACCGAAGCTTCGTAGTCCAGAGACCATGGGGGCTATCTGCGCTGTTGTTTACCTCCTGACCATCATTGTTTTCATTCCGTTTCCTTTCTACAAGGATATTGTAGCAGCTACCTCTGGAGGCAGCAGGGATGCCGTTGAGGAGCGTCAAGAAGTCGAAACAGGACGGATTCTCCATAGGTTTCCTCATAATAAGGTGAACCTCATCAGAGGACCAGTCCTGGCACTTCACTAACTTCTAAGAAGCTCGCTTCGTATTTGTCTGCAATATTGTCCTTGCAGTCCGTTGTTCTCCTCGGCATTGGCGACGATTTGTTCGACATACGATGGCGCCACAAATTCTTCATACCCGCATTCGCTTCCATTCCGATGCTTGTGGTGTACTTTGTGGACTATGGAGTCACCAACGTGGTTGTTCCAGTACAGCTCGAACCCTATTTGGGCAATCTGATTGACCTTGGTTGGCTTTACTACGCTTACATGGCGGCAATTGCCATTTTCTGTCCTAACAGTATCAACATTCTCGCCGGTATCAACGGCATTGAAGTCTCACAGTCCATCGTCATTGGCTTTCTTCTACTGTTCAACGACGTTCTATCTCTATACGTTGCACCAACTTCTCCGAATCCCCACCCTGCATCCGACCCGCATCTATTCTCAATCTATCTACTGCTACCGTTCATCGGCGTCTCGATGGCACTTTGGTGGCACAATTGGTATCCAGCCAAGGTTTTTGTAGGCGATACGTATTGCTACTTCGCTGGGATGGTTTTTGCGGTTGTCGGCATTCTTGGTCATTTCAGCAAGACATTACTTTTGCTGTTCGTTCCACAGATAATTAATTTTATCTATTCTGCTCCGCAGCTTTTTCGGATAATACCATGTCCAAGGCATCGTCTACCACGTTTCAATGCCCGGACTGGTCTTCTGGAACCATCAATGACTCAATGGCAACACCCCCCTTCTCCGCCCGTGGCTATGGTACTGAAGCTACTTGCCGGCTCGCCAATACCGTTGATAAGAATAGAGAAAAACGGTAACGAGGAAGTAGTGGAGTCTACGAATCTTACAATTCTTAACCTGTGGCTTGTCTGGTTTGGGCCGATGAGGGAAGATCGGCTCGCCATCGGGATCCTGGTAATGCAGTCAGTATGCGGATTGCTGGGATTGTTTGTGCGGCATGAATTAGCATTGTGGGTTTTTAGACAGGACAATAGGCAATAGAAATACACTCCAGACACGTAGTGCTGCAAAGTTCTTCCCCGTGTGTGATGAGACTTTAATAGTTATTCGATTCCTCTCTTTGTCGAGGTCAAACAGTTGATGTGTGTCTGAGCAAATGAAAGCGAATTGTTCCTGCTCCGACTACCGCTGAAGCCGCGTTATTTAAAAACAGGCGACCCAGCGAATCAGAGCTTTGATGATTCAGGAACCGCGGTGTCCGATATCGGAAGAAGCATCAAGAGTCAAACTCTGTATTTGATTATTGGAGATACTGGACTCTGGAGCAGCCAAACTTCTCAGGTTATCTTTCCAAGTTACAGTGTTATCTATTGGGAAAATTCTTAGCTTTCAAAGACTCTTTCTGCCATTCTTATCATGCCGTCCGCCAATAGAAAACCGCGGACTTTGTACGACAAGGTGTTCCAAGACCACATTGTAGACGAACGTGATGGTGGGACGATCCTGCTTTACATCGGTGAGGAGGATGGCGCTGAATGATTGTACTTGGTTTTCCTAACCTGTGTACAGACAGGCATCTAGTACATGAGGTCACGTCACCTGTAAGTATACATGGTGTTTTACCAGTACACTAGCAGAGACTCATCGGGATCCAGCAAGCCTTTGAAGGCCTTCGAAATGCGGGGCGGAAAGTGCGAAGACCCGACTGTACTCTTGCTACTACCGACCACGTAATGGGCCCCTCCAAAGCTCTCTGCTGGCTCCTTGCTAACATGCCCTAGAATGTACCTACGACGCCCCGGAAAAATTTCAAGAACGTGGGACAATTTGTCGAAGAAGCCGACTCGCGGATTCAATGCCTTACGCTCGAGGATAACGTCAAGGAATTCGGTCTCACCTATTTTGGGCTTGGAGATAAACGTCAAGGAATTGTCCACATAATTGGACCTGAACAGGGCTTCACTCTTCCCGGAACCACCGTCGTTTGCGGCGATAGCCACACTTCAACCCATGGTGCTTTCGGTGCCCTAGCGTTTGGTATTGGAACCAGCGAAGTTGAGCATGTCTTAGCCACCCAGACTCTGATCACAAAGCGAAGTAAAAATATGAGGATACAGGTCGACGGAATCCTACCAACAGGAGTGAGCAGTAAGGATATCATCCTACATACAATAGGTGTGATTGGTACAGCAGGTGGGACCGGTGCCGTTATCGAGTACTGCGGCTCCGCTATCAGAGGTTTGAGCATGGAAGCAAGAATGTCAATCTGCAACATGTCAATCGAAGCAGGAGCTCGAGCTGGAATGATTGCCCCTGACGAAATTACGTTCAAGTATTTAGAGGGAAGACCATTGGCTCCAAAGGTCGATAGCGCCGAGTGGAAGAATGCCGTCAAGTATTGGTCGAGCCTTAGTTCCGATGATGGAGCATCGTACGACGAGGAGGTTTTCATCAACGCCAGAGATATCATCCCCACGGTTTCATGGGGTACTTCACCTCAGGATGTTGTGCCTATTACTGGCTACGTCCCGGATCCAGAAGGCTTTCCTACTGAGGCGAAGAAAGAAAGCGCAAGGCGAGCACTAGAATACATGGGTTTAAAACCAGGTACTCGAATGGAGGATATTGAACTTGACAAAATCTTCATCGGATCCTGTACTAACGCTCGAATCGAGGACCTTCGAGCAGCTGCTCGAGTCGTTGAGGGGAAGAAGATCGCACCGAATCTCAAGAGAGCAATGGTGGTTCCAGGTTCTGGTCTCGTCAAAAATCAAGCGGAGGCCGAAGGCCTCGACAAGGTCTTCGTTGACGCCGGTTTCGAGTGGCGTGAAGCTGGCTGCTCAATGTGTTTGGGTATGAATCCTGATATTTTGTCGCCAAAGGAACGATGTGCGAGTACTTCAAATAGAAATTTCGAAGGTCGGCAAGGCGCAGGCGGAAGAACACATCTAATGTCACCTGTTATGGCCGCTGCTGCCGCAATAATTGGTAAATTGGCAGACGTGCGGAAACTTGAGAATCAAAATGTTACTCCAGCGAAAATGTCTCCGAAACTAGATGCCGACCCTGAAGTTCCAGATATTGATACAGATGACGATATCGAACGTCTGCTCGACTTACCTAAGGACAATGAGACACAGGCAAATGACGGCGCGCCTAAATCATCTGCTGGATCGCCCAAGTTCACGACATTAAAGGGCATAGCGGCGCCTATGGATCGCTCGAATGTCGATACCGATGCGATTATTCCTAAGCAATTCTTGAAGACAATCAAGCGTACCGGTCTTGGCTCGGCACTCTTCTACGCTCTTCGCTTCAACGAAGACGGCAGCGAGAAGCTGGAATTTCTACTAAACCAGGAGCCATACCGACGGTCGAAGATATTGGTGGTAACAGGCCCTAATTTTGGTTGTGGTAGCTCGCGCGAGCACGCTCCTTGGGCACTTCTCGACTTTGGTATCAAATGTATCATTGCACCTTCATACGCTGATATTTTCTTCAACAACACTTTCAAGAATGGTATGCTTCCACTTGCAATCCCGGATCAGCCTACACTTCTCAAAATCGTCGAAGAAGCCAAGGCAGGCCGTGAAATCGAAGTCGACCTTGTTAATCAGCAAATCAACGACGCCATGGGGAAGCAGCTGGCAAATTTTGAGGTTGAGGAATTTAGAAAACACTGCCTAGTAAACGGGCTTGACGATATCGGACTGACCATGGAAATGGAAGGTAAAATCAAGAAGTTCGAGGGTAGAAGGACCATGGATATGCCATGGTTAGATGGAAGTGGCTACTTAAAAAGGGGAAACAGAGCCAGCCCTGTCAAGGTTGAGGCCGTGCCAGTACCAAAGACAAACAGGGGTGAGCAGATTGATGAGCCTTTGGAGTGGTAAAGTCATCAAATTTAACGCACTTCACTAAAAAGCATGGCAATATATGTCTGCCGTTCGGCGGGATAGTTGCTTCCATGAATGTAACTCTAGTATGTTATTTACCCAGTCAATGGGTATTTGCTCCAAACCCAGAGCTTACCTCCGGAGAAGGCGTCGAGCGCTAACGCTTGATTATGATACTATCACGCTGTTAGATTCATGTTTCTCTTATCATCTCCATATGCCGGGTTCAGCTTTCTCTGCTTCTATCCAGCAATCTGTTAAGGCTGTCAACCAGGGAGCTCAGTCTCGTTAGTGACACTTGGACTTGTACAGGGATGAACAACAAGCATGGCAGTGGGTATGACGACCACAGAACAGCCTTGTCAATTCCTGCAACATGCAGCATCCCCCAACCTACGACCCCAGCCCTCCTTTTAGCCTTCGGAACTCACGTGCGCCTGCTTTGCAGACGGTTCTTTTATGGGGCTACCTCACAACCAGCTGCATGAGAGACTCGGTGTGCCGAGTGGAGTTGCGCACGTTATAGGTAACTCGGAAGAGCCGCCTTGTCAGAAATAAAGCTTGGACAACAGCAGCAGCAGAGCAAGGAAGAAATTTTTCCGGTTCCAAACGACATCAGCAAGGTTGAAATCAATGTTGAAGAGTAAAAGAGTCATCACAGAAATTCACACTCACATATTCTTCGGATCTTCCGGTCAAGAGCACTTCAGCACAAAAGCAACTTTAGGTCCCAACGCATTACCGGCTTTTTCTCTAAAGTGTCATCAATGCACGCTTTTGATGGAAGCTATGCCTCAACCCAAATATGAATCAAGAGATCTTCGCGATGAGCGTAACGACTTGAATTCTTCCTTTAAGTGTAGAAGATCGCGCTGCGCCTACTGGTTTACTTCGCAACGGAGGCCTCGCAAAGGTGATGTTTGGAACACGCGACGGCTCTATCGAGTACGACTTAAACTAGCCGAAGAGCACTCAGGCGGATTTAAAAGTTCGCTTTGGCCGTGTTCTCGAAATGCAATAACCGAGTGCTCGGAGGCTGGGGCATGCCGGAGCTTTTATGGGACGCTTCTTTGGTGCCTTGCCTTAGCCGGTCCTTCTGAAATCAGCTTCTACAAAGTAAAGCAGTCTTTATCTGCACTTTCTTATTTGCTACGGCGGGTAGATTATCACGATACAAGCGCTGGCGTGTTTGATGTGCGAAATAGGCGACATTCACCAAATCCTGCGAACGGTTGGAAGAGCAATATGCGCAAACCCTATGACCATTCTAGAGAAAGGTAGAAACCGCCATTGGAATTGGTTGACTGAAAGATGCCAATTCCAACCATCTAGGTTCCGGTCGCTAATCTCCCTTACACGACCAAGGTTTCCCCTTCCATACAGATGTCACTTTATCAACCCCCCGAACATCGTTTCTGCATTGTGTTGAACTTGTTCTACGACATTACTGGTAGCAGCGGTTAGTGTGCCCCACAGCACTTCCAGGCTCCATGTCAGTGCTTGTTCGCAAATACAGTAGGTTTACCCCAGAAATCCCCCAGACGAGCTATGACCGCCGTATTCCCCAGACAGAAGTATAATCAGGTGGCAAAGTAGCTTGGGCTTCAAGACGGTGCGACCCTAACGCTTGAGCGGATGAAGAAATCCTCTTTCTCAATTTTTCATAGGGTTTCCCTTGCCAATCGGTAAACGTCTTCCGAAGGCAGGCGAATTATATATACTTGCCTCAACTTCTTTTACGTTATGGATTTCTATTCTTCTGTAGTCGCAGACTATCTCTCGGGCATCTCAGCGATAGGCTCTACCAGTCCTGAGCTCTCTGCCTCCACTCTCCGTCCTGCCAGCTTACAATCTTCCGAGGAGATCCTCCACCTCAGCATGGACCGATTCGCGACCGCCATGGATCAAGAGAAAAATCTTCCCGGACAACGGCGCGAACCGTTCAACCCAATCATCCCTTCACTGCAGAATGGGTCACAGGAATCTGACCGTCCTAATTTTCTCAATAATCACCCCTACCAGCTAGATAGAGATGTTCCCAGTGATGAAGCGCTCGGGAAGATACGGACTGCCAACTCCATTACTATCAGTCCCGGTAGGATCATCTCAATGACGGTCCATGTTTGGTTCATGCCGGCTAACGAAGGTATTTAGAAATGTTCGAGAAGATGTACCTAAGTCCACAGAATGCCGTCAAGGGCGACCTTCGATCCACCTTTGGTAATCCTACCCCCTTGGCCCTTCTCGGCTATCTACTTAGTCTAAGCCCGCTGTCATGTGAGTTGATGGGTTGGAGAGGAGCTGGAGGAGCTGGGATAGCCACCACTGGTGCTTATTATTTCATCGTAAGCTCTCCTCTTCCAGTCTCTATTGCCAATCTCGGACTCACGTGCTTTACTTCTGTAGGGGGGCATCCTCATGTTACTCGGCGGGATCCTTGAGTTTTTCCTCGGCAATACCTTCTCCTTCGTCGTCTTCTGCTCTTTTGGTGGCTTCTGGCTCACCCTGGGGAGTACCTTGACCCCGGCGTTCAATGCCTACGGCGCCTACGCACCGCCCGACCCTACCACGACGACAGCGGGCATAACCAGCACCGGCTTCCACGCTAGCTTTGGTTTCTTCCTCCTCTTCATGGGTCTCCTCTGCTTCATGTACCTAATCTGCGCGCTGCGGACGAACATTGTCTTTGTAACCATCTTCCTCGGCTTGTTCCTTACCTTTGTGGTCTTGACTGGCTCTTACTGGCAACTTGCTTTGGGTCACACTCAAACGGCCGCGAGATTGCAGATAGTAAGCTCCCAGCACAATGTCAGCATCAACTCAATGTTGGAAGCTAACTTGATGATTTATAAAGGCAGCAGGGGCGTTTGGGTTCATGGCCTGCATGGCCGGATGGTGGATCTTCTTCGCGCAAATGCTCGCCTCTGTGGACTTTCCATTCCAGATCCCGGTTGGGGATATCAGTCATATCATCAAGGGTGGGAGTACGAAACTTCAGGAGAGGGAGCAGTTCAGGGCTTAGATGCCTGGTTACCGGAATTTGAAGTACATGGCTACAGAATGGTCAGTTGGGGGGGAGTTGGCAGTGATAATATCCCGGATGAAGTTGGACGTGGAACTGTTGAATCTTGGAATATTATGTGTTCGCAGCTAGGGGGTGAGGTGTACCTAGTAATCTATCAAATGCGAGCGCAGAAAGCATGTGCATGTATCGTGGACATTTGTATGTCTGGTACGGCCAGAAACTTATTAGACGTATACTGGTTCCACCACGATCATTTGGGAAGACCTATGCCCTGATTCATCCATGGGATCCACTCCACTGCTAAGAAGTCACTATCGTGGTGTATCTACATTCGTAGCCTCCGGCAAGTCTAAAACCGGTGGCCGCACAGATCCGTCCCACAATCCGCGTCCCAGCGTAAACAGGGCGTGTGTAGACACATCGTCTTCAGGATCTTGTACTCGAGCCCTAGAAAAATAGGCCAGCGGATGGAACCACCGCCCCAAAGGCACCCCAAGTGTCATGGGACTCGAACCCCAGATTTCGGAAGCTTGAATTGTGACCTGCATAATATGAAACGGCGGCTATCGGCTTGAATTAGGGTAGAAGCAGTGCCGGAGCAGGAACAAAGCGTTGTTTCCCTGGATCACAGCTTTGACCATCGGCGGCTATCGGGTTTTTGGCGTGTACCAGTGCGGCTTGAAAAATGTTCATCCAGAGTTTACTAGCTCTTGACTACCATGTGTAATGGAGGGCAAAGTGCTAGTCTGTAGTTGTAGGCTCGTCAGTTTCGACACCTTCCA
>JAABUS010002619.1_pt1 | contig 33406 bp, 32 predicted proteins | sample 5560161 | NCBI WGS metagenome assembly JAABUS01 (sample SAMN10711885, study PRJNA513376) | rock metagenome | isolation source: Antarctica rocks | place: Antarctica: Victoria Land, Trio Nunatak nord | collected 2016-01-04 | reverse complement strand
AATATTAAAAAAGTAGAATAAATATAAAAATAATAAGAGTAGAAATCATAATACTTCTAATTATAAATTAGGATCTAGGAATAACTCTATAAATCCTAGTTATAAAAAGGGTAAAAATAATAGAGATTATTAAAAAAATAAATTTAATAATAAGTCGTATAAAGAAAAAAAGAATTACGAGGATTATAGAGGGTATTACTTTATGGAAAATTACTACTACTTTTATAAAGATAAAAGACCCGAAGATTAAAAAGTATATAAAAATAAATAATATTTCCTAGTTAAAAACTATATTAACGGTTTAAATAAAAAGTCTATTAAGGTTAAGAAAATTAAGAAAGTATTTATTTCTAATTATATAAATAAAGTTAAAATATTAAATAATAATAAGAATAATACTTTCTAGATAAACTCGGTTATAGATATTTATATTATATATAACTTCTTTTTATTCGATAAGGCTATATATAAAGAGAAGTAATATAAATTTATAATAGTTAAAAATAGATCCTAATATAGGATTTATAATATTAATATTATTATTTTTAATTTATTTATTAATAGTAAATATAAGGAGTTAGATCTCGTTAATATATATTATATTCCCGATATAGAATATAATCTCTTATCGTTAAGAACGTTAGAGCGGAATAATTATAAATTTTAAATAATTAATAAGAGAATAAATATCTTAAATAAATAAAGAGAGTTTTATTTATCTAGAACCCGTATCGGGACTAAATACTCGCTTAATTTAAAAAAATCTCTATCTATATTTAAACTTAGAGTAGATTCTTTTTTTTTATTTTTTATAATTATTAACTCTTTAGTTAAATCCGGATTATAGATTTAATAATATAAGAGGCTTTATTATTTAAATATAAATAATATTAAAAGACTAGTATATATATTAGAAAGAATAAATATTTAGAAAATTATATTATTTTAAACCCTAGAACTACCTACTAAAAAATATAAACTATATATTATAAAGTATTAATATTATATTATCGTTCGCGTATTTAGGCGATCCGATTAGATAAAGAGAATTATTAATTAAAACGAGTTAATATATACTAATATCGCCGGCGGTAGTTAAATTATATATATACTAGAAGGAAAGGATTATATATTTATTCTATTTAATAATATTATTAACGAATTAATTATTTACTTATTTATAAAGAAATTAAATATAATTAATATAATAGGTCTTTATTTCGAGTATATTAAAAATACTAAAAAGTCTATTTAATATTTTAAAGATAATAATATTAATAAAAATATAAATATTATTCGTTAAATATAGAGTTAATTAATATTACGGTATATTAAGTTTTATATTTAATTAGGACTAGCGCGCCCTTAATATTAATTATATAATAGTTTATAACTCTATAAATTTAAAGAAATAAACTTATTATTAATAAATTAAACTATATTTATAAACTATTAATAATTTAACCTATTTATAGTCTATTTTATAATAATATAGTACTAATAATAGAATAATTTTATTATCTAGTCGTTTTCGTCTATTTAGTTTTAAAAATAAGGCCCCTATTTACTTTAATATTAAAATTATTTATTTATAATATTTTATACTATATAAACCGTAAAATCTCTAGACTCTTTTAATAAATAATTTATTATAATTACTCGCTAAAATATATTATTTATTCCCGGTTTCACCGTTAAATAAATATATAATTTTAATAGTCTTATAACTTTATTTATTAATATATTTAATAAGGTATTAGACGAACGTTTAAGTAAACTCGATAAAAAACTAAATAAACGCTTAAAACTTTAATAATATACTCGCGTTAAATCTCCCGAACTAAAGTTATTTATTTAATTAGTAGTTCCTACCTTATACGAGTAACCGCCTAAAGTAGAAGTAGTCGATTATTCCGTAACGACCCTAGACGTCTAGAAAGAGTAAAGGTCTATATTTATATTTATACTTTTATTTATACTTATACCTCTACCTCTACTTTAAATAGAATACGTTATAGTCGCTCGTCGTAAAGACCAAGCTCGTACGCGGTATAATAGTGTCAAGAACGTTAGTATATCCTATTATTAATAATAGTAGTAATTACTTTAGTAACTACCTCTATAAAAGTAAAAATAGGGTACTATATCGGCTAAATACTACTACCCCGAATAAAGTAAATCCGATTCTTCTAAGCTAGGCTAGATACGGCTAGCGCCGCGCTAAAATAGTTTTAATTATAAAGACGTCGTTATTCGACTTAGAGTTAACTAGCCCGATTTATATTAAGTTAATATTAAAACCCTATTCTATACTACCCTATAACTTAATATTATAGTCTTTTTTTAATATATACGTATACTCCTCTAATTAATCAACCTTATAATATATACCGATATAAATATATTATTATATAGTATTATTATCGCCGTTAGCGAGGACGCTAAGTTTTTTCATTTTCTATAAATATATTATTATAGTACGCTAAACTTTATATTTAATTAAAACTAGCGCGCCCTTAATACTAGTTATATAATAGTTTATAACTTTATAAATTTAAAGAAATAAACTTATTATTAATAAACTAAATTATATTTATAAACTATTAATAATTTAGTTTATTCATAGTTTATTTTATAATAATTAAATTCCTACTACTATATATAACCCTAATTAAAATAAAGTATTAGAATAATATATCCGTATATTATTTAAATATATAAGAAATATTTTATTTAACTCTAAATTTCCGAAAACTTTATAAAGTAAAATTATTAAAATAGTTATATACTATCGTAATTATAACTTAATTAAGAGTCTTAATATTATAATTTTATATAAAGTATTAATAAATAATAAACTCTTTATAAAATATCTTTATATATTTGGATATATTATATATTATTATAATAAAGATCTTAATAAAAAGAAACTTGATAATAAAAGTATTAAATATTATTTTATAAAATATAACGATATTAATAAATTCCGTTTATAAAATAGTAAAAAGATAATTCTTTTAGTTTATATAATATTCGATAAAATCGTCGATCTTAAATAATTAAACGAGAATAAAAAAGAGTAGTATATTTTCTTAAATAAATTATTAGAAAATAAAGATAAAATATCGAATAATAGTTATAAAATTAAAAAATCCTTTATCGATAAGAGTAAAATAATTCTACGTCCTATATATAAGAAGTTATAGAACTACGTTATTATAAATAACTTCTAGAAGAAGGTTAGGCCCGTTAAAAATAAAATATATAATAAAAGTATCGATAATAAAACGTAGAATATTAGGCGAGGTTTCGTTATATATATTATTAAAATAAATATTAATTTAATCTTTAATATTTTTATAATTATTTATAAAACTCTAAATAATTTAAATAAAGAATAATAACTAGTAGTACTTTAAGAAAAACTTAATTCTTATAAAGTTTAATAGATTTAGAATTTAATATTAATATTTAATAGTAGGAAGGTTCTACTAGGCCGTTAGATTTTATTTATTAAAATAAATTTAACTAGTAATATTACTCGATATAAAGCGCGCTAGGTCGTAAAAGAATTCCGATAAATTGAAGATATAAACTTTAACGAGACGTATTTAGGAGTATTAAAGTTATAGTTATAAAAATTACTTCTAGTATTTAGTACGAAATTTAACCGAGAAATCTATTATATTAATATTATTACTATATTCCTAGAGGTCTTAATTAATAATATAATTTATATAAAATAACTTTATAGTTTCTAGAAAGATAATATAATTTATTTATTTAAAAAGATTTTATATAATTTTAAATAAATACCTCGAGAGTAGTATATAACTCTTAAAGAATTCTTTAAAACTATCGGTTTTATACGGGTTAAAAAGGACTATTTAATATTCGTTTATAAAAATAACTCTATAATTAGTCTTTATATTAACGACTTATTTATTTTTACTTTAATAGTAGTATTAATAGAATAATTAAAAGAATAACTAAATACACGTTTTCGTATTAAGGATTTAGGCGAGATATCGTACTATTTTAATATAAAAATTAAACGAAGTCGTTAAAACTATACTATTTATATAAACTAGGCTAATTATATTAATAAAATATTAACTAAATTTAATATAAAGTATTATAGAAAGTAGAAGATTTCTATAAATTCGTTAATTTAATTAAGGGTAATTACTAACGATTACGTTATTAATAAAGAAGATTTAAAAGAGTTTAAGAAACTAATCGGGTATTTATAATAATTTATTATTATAACTCGCCCTAATATCGTATATATAATTAATATTTATAGTTATTATTTAAAAGTACTATTTTCTATTTATAATATTATATTTAAAAGGATTATTAATTACTTAGTTAGAATAATTAAATTAAGATTATACTATAACCCTAAAGAAGGAATTAAAGAGTTATTAATAAAATTTATAAATTCGTTTTAAAGAGATTATCTAGATATTAAATATTTTATTTTAAAGTATATTTACTTCCTATAAAATAAACTTATTAATTAATTGATAAAATATTAAAAAACTATCGCTAGGTTAATTATAAAAGTAGAGTATATCGGCGAGGTAAATATTATTATAAAATTAAAATTCTTAATACTTCTATTAATAAAAATAGGATATATCTAGAAGGATATAAAGACTATTTAATTTATAATTAATAACTAGATAATTATTAAAATAATAACTAACCCTATTAATTACTCTATTATTAAATATATTAATTCTAACTATTATATTATTCGCGAAATAGTCGTTAAGATAAGTATATTTTAAATTAATTATATACCGACGGTAATTATAATTACGAATAAATTAACGAAGTCTTTAAGTTTTATAAAGTTTATAGTTTTTAATATTATACTAGGGTTTATATCGGAGTTAATATAAAATTATAACGTCGTTATAATAATATTATTAATAATTAAATAGTTAATAAGAGTATTAGATTATAATTATTATTCCTATTTAATTTAGTCTTTAATTAAATCTTAATTTAGGGCTAGGGCAAACCTCTTAAAATAATATATAATTAGTAATTACTATAAATACTACTCCTTAATAAATTATATTAATATATAAAAGAACTATATTTATAGACGTTATTAATACTATATATAATTTATTTTTACTCCTATATATAGTTATTATAATATATTAAACTTTATATTTAATCGAGACTAGCGCGCCCTTAATATTAATTATATATTAATTTATAACTCTATAAACTCTAAAGAATAAATATTTATTAATAAGTTAAATTATATTTATAAATTATTAATAACTTAGCCTATTTATAGTTTATTTTATAATAATATAATAATAACGGTAGAATAATTTTATAATTTAATTATTTTCGTTTATTTAATTTTAAAAATAGGGCCTCTATTTACTTTAATACTAAAATCGCTTATTTATAATATTTCGTATTATATAAATTATAGAACCTCTAGACTCTTTTAATAAGTAGTTTATTATAACTATTTACTAAAATATATTATTTATTCCCGGCTTTACCGCTAAATAAGTCTATAACTTTAATAGTTTTATAATATTATTTATTAGTATATTTAATAAAGTATTAGACGAACGCCTAGGGCCTTAATAATATACTCGTGTTAAGTCTCCCGAACTAGAGTTATTTATTTAGTTAGTAGTTCCTACCCTATACGAATAGGCGCCTAAAGTAGAAGAAGTCGGTTATTTCGAAATAGAATACTAAAAAGAGTAAGGGTCTATATCTACACCTTAAATAGAACACGCCATCATCGCTCGTCGCAAGGACTAAGCTTGTACGCGGAATAGTGGTGTCAAGGACGTTAGTGCGTCCTGTCAGTAGTAGTAGTAGTAACTACCTCAGTAGCTACCTCTATAAGAGTAAGAGCAGGGCACTATATCGGCCAAATACTACTACCTTAACTAGGGTAAGTTTAATTCTTTTAAGCTAAGCCCGATCCGGCTAGCGCTACGCTAAAACAGTTCTGATTACGAACACCTCGTTATTCGACTCAGAGCTGGTAGCCCGATTTGCGCCAAGCCAGCGCCAAGACCTCTATTTTTCATTCTGCACCACTCCAGTACTTAAAACGCCTGCCTTCTTTCGGTATATACGCTTGCTCCCCTGATTGGTCAACTCGGTGACACCCCCGGATGCATGATTACGTCATCCTATGGCGTTACTGTCGCCGTCAGCGAGGACGCTGAGCTTTTTCGTTTTCTGTGGGCATGTTGTCACGGTACGCCAAGCCTTATGCTTAATCGGGACTAGCGCGCCCTTGGCACTGGCCACATACCAGCTTGCAACTCCATAGACTCTAAAGAATGAACATTTATCAACAAACCAAACCATATCCATAAACTATTAATAGCTTAGCCTATTCACAGTCTATCTCATGACAATGGCCCATTCATGCTTCTATGTATGGCCCATTCATGCTTCTATGTATGGCTCATTCTTGCTCCCATGTATGGCCCATTCTTGCTCCCATATGTAGCTCATTCTTACTTCCATATATGGCCTTTTCTTGCTCCCGAAAATAAGGCTTTTAGCTCGATACACATCAGCTACTAACGCTACGTTTACGCTATAATAAGCTGGTTTCTATAGCCTTATTCTAGGCCTATTATAATATCTACTTTTTATATATATCGTAGCGTTGGCTATCGTTATATAGCCGTCTAAAACCTGACGATTTTAACCCCGCCAAGCCCGCAGCGCAAAAAAAAAAAAAAAAAAAAATCCACTAGCGCCAGCCTCGGTGGTTTTGCAATCTACTGTAATGAGGTCAAGCCTTTCGCCGCTACCTTAGCTTTCCGCAAACCTTACTGTTTTCGGTAAAAGCGCCGCCCAGATATATGATACATTTCCATCTTCTATGCGTGTATGCCTCCTCCGTGACCGAATTCAAGGCACCTTGCGAGCCGCGGCCCGTTTGATTGATCGTCTGAGTTGAATCTCCCTAAAGGTCTCACGAATGGTTCGGATTGGGAGGCCTAGTCTTTCTTATGAAGTTGGTCGTGTGAGCTGAGGCTGTAAGCCCCTTGATCTTTTAGTGAGAATCCTGCAACTTCGAACGCATGACACTTGAGCTGAAACTCGGGCTTCCCAAATCTGTGACCACATGCAAAAGTAGAGACTACGGGCCTTTGAGCGGCGGGTGGAGCCATGAGGATGGACTCTCCAGGGATCCAATCGAACCAACCCAAGCGCCTCAATGCGTCTTTCGTAGTGCTAGATGATTCACACTCAAAGACCGCCCTCCAGTGCCGCCCAGTCAGAGACACAGAGAGTCCTCTCCGAGGCTGGGTACTCCTCAATTACGCTTCCAACAGCCTTCAATTACATCCCCCAGATGGCACACTCCTCCAAGACATCGGCATCGGAGCACCGAGCCATGGACAAAGCTCGTCTTCGCGGTCAATTCTTGCATCTCCTTTGCCGGGTCATACTATCGCAGACGATTCCAAATTGAAGCAGCTCAGCGCCTTCTGTTCGAAGCTGCAAGATCAGACCTACCGACAAGCTGTTGTGGACATGATCAATGGCTCTTTAGCTGCCTCTCCCATCCTACCATCTCAGTACTCAGAACTCTTGAGCGCCATTGAGGGCGAATCGTTCGCGCTGACATAGTTGGGACTGTGCTTGGATGGCAGTCAAACACAAGCTCCTACCCCAGCCAAGATCGGAGGCGTTGAAAGAGGTGGTGACAGTCTCGTCTGCTACTTCGATTCACTTCCTATACTTACTGAAGATGCTCAGCTTGACCTTTCGAAGATGCATACCTTTTTCTGCGATGATGCAGGGCCGGTCGAACCTCGTCTTCCCATCTCGCCCGCAACCTGTCCTTCTCTTGACTCAGTGGACACATCTACTGTCATTGGCGCTTTGGCCAATCCGTTTCTCAAGTACCCAACGTGCCCACTCAGAGTCTCGGAATACCATCAGTGATTCGACAAGAAGCACTGAGCCAGATGACTAATCTATTCAGTCTCGGACCACAGCTCGGACCTCAGACTATATCACCTATGCCAACAACAGGAACAGGAACATAACTGGATTCGAGTAGCTCTCCTGAAATCAGGTCTTATGATCCTAAGCTTGAATTGGGTACTCTTCATTTGAGTCTCAAAGAAAGGAGAATCACGACAAGAGTCTTAGTGAGACAGAGACAGAAGATCAGAGAAGACGATGCCAGACATGTACCCTGACGAGTCGAGACAGGTCAACAAGTTCGAGGAGTGCAGTTGAAGCCACGAACAAGGGAGAATAAGTTGACGTGGTCCCTGACTATCAATTGGCGGAGTGGCGCGAGCTAAGTACTTCAGCCAAGCCTCGCAGATTCGATGCGCATATGGCTGTTATACTTTATACATACAGCTTCAATCCTGCCTGGAGCGCTTGGCGTGATTCGTTTTGACTGGTTTAGCTGTCGAAACAGGGTTTCAAGAAATCAGAAATCGGGTTTCTGGACCAAGTGCTTCGTTTATGAGACAAATCGGACATCTCCACCTTCCTAGTCATGACTTCTTGGCCCCACTAAAATCACTGGCCTGTAGATTCCGTGTCATGTTTGGTAGCTTTACCCGCAGCCCGTTCAGATTCTTATTCATCTTAACCTGACACCCTAGCCTTGATGTCTCCGTCAAGCCAAATGCCAAATCTAACATGTCGTTCTCATCATCATCTGGCTCATCCATTTTCTCGTACATGTCGTCGGACTCCACTATGACATGGCAGGTAGAACAGGCACAGGAACCTCCGCATGCTCCTGGAGCTTGTGTATTAGCAATCACATTGCACTGTGGGTATCTGAAGCAGTACCCTCCATCTCTAGTTCTTCCGATTGAGCAATGTCCAGTAGATTGTCCCCCTTTGCGACCTCGAATTTGTGCTCTTCGCCCTCCTTGTCAATGAATGTGATTTGTAGTCTGTAGAAACGAGCCGATCAGCATCAGGGTCTATTCACGAATCCATATTGTAGGCTTGGGAAGCTTACTCTTCCCCGGGCTTTGGAGGGTCTAAGTGGCCATGCATGGCTAGAGGTGAGGTCGTAAATCTCCGCCGAGCTCTTGGGTATAGGCGCTGGTCGAGCTCTCTCGGAGAGATTTTCCACGTCTTTCGTCTTGACTGCCATACCGAGGCTTCATGGGTGTAATGCCGTGCTGGAGATGCGATGGTTGAATCGTTATAGATGGGGCTAGGTCGCGGCATGGCTCGACAGCATTGCCCTACGGCACGCGGCATCTGACGAGCTATATACATGCTAGGCGACTCCGTACTCGAAGTTGCTCTAGCATTAGAAGTACATTCTCTTCTTGAGCTAGATATTCGCTCAAAAAGATTGATATGACGCCCACGGAAGGCTAAGCGCCGATTCGCCGACATTTCCGTCAGTATCAAAAACAGGCGAAACCAAACCTCCTCAATTTCTCCTAGTAATCCACACATGATGTCGACCACACGGGAGGGCCCAAACCCCCTTAGGCCCTATTATATCCCCCCCTCTGTGGGTCATGCAATAGATGCCTCCCATAATGCGACCAGCGCTGCGAGTTTTGGCAGCAAGAATGCCTCGACGTCAACAAACAGCTTCGGGTCCTCTGCGCGGAATATCCTTGCCGACATGGATTACGCAGAATATATGTCAGAGTCCTCGCCTTCCCCTGCAGTGATGATGAAGAGGTTAATGGAGCAGGCGATATGGAAATACAGCAGTGTTTTTCTGGCGCAACCGTTCGAAGTATCGAAAACGATATTGCAGGTACAAGCTGCAAGACAAGGGCAGAAACAGGCCACGCGAGCGGAAGAAGACATGCGAAGGCGGCCTGGTAACTATAGACGAGATTCCTATGAAGTAAGGGTATGGGAACAGACGCGCGAGGCTTGTAGACTGATCACTCATGCAGTTTTCTGACGACTCCGATGCCGACTCCCCCTCCTACTTCACCTCCTCCGCGCCCCTCGCACACACACCAACTCGCTCGTCTCGTGCCCGACGGCGGCATGGCTCTCCAGAGCCAGACGGCATACCCAGAGTCCACACGCCGCAGCCGTCCCATGCCAACCCCCGCTCTCCTCACGCCCTTGACCTCAAGTCCCCTTCCGCCGTACTTGGCGTACTCTCCTCCCTATGGTCCGTGGAGGGATCTTGGGGGCTATGGAAAGGCACCAACAGCACATACATTCACTCGATCCTCCTGTCGACCATAGCCTCGTTCGTCCGATCTTTCTTCTCTGCTTTCCTCGCTCTACCGGACCCTGGACTCTCCTTTACCGCAACGCCAATGTTCACCTATGCTGGTGGACTGGACGTGCTATCATCGTCGTCGCCACTAGCCTCTTTGGCTGTGGCGGTCTCTGCTGCCGGCATTGCAGGTATCATCCTCGCCCCATTGGACATCGCACGAACGAAGCTCATCCTTACACCATCGACACATCCACCGCGCTCCATACTTGCGACCATGCAAACTCTGCCAAGCTGGACTTTGCCCTTCTCGATAGCTCCCACTGCATTTTTACACTCCACCCTCCCGACGCTCATCTCCGCGTCAACGCCACTATTTTTGAGATCAAAACTGGGCATAGATCCGTTGTTAAATCCGAATTTGTATGCCATTGGAACCTTCATCGGCCAAGTCTTCGAGCTAGGAGTAAAGCTTCCTATCGAAACTGTCCTGCGAAGAGGTCAAATGGACGTTGCAAGGTCTACCACCAAGGGGAAAGAGATGCAGACAATGGTGGAAGTTGGCCCGTACAAAGGTCTCTTTGGCACAATGCACTCGATTATCTACGAAGAGGGTGAAAGAGGCGTACAGACAGAGCTGGTGAAGGGCAGCGCGGGCGCACCAGGTATGAAGGCCGGGAAGCTGGGCCAGGATAGGAAAAAGAGGAAAGGGCAGGGCTTTGAAGGGCTTTGGAGAGGCTGGAGAGTAGGTATCTGGGGTCTTGTTGGTGTTTGGGGAGCTGCCACTTGGGGAGGCGTGGGTGGGAAAGGCGGTGAATTCTAACGAAGCATGCTGATACACGTACAACTTTGGAATTGGTTTGGCATGGAGTCATGGCGCTCTTTGGCTGGCACGGTATACCAGGCTGTCTGATCCACTCTTCTCAGCAGCTTCTCCAGTTGAATTATGGCTTTGCAAGCCTCCTTCGACACAGAATCTGCTTCCATTCTCTTCGGTTCGGCATCCTCATCGCTCGTCTTAGCGACTCATGTAGCCCAATTCGCGACTGGGCAAGCACAACGATACTCTCTTTCCACTTCAGGTCAGTTGAACATGGATCGTCCGCGACTCTGACTATCCTCGGTGTGACCCATTCCCACCTTCAACCCTCCTCGATCTCCCCCTTCCCATCCCCGCCACCACCACCAGCAACCATCTCCAGGAAGCCCTTCTTACTCATCTCCCCCACCCTCTCCTCCTTCCTCCCCCTACTCCCACTCTTCGCCTCCTTCCTCGCCTCCTCCCCCCTCACCTGCGCTTGCCTAACAGCATTGAATAGTTTCACGACCCCCCTCTGCGCAGTCTTCCTCAGTCGGTTCTCTTCCTCAATCATGGCCCCCACTTCCCCGTGCTGTAAGCCAGCGTCCGTACCCAAGAGGACGTCTTTGACACGTCCCTTTTCGAGCGCTTCCTTCTTATCTCCGCGAAGTTTTTGCCGTGCTTTTTTCTCGAGCCGGGCGTTGGCGATGGAGGCGTTTGCTTCGGCTGCGGTTGTGGAGCGGGCGAGGACGGGGTCGGAGCGTTTTAGTGTAGTCAATTTGGAACCGAGAATTGCTGAGATGGAAGACGCGAAGGCGGCGGGGTCGTTGCGTTTTGACTTCTGTTTCGATAATTTGGTGTGATTAGGATTATCGGGCTGCGATGTAGATGAGCCTGAATCTGACTCGGAATCTGAGGCGGATGGGGAGGTTTGAGCGTCTGAGGGCTGTATCTCAGGGGTTGGAGAGTGTGTAGAGGAAGTATCCAATTTTGCGTTTACTTCTGCGCCTGAGTCTGAGTCTGCGAGATTCACGGCGGGGAATTCATGTTCGGCTTCGTCAGCGGAGGAAGAGGAGGGGCTGGAGTAGTGCTGCTGTTTGCGGATTTTGTTGGAGGGTCGAGACTTGGACGTATCATCGAGCTTGCGCTTTTTCAGTATAGAGGGAGCCATTACGATATGTATTGAAATAAGAGGGTGGTTTTTCATTTATCGAAGTGTCGAGATTTTATGTGCGCGTTGGTTCCGCTCCGCTCCGCTCTCCGCTTGAAGAACCCCCACCTCTCCGCTGGCCACTTTTCACACATCTTACTGCATCTCAGTGCTTTCGGTGGATTTGCGGGCAACCTGCTGCTCCTGTGCCTTGGGCTCTCAAGATGGTTCTTCAAGATCTTGGCCGGCGCATCAACGCCGCCGTCTCAGACCTTACAAGGTCCCAGAACCTTGACGAGAAGGTATATTGTGCGGCATTCAGTAGGGAGCAGCGGGCTAAAATACTGGGTAGGCTTTTGATGGCATGATCAAAGAGATATGCGCAGCCCTCCTCGAAGCGGACGTCAACGTCAAGCTCGTAGGCACACTCCGCAAATCCATAAAAGCCACCGTCAACTTCAAAGACCTCCCATCCGCAGTGAACAAGAAGCGCCTGATACAGAAAGCCGTCTTCGATGAGCTAGTCAAGCTCGTAGACCCTCATGCCGAACCGTTCAAGCCGAAGAAGGGAAAGGCAAATGTTATAATGTTCGTCGGTTTGCAAGGTTCTGGAAAGACGACTACATGTACAAAACTGGCTCGTCATTACCAGACTCGAGGCTTCAAGTCCTGTCTAGTCTGCGCTGATACCTTCCGTGCTGGTGCTTTTGATCAACTCAAACAGAATGCCACGAAAGCAAAGATACCCTTCTATGGCTCCCTCACCTCCACAGACCCTGCTCTGGTTGCCGCCGAAGGTGTTGCTAGATTCAAGAAAGACCGTTTCGAAATAATCATAGTGGATACATCAGGTCGACATCGACAAGAAAAGGATCTCTTTGACGAGATGACCCAGATACAACGCGCTATCACTCCAGACCAAACGATAATGGTACTCGATGCAACAATAGGTCAGCAGGCAGAAGCCCAGTCCAAGGCTTTCAAAGAGACAGCGGACTATGGTGCCATCATCATTACCAAAACTGATGGCCACGCCTCAGGAGGTGGTGCCATCTCCGCAGTCGCAGCCACCCACACCCCGATTGTCTTTATCGGTACAGGCGAGCATATGCTTGATCTGGAACGGTTCGCTCCCAGACCTTTCGTCAGCAAATTACTTGGTATGGGCGATATGCAAGGTCTAGTCGAGCACGTGCAAGCACTCAAATTGGATCAAAAAGGCACCATGAAGCACATCGCAGAAGGCGTCTTCACAGTCCGCGACTTACGGGACCAACTCCAAAACATAATGAAAATGGGCCCCCTCTCGAAAATGGCCGGCATGATCCCCGGCCTCGGCCAAATGATGGGCGGGATGGACGACGAAGAAGGCTCTATGAAAATGAAACGCATGATCTACATCTGCGACAGCATGACCAATAAAGAGCTCGACTCAGACGGCAAAATTTTTGTTGAACAACCGTCACGTATGACGAGGGTGGCAAGGGGAAGTGGTACGAGTGTGAGGGAGGTGGAGGAGCTTTTAAGTCAGCAGAAGGTCATGGCGGGAATGGCGAAGAAGATGGGGGGGATGGGGAAGAACATGGCGAGGGCGCAGCAGCAGATGGGTGGGGGAAATCGTCAGCAGCAGATGGCGGCTATGCAGAAGAGGATGCAGAGTCTAGGGCAGGGTGGTGGCGGTGGCGGTGGAGGTGGAGGTATGCCGGATATGGCGAGCATGATGAAGATGATGGGTGGTATGGGAGGAGGAGGGGGCGGCGGTGGCGGTATGCCTGACATGTCGAGTCTGATGAATATGGTGGGTGGCATGGGAGGTACAGGTAGCGCTGCTGGTGGCGGTAGTAGTGGTGGTGCTGGGAGAAGTGGCAGAGGTGGGAGACGGTGATGAGGTGAGGTCTGTTGCCTTTTGCATAGCGTTGGCGTTGAGGAATGGCCGGGAGGATTTGTCGGTTACAGATCTCTACGCTGACTCAGGACGGATGTCTCCCCAAAATCGTAGGCATTTCAGCTCAACGACGAGCTTGTAATGTCCATGGATGTTTCTAGGACTGTCACCAATTTTCAGTCATGCGCGGTTTCAAGTTTACATTCCCACTATGAGGTGAGCCATATCAGACCTCCTTGTGCTTTCTTAGTGCGATGCCCATGCGTCCATACAGACATTATCAGCTCGTATACACTTCTTTCGCAGACGTATCCAGGATCATAATCCAACGCCAACGCACTCCGTCGCCATTCTTGAGTGGCCATCCTTTCCTTCACAACTCAAGTCACCCTTGGAACAGCACATTCATCATCTTCTCGGCCACTTCCTTCTTCTTCGTCCCACTCCACCCCTCCTCTTCTCCGTAATACAGACTCGCTTCCATATGAATAACGCCCTTCTGCAGCGTCTTGAAGCCATGGACATGGTTTTCATTGCTCCAATTTGAGCACCCATCGCCAACATCAAGCACGACTACAAGCGAAGAAAGTGTCGGAACGACAAAAGGAGCCGCGTTGAGCACTTTGATCCAGTTGGCTTTTTGAGCTGCGGTTGTGAACTCGGTGTACAGTTGTATATGCTTGGTGCTACTGCGCTTGGTGATGACGCTATTGTCGAGCGTTTCGGTGATGGTGTCGCCGATCATGTTAACCACAGTCTTTTCGGTCGCTGGCTTTGGCGGGCCTCGTCCAGATGATGGTCCAATTGGTAGTGTGATGTCGAAGAATTTAGCGAAATTGAGGTGGTCGTTGAAGGTGAAGGTGTTGCTGGTATAGAGGATTTCGCGAGCTTCGTTGTAGACTTGCTGGCTGACTCTGAGCAGAGATAGGTTGAGTCGGGTTAAACCTCCTTTCTCGGATCCAACGCCACTGCATCGGATAGGTTCGACGGTCGAGTAGTCTTTGCCCAACGCTTCGTATTCCTCGATATCCTGAGCTTCACCAAGGACGTGATCGACAGTGTACCTACGCTCTGTACCAGCCTTTGCACCAGCTTTATGGGTCAATGTCCTGCAACAGAACGTATATGTTGCTTTAATTGGCCCAGTTTGCTTGCAAATACGATGAGTGAAAGAACCGTAGGTGTCTGTCATTGGCTTTGTTTTCCCTTTTTTGGCACCAGGTGCCGGTGTATGCCAAGGTCGAAAGCTCATCTGATGAACGTTACGAATCATGTTACAGCTCCAGCAATAGCGCAACTTCTCCTTACTGTCTGAGATATGTAAGGCGTTGCCTCCTCCCACGACGAGCTCGTAGATGGAGTCGCGGATCTCGCGTGGCATAAGCCCGAGATAGGTGTGGTCAAACGGCTTGTAGCTGTAAGAGCCGTCAGCATTGTGGGCACAGTCCCCGTTTGAGTAACTTACGAGCCATCAGGAAATGTCAGCACGCGGTCCTCGGTGCTCTTCACCAACTTGATCAACTCTTCTTTCTCAATAAACTCGATGTTGGTTATGTCGCGGTACGTGAAGGGTTTCGGGGCGAGACAGAATGAATGGTAGCTGGTAGAGTCATCCCAAAGACAGTCATCGCAAAACACGACGTCGCAAGGCATGGCTGAAAGATTTTGGTTGGAGCGATGTGGGAGTTGAATAGAAAGATTGAACAGAAAGCTGGGGTAGGAAGCTTGAATATGAGAGCTAAGAAGAGACACGCCAGTGTCTGGTAGCCTTGACCCGTTGGTGACACGTGGAAGATGATGTTGATGACAACTGTGGGTTTAGGTAGGAAAAATTGGTGATGTATTGCATGGTGACCGGAACTAGTCAAAGACGCAGGTGTCCGGGCTTACAAAAATCTCATGCATACCAAGCACGAGGCTACCAATAACCCATGGAGAATAGTCAGCATGGCGCTCTTCTGCTTCACGAAGCACTACCATGACTAGCTCATAGACTGCTTGAGAGCTACCGTGCTCAGCTCTTGTTGATAGTCCTTTACCACAATTATTGCTGCCAGTCTGAAGATTTAAGCTAAGAATTCCTCTCTCGGCATGGGTTCTGAATCCCTTTCCTGCCTTGATGGCTTCTAGAAATATCATTAGTCGGGCAGCAAGCCATATGTCAAGCACGACGAGGCTGTATGTAGCATCTCACAAATTGAGGTGCAGCTTACCCGCAAGAGAGTTCCAAGTTTCTCCAGTGAATGGAGACTCTATGCCTAAAACAGAGAACGCATGCGAGTCACGCCAGAGTGTTAAGCTTCTTTTGGACTGGTAGGAAGAACATCAAGAATACAAAAGCATCTATTCCTGAGTCCCCCTTCCCTCAATATGCAAACTCAGTGCAAAAGCAAGCGACCAAGAAGGGCAAATACAAAATCAGACAGGCATACTACCTCCTTCCCAGCCTATCACTCGGAGCTCTACGCTCGACCCATTCATCTCTTCACGTCCGCCCGCAGCCGTCTCACCTATTTGCAAATGAAACCGTAATTATCATGGCGACTCCCACAATCGTACCCTCCCATGCTACGACGGCTCTTATCAGAGTTGACCCGACCGTCCCCACCATAGCCGATGATAATTTCAGCACTATCAGGTCCGGGCGCCTTCAATAGCATGATCATAGGCAGAACGCTGTCAACACTCAAGGCGGTGGTTGCAGTCTCCAACGGCGTCTTGAGGACAGCCCCGATCGCAGCTCCATTGGCGTCATAGATGATGACATCAGTATCGTAGACAGAGCCCACACCGTTCTCCTCGCGCTGATATTGTTGCAGGTGCATGGTACATCATCCAGGTGCGTAGGTGGCAGTGTGAACGACAGTCTAGCTGCTGAGTCCGAAACCCAAGTCCCCAGTCATTGGTACACCACACTTCCAGCCCAGCCTCTTAGGTTACCTAGATATTTTTGGAATCAGTGTCGCGGTCTTCCAGAACGATAGGTAAGACGCAAGGCATGTATGTCCTTGCGAGACCTGTCTGAAGACTCAAGGTATACTGCGGACGGGAGGAATATGACTCTAAAAAGACAAGGTACACTCACTATTGCCGTTGTTCCGCTTGAAGTTGGCTTCGACGTCCAAAGAGTCCCAATTGGGGATATTGGCGAATTAGAGAATGGTGTATGGAGGCCATCCCCCTTATTGCCACCTTTGCCCCAGCCTCGGAGATTGTGATGGAGAAATCTCTTATGTGAAGGTCAGTGAAGAATTGGCGACCTGTTATATCAAGACCAGCGAGCGAGCGACAAGTCAAGCGGAATGACTCGGATAGGAAAAGCAATGCAGGACTAGAAAGGGTTGCTCACCTCCAAGATAGCAGACTTCCCACTGATCAGAGAGGTTGGTCCCTATCAAATCGCTCTCCTCGCATTGAATGTAGGTCTTGCAATTGCTTCCACTCGTGGTGTACATCACAATCACACATTTGTCCGGTACGCTGGGGTTATAGGCATTTTCGCCTTTCAGATAATCGATGACGGCTATAATGATACTGGTAAATCCCATTTCATTAATGCCTGTTGCTCGCTGGTGGAGTGCTGTAAGAGGCGAGGCATGAGTGATAGCTGGTGCGAGGATAGAGGCTGCACCAGCTAGTACAGCGCCGGTCTTCCAGGTCAAGGCACGCATGGTGGTGATGTTGCTGTTGTTGACGAAGGGATCCGTTGACAGGTATTGTACTTGTAAGCTGAGAAACTGATGGCTGAAAGAAAGATATGCGGATTCTGCTACATTTTATATTCTCTGTCCAGTGACTCCACGATTTGGTCATTCGGCAATGCCGGTCTTGGAAATTTGACAGTGGACAAGGCAAAGCTCGTCGCGTCAGTGGTGATTATTGGAGACTTCTCGGAGAGCACCGCATGTTTCACTAGCGCTTGTCGAGTTCCTACGAAACATCACAGGCTCAGATCACAAGAAGAGCACCAAGAGAAGTAGAAGCGCAGACCGATTTGATTGCAGGATACAAAGTCAAGACCTTAACGCCAACAATTTAAACCTTGAGGCTACAAGCAATAGCGCCCGGAATTTTTATAGTAAGGGGCCGACACGCGGGCTGAGTAACTCTGGTAGAATATACCAGTAATATGTTCGGAAGCTTGGTCTGTTAAAAGCTAAGTGCACAGTGCTCCGACGTGGAAGAAACTGGAAATATGGAGACCGCAAGGCGGACTTAGTAACGGTAGTACAATCAGAGATGCGGCAACTAGATCGAGCACACCCCAAGGGATGCACTACGTTTGTTTTGCGAGAACACATTGTATCGCGACTTGCCAGGAGCTTCGGGGATGCCTGAAATTCCTGCTGCTTTGACCCATACTCGGAACACTCCAAAGGGGACGCTGATCAAGGACCTTGGAACTTGTTGCAGGCACAACAAGAAAAATTATATTAATTAGTAAAGCTCTCAAGACGAGTGTCGTACTGGCGATATGCGAGAATAGATGAAGGCTCTCGTGGCGCTTGCCAAGGAATCGTTCATGTCTGAGCCTGGTCGTCCAAGACTCGAAACGAAATTTCTGCATGGCAACATGCCAAGTTTGAGAGATGACTGACGTTTTTCGAGGCTACATAGCTTATGGGCCCTTGGGCATCTAAAGTCCGTCAGCTATCGTGTATGACTATGGGAGTAACTCAAGAACTTAGGGATCTGAGCGCCGCAGGTAGCGAGCCTCTGCAGTGATTTCCTTTTTCGAGAAGTCACAAGAATTCAACATGTATATCGTCGTTCTTGATGACATGAGGTTAGTCTCAGCCAACTCTAGCTTCGCCTCAACGAGTCTAGCTGTGTCCAGATTTACTAGTAGATTCTCGACGCAACGACTCAATCCAGGTCCTTTGAAATTTCTCTTTGGCTGAAACGGTTCTGAACTCTGTAAGGGCCTTTTACGGACCTCCAATTGGAAATTCGTCGTCTGGTAGAACAACACGCCGAAGGCACTTGGTCCACGCTTTGATTGATGATGTCTGTTTTGGGCTGCGAATGTCGTGGCATGCTCTCTTGGGATTTAGTATCACGAGTGTGTATATCAAAAATGGGCGACTCCCGATGGGTTGATATCACTAACCTTAGAAAAACAATGTCATTAGATTGAGCAAGTTTCTATCCAGATTCGGTCAACTCTCTGCGCTTTGCATAATAGTGCTATAGGTCATAGTCAGTCCATGACCATATTCAGCGACTTCTGTAGGATGTAGGCCACAGGTTGGGCCAAGCCCTCGGATCTATACACGGTAATTACCGTTGTAATCATCAATCAATCAAGGTTTATTTACCACCACTCTCCCATCGACCGATCAATTTCAATCTCCTACGGTTATAGACAGCTGGAATACGCACCTGCGCGATCTCAGTGCTCATGGACAAGCCGATGGGTACTATGAACATTCAAGGGCAGTGCTCTCGTACCCTCACAGAGAGCATTGCCCAGTACAGCTAATCTATGGCTCGAGTCTCGGTCTGAGAAAGCAATATCCAGGGTCAGACTAGGTACCAAGAGACAGTGATACTCGAAGAGAGACAGTCACTAACCACGATTTTTGTTCCGGAATAGAGTGTACTCATGCATTCATGGCACGAAGAGCCCAACAGAGACATATGATGCAAGATTGACCAGATCAGATGGTTCGGATGAAACCAGCGTTGCCCGATAGCTTGGAGAATTCTCGCTCATCTGGCATTTCCACACCTTGTCGTCAATTTCCCACTGGATTCTTCTGTCGCTTCACCTAGTGCTGCACCCTAATCACGCGCAGTTCGTGAGCAGGATATCTCGTTCTGACCAAAATCGCACCTAGTCTAAGGTAATATGTTGATGGCAGCTTCACTCTTCTCCTAACAATTGGTTGAGTACAAAGATCAGAAGTGAAGTCCAGAGTGGGTGAAATGGTGCGGCTACGGGCGGTGGCCCATTGGCAGAAGTCGGTCCTATTCTAGGCAGTGCAAGTTTGTAGGGCCGTTTAGAGGCAGAAGTCAATCGATGTCGATCAATCTGTCTTGGCGCCACCTGTTGTCGCGATCATCGTAAACAAGCTTCAAAATCCACCAGACCGGCACCCACTGCACAACGAATGCAGGTCCGAGGGGTCCCTGCCAACAGATGTGTTTCGAGTGTAACGTTCAGGCAACGGAGCCGACCTCGGTATTTCGCCTGCAACCTCCAAAACACTTTCCTCCACGCTTCACGCTGTTCACAACATAATTTGCAGTGTCGGCACTGAGCCTCGTCATGTTAAAAATACTTGTCAATGAGGGGTCTCCCTAAGCGAGCACCCAAGCGAGTCCCTAAAGGGCCCCCGAGAGTGGTTTTAGGCCCCAGTATGGGGATCTCTGACGAGTGAGCTACCCTGGAGCTCCCCCGGGATATCTCCCTTATAGCGCCTAAACCCACTTTCGTCTAAGGGACTTGCTTGGGGCCTCGCTTAGGGGGCCCCGCTTAGGGGGCCCCTCATTGCAAATCTATTCGTGAATAGCGTGCCCTTGAACCTCAACCATAAAACTACAGTGTCTGCAGTTCACCGTGTTCCAACACCTTCAATGAAGTCATTCATGACGACCGGAGCCTCACCGCATCGCCAGGCAATGACTCAGTCATGATCGATACCCAATTACAGTCCACCATCCAGACCAAACATGCTACCAAACATGCTACCAAACATGCTACCAAACAAATCTCCTACAAGTAGGACGCAGCTGCCTCACACTACAAGGGCCAGGCACCTCTAGGGCGATCAGCGTGGCAGATCTACCAGTACTACACGTGGCTGAGGCGCTCTTACCCTTCGGCTTGTCCGGTCTTGAACATGGGTCCTTCATAGAACGCCTGCCATGCTGCAAGCACATGTGCCCCACTTTTTGTGCATTTGGAATATCTTCGATCTTGATGTCGATTCATATTCAGTTGCAATGCTCTCACACAATCGACAGTGGGCGTACTCATCCGTTTCCTATGCATGCTCGAGGAGCACATAAGAATGGTCCACTGTCTTAAGTCTAGGTGAGGTTACCCAACCATCGGGTCGACGACTATGGCCCGCCTCTTGAGCGAGAAAGAGAGATTCCCAGAGCTGTTCGTCAACACCAGTATTGACCGTCGAAAATGCGAGAGAATCGTGCCCCTGAAGGTCGTTGTCCTCGGGATGCCTAGGACTGGGACTCAATGTACGTGGATGAAAGCAGTCCATCTCTACAAGCCCTTGCCAGATCCTGTCACAGCTAATGAACTTTCGTAGCTATACGCATAGCTCTCAAACAGCTCGGCTTCATTGATACATACCACATGGACTGCCTCTTCGAGAACCCACCGGACATCGATCTGTGGCGTCAAGCCTTCCTAGCCAAGTTTCGCGGGCAAGGCCGCCCATTCGAGAAGAAAGACTGGGATCAATTACTCGGACACTGTCAAGCGGTTACCGATCTTCCTACAAGCGCGTTCGTGCTTGAATTGCTCGCTGCCTACCCTGATGCGAAACTTATCATTACACCAAGAGAGGAGAACGGATGGTACACCTCTTGCCAACGCACGATCCACCAGGCTGCAATGTCCCGGTTCATCCGTGTATGCTTCCTTCTATTTTCTTCTTCCCTTCGCTACCTCGTGCCCCTCATCCAGGTTTGCCAGCACTAACCATCAAGGGATTTTTCAGACCCTAGCGCCTTTAGACACTCATTTCCTCCACCGCTTCGAACCTCTTCTTGGTCTTATGTTCGGATCCATGTTCCCATGTCATCCTTCGCTCTGGAATAAGCCCGAAGGCCGCCAGACTTGGATCGATCACTACAACACTGGCCATGAAGAAGCGAGACGGCTCGTGAGTCCAGATAAAAGACTGGAGTTCCTCATACAAGAGGATTGGGCTCCGCTCTGCGAATTCCTTGGTGTGCAAGTACCATTGGGGGATGATGGAGAACCGTTGAAGTTTCCGCATATCGATGATACAGAAACCTTTGGTGCGAAGCTGGCAGTCGTCAAAAGACAAGCAGCGGTGAGGATAGCGAAGCGCTGGTCGCCGCTACTGGGAATTATTGGAGTGGTGGGTATGGGTATTTGGTGGATGGGGAGACAATGAGGTATGTGAAGCATGAAATCAATGAGACAAGAAACGCATTTTTATGGATATACGTTTTGAACATATGTCCGAGGTTCTATACATCTGCAGGCTACTCTTATCGGTGCATATATTGGTGGGGCGCCCTATGAAGTCAAATTCATGATTGTCTACCAATTCATGTACGACAGCTTTTCGTCCGATCCAGTGCAATTGTACCTTGACCTTCTTTCTTCTTGCAGAGAAAATTTTCCAGTAATGCAACCATAATACAGTAACCAGTGTCATCAAGGTTTACAGCTGGTGCAGTTTCACGTCCCGGGATTTTCGCAGGGTTCATTCTACGGCGAACCTTCCGCACCGGTTGGCTGTATCACTCGATCTTCGAGCTCGATCCTCATGACGTTCTGCAAGGCATCTCAATCGCACCTGAATCGCACCTCAATTATGGCACTCTACTTATCGAACCCTCAAACCACAGATCTTCTACCACCCCTACTCCTTTACAACTGCCATGGGATCCTGCCCCTCGCCCCTCCGTATAGGCTATGTACCAGGTATCTCCTCACCTTCTTCCCTCCACGAGGCCAACAAGACATTTCTCCCATGAAGCCCGCCCATTGACACTCCCGCAGAACATTTCTCTACTCCCCTCCACTTCGCCTTCACCCACTACGGCCTTGAATGCACCTTCATCCCCTTCCCGTCTGGCACCGGGCATATGATAAGCTGGCTCCAAGCCGACCAACTAGACATCGGTATCGGATTGACCGAAGGCTGGGTCGCCGGCCTAGGCAAGGCACAAGCGGAACAGAAAGATGCAAGGTACAAGTTGGTAGGGACGTACGTTGAGACGCCCTTATGTTGGGCCATCAGCACTGGTGCCAATAGGAAGGAATTGACAGACGTGGGACAATTGGAGGGCAAGAATATTGGAGTCAGTAGGATTGGTAGGTATGCATCCATTCTTTCCTTTCCCTAGTCGTGGATCGACAGGCTAATGCCGCAACAGTGGCTCCTACGTCATGAGCTTCGTCCTCGCAGACACCCACGGTTGGCTCAAAAGCCCCGCCTCCTCATCAACATCCTCTCCCGCCTCCTCCGACGCCAAGGACGCAGCACCTTTCGAGATCCTCCCCCTCCAAACATTTGAGAACCTCCGAGAAGCAGTCAACAGCGGCAAAGCCGATTTCTTCATGTGGGAACACTTCACCTCGAAACGTTACTACGACAATGGCTCTATTAAGAAGATTGGAGAAATCTACACCCCGTGGCCGAGTTGGCATATCGTGGCTCATAATGACATCGTGCAAGACTCGCGATTAGAAGGTCTGTTCGAGAAGTTGAATCGGGGTATCAAGTATTTTGAAAGCCACCAGGAAGAGGCGGTGCAGTATATCAGTACTGAGCTGGATTATTCGGCTGAGATTGCGAGGGAGTGGTTGGGGACTGTGCGGTTTGCAGGGGATGTGAGAGGTGTTAGTGAGGGGGCTATAGGGGAGACTGTGAAGGTGCTTGAGAAGGCGGGGGTTTTGGGGAGGGTGGAGATGGGGGAGATGATTGGGGTGAAGAGGGCATGAGGGAGGGTGATGATTTGGGATAGAGATGAGTGAGTGGTAAACGGGATATGGTTAAGGGACTATCGAAGAGGGTGTGAGGAGCCTCCAACTCGAAGACTAGAGTTGGATCGCACACAGCACTATGACCTAGATATCAAGAATCTCATTCCTGTCTATTGTTACGCTCAAGGTAATCTGCAATCGTTGACAATAAGCTCTCAGCTCCGCAGTCCCATCTACGGCGTCCTTGAAGCAGACTATGGCTGTTCACTTCCGCCTAATCAGGCAAAGCACCCTTCATAGTCCACAAAGCATGGCGGACCGAAGTACGTAGCTAGGCATCGTCTGCAACTCAAACGGCCTCCTTCTCTGCCACCAGAGGCCTGTGCAGCACAATTGAAGTACAGCTGGAGCTGACTCGATTATTTTTCTCCTCCAGCATCAAGCTGTCCAGACTATTCTCGGCACAGGTTGAACCAAACAGCTGGCAATTCACAATTCTTCATCCTGCTGAATCTCTCATAGCCTCCCGAAGCAAAGGAGCAACCTGTTTCCGGCTCTTACTTACATCCGTCTGGTTCCAGATCGCGGGCCAGGGACTTTCACCATCTGGTGAGGCAGCTGCGCCTTTCATTTCCATCTTCTCCAATCCCAACTGTGATGTCGCTCGTTTTATAAAGCGGTCTGCGGAGGGAGCTGCAGATTCTTTCCCATGTACGAGCAATTCTCTTTGGAAATCGCCTTTTGCAGACGTCGACGTCGTCATGATGGCGAAGATCGAAAGATCCAGCTCATCCATGAAGCGTTGGATTTCTTCTTCGAACGTGGCTGACTTGGCCTTTTGGACCAGGAACTCAAGGGGTTTGACAACAGAGCTCATTCCTAGATTCATCCCATTCTCGGTCCATTGTTTGTAATCCTTGGTCAAGATCTCTCGTAAAGTCAAGCCTCCAATATCACGTTTGGCTTCATCGAGCTCTTTATAGTATCCATCTCGACTCCATCCTCTCGCATCTCTCGCTGACATGTGGATTCTCACCTCCAGATACTCAACAGCCTCTCTATCGACCTGCTCGACTTTTCCCGGTGCTGTTAGGTTAGCCGTGTCAACAAGTATAGATGCAAGAGCCATCTTTGCGATTTGGGCATCCCAGCCTTGGGTCACTGAACTGTCATCGATTGCATTTTCGCCTTGAGCATGGGCAGCGCCGGAGGAGAGTGAGGAGCTGGAGATGTTGTCCCATGCTGATTTGCAGTAGCGAACAACGAGACTGGTGCAGGAACCGCATTTTTCTACGATGCGAGGTTCAGGCCCTGTGTCTTTAGGAATCGCGTTTTCCTCATCATGGTGATCAATGACTCCATATACTTGTCTAGAGTATTTTTCACCTAATTCTCCTTGTAGCATATTGTGGTCTACTAGTATCCAGCGTATGTTTTCTGGTTGTTTGAGGTGGGTGGGGAGGTCATTGAGGGTGAGAAGATGAGAGGAAGAGATGTTTGCATGTTTGCACACGGCAGTAAATTCAGGGCGTAGGCGTAGGCCCGAGTGTGGTATGTTCAGGAGAGGGATGTAGAGGGGTGAGAAGGCATTGCGTGGTGGGGCGATGGATCGGATGTAGGCGTAAAGCAGGGACGAAGTTAGGGAATCGAGGTCTGTGCGGGTTTAGCATTCTCTATATCAGCGGCTTTTATGGAGAAGGAGGGTCATGAACCAGCAGACTCGTTGCCAATGACTATGTTGACTTTCTGGTCCCCGTTGGCTGCTTGTGCAAGATTCCTTTTGGCATATTGTAGGAATGCACGAAGGGAGTTGCGTGGAAAAGCCATGGAGCACGATCAACAGCTCACGATTAGCAGCTCAGCACGTCGAGGGTACTAATTCCGGCCACGCGAAAACCTGGAAAAATCCCGAGAAAATTACCAGATTTCTAGAGATAACCATTATTTAATCTTAAGTTCTGCTTCACACTCTGTGGTGAGGAGTGAGTTATTGGAAGTCTGTATTTTTCGATGGTTTAGGCGTCGCTTATCTTTTTTGCGTGGCCGGAATTTATGCTGTGCACCCTCGGGCTGTGGGATTAGGAAAGGGATGGAGATGTGCACACCGCTCGGTCAATGCTCAACAAGACGCTGACAGTAGTAGAGATTAATGTTTAACAATTATAGTGCTAGCACTTTCTGTTCATTACGGCGTATAATCCGCCAAGCTAGCTATTTCCTCTCCATTCATTCTTTTCCTATGCAACCTCAATGAAACCCGGTCCATACAGCGTAGCCTCCGCTACCTCATCAGCACTCATAAAGGTCTGACCAGTGCCCTTAACCAAGGCAGCAACAGTCAATCCGTTCGCGAACCGAGCAGCCGATTCGAATGGGAAACTGGCTGTGAAGTGCGAAAGGCCAGCGATCGAGGTCACAGACGAGATTGGGACTGACAGTGGGAGATTTTGCCCAGAGAGGTACACAATCTCGTTGGTTTCTGGTGCCACAGTGCCTGGAACGGCGAATTCGAGCGTCATATTCACAGGCGCAGGCGTCGACACAACAGTCAAAGGCCCAAATGTCGTCAGATTGATACTCGTCAACGGCTGCGGGCACGACCCGGGTACGATAAACATCTGAACTGCCGTGAATGCAAAACTAGGCGATCCACCAGTCAAGAATGGCGCCGCACTGGGTGTCTTTTGTGCGGTAGAGCGGAACCAGCCGACTTGTTCTCCTTCTTGGGCGAGGACGGAGCCGATGAGGGGCACGAGGGGGGCTTCGTCGCCAGCATCGGCGGCGAAGGCGACTTGGGCTTTGGGGAGTGTGCCGAGGACTACGTCGGTGAAGGTTTGGGCGAGGGCGATGGCTTGGGTGAAGTTGGTGACGGGAAATTGGTATTCGCAAGGCGCGATGGCGGGTTGGCCGCCGGACATGAGGATGCCGTTTACGCCCGCTGCGTGAAGTTTTTCTTGCTGGGACGGGGGTTAGCAAGGATGGAAGGAATGAGAAAACGTGAGGGCTGTGCGACTTACATTTACCACTGCGGTAAGCGATTTGAGCACGTATGTGTAGTCCAGAGGTGCGAGAGCTGCGGCATCGTAGCCGGTCACGTTGTTTGTGATATTGGCGATCAGCTCAGTGAAGTATGCGACTTCGAAGATCTCGTTCAGTGCGAGGAGCTGGAGCGTCGTTACACCCGTGCCCTTCAAGCTTGTTGGGAGCGGCGAATTTGGGAGTGAGCCTTGAGCTTCCTTTTCGATCTCTGCGAGCTGGGCGGGATCGGGAGAAGGGAATCCATCAGAGAGTGGAAACTTAAATGGCGCTGCTGCGACACTGGCGGCCGCAGCAGATAGAGTGACTAATGTAGTGAAATACATCGTGAGAGTAGCAATATGGGGTTGTTTGGAGAACTTGAGATGGGGGTTCTGAAGGAGGTGAAAGGGACAAAGAAGATGGGAAAAGCTGGTTGCATATGAAATAATAAAGACAGCAGCTTAAACAATGATGAGTGATGTGATACGGATCACGTTCCTGGCATTAATGTGGCATAAGCAGGCACTGTTGGGATCCGAAGATCACGAGAGCTGAAAGTCAAAAGTACAAGCAAAAACAAAAGCAGAAAACACCCATGGGGCACGTCTAGCTACGTACAGCTAGCTAGGCGTCAGCCGGCTTACCCCATAGAGCTAAAGCTACCCCTCATCTGACTAAGCTAAGCCGAAACTAAGCTGCCGGCTCTCGAAATATCCGCTCTGAGCAGCACCTGCATACCATATTGGGCTAGACGTAGCGCGTTAGGTGATCGCTAGCGGGTATAGAATTACTCTTTCGAGCGATTTGTCGCAGCCTTACGGGAAAGCAGCATCAGTAGGTGACAGAATTCATGTCCGCTCTAACCTATTTACGCAACAAGTTTCAAAGTAGTTTAGTAAGGATTTTATTACTTTAAATAACTTTTTATAATAGATTAAATTTAATTACTTTACCCCTACTACTATATATAGTATCCTACACCGCCGGGGTAATAGTAATAGGAACGGCTGTTAGGGACGAAGAAGTTTGGTTTTACGGGGGAGCCCTTACCGAGATTTAGTTAGAGCGGACATGAGTATTATCACCTACTGGTGGCAGTGTGTCAATTTTCTCCGCTCACTTTCGCCCATTATTTTCGAGTCACAAGGTACCTCGGTACGGTGCTTCGCCCCTCCCAAAATTTTTGCTACATAGAGTCAACGTGAATGAGATGATATACTCCGTATGGTCTCCACGTGAAAGATTGATTATTTACCAAACAAGCCGTGATTTACACGGCAACAAGGTGGAAGGATTAGATAGCTTCGTCCAACTAGGCTCAAACTATGTGTGCTTTACAACTTTACCCCCATCCAACGCTCAGGGTTCGGTATGGTTGTCGTCAAGGGCCTGAAGCCTCTTGAACTAGGACGGTGGCTGCTGTGATCGCTCTTCCCCTTCAACCTCCTCAATAGGCTACGATGAAGGAGTCATCATATAATTTGAGAAAACGCTGATGGGGTGCTTGCATCTTCGCGTGGTAATGGGAGCAGATGAGAAATATCTCTTGGCACAAGCGTACCCTGAAACTATTAGTTCAGACACTCATGTGTTCTCCTCGTCCGAATGAGACGACATGCTTTACCCTTTGCCTGTCGACATTGGCCACAGACACCGACTTTTCTCTTCTGTCTGATGACTGCTTTCTTCTGCTCGTCGAATGGTCTCTAGTTGCGTTTAGGCTTGGACACGGAGTAGGGTCGCGAATTCCAAGTCTCTTTCTCCTTTTGGGGCCATCTCGAGGCCGAAGGCTGAGGGCGAGGCTTATAGACTGTTGTCGTCTCGGCATGAGACCTTGCAGAAAAGTCGAAGTCACCGACCTTAATTCCAAGTGCAACATCATTGGCCTTGATGTAAGACTCTGTAAAGTCATCGCGACCATCCGCTTTATATTGCGCATTCGCTCTACGTAGCCTAACCGGCACCGAGTGTATGAGGGTATTGCTTGCAATGTGGACGGGAGGCACAGTAAAGAAGCTGTGCAGTAAAGGACAGACACGGACGAAACACATCGACTTGGGAATGCTGCAAGGTGGCTCCCAAGCTGCTAAACAAACATCAAAGTATCTTTGCTTACAAAGATTCGGCGCTTTTGTGAGCGCTTATGAAACCCAGAAGGCCGAAGTAATGTAGATACCTACATGGCTTTTGCAATGGTCCAATGCTTTTCAAGGTTCTGCTATTGATCTGCTTGACCTTATCAGCAACAATCACATGTCTTATCTTTACTGTGCTGCTATAGCTCGGGGTTGTCTTCCTCATGAATCATACAGTACATGATGGTCGCTGCATTACCAGCTGTGTGCGTGTTTAACAAGACGACAGGATTCTGCGCATGACTCGCGCCCAAAATGAACACACGTTTAGTGCTGCCTTCTCGTCGTGCGGCTCGGATGGACGGTCATTCAATGGACATGAAGATTACGTGTTCATTCATTGACCTAAGGTGACCCTATCCACCAACCCGTTATTATTGAGCAGAAAAGACAGGTTATAAAAAGCAAATCACTTGCATTAGTAAAGCAGGAATTTGCTGGGGAAGTCGCCACGGACTTCGAATAACATCTGTGATGGTACAACAAGGCGAAAGGAGGAGGATTCAAAACCGTACCCACGCCCCAAAACTCAAGGCGGCAGAAGGATTTCTATCTCGAGCACATGGCCATCCAGGCGCTGTAATCGAAGAAACGTAATGGAAGAATCGAGCGTACGCATCGGTTGGATTTGTAATCGTCTTCGAAGATATTGCACTTCGGACTTGCCACTCGGCCTTCTGTAGGCACCGCGATGGCCGTATAAGGGTCAGTAATTCTGCTTTAATGCATCAGGCAACACGAACTTGGATTCTAGAGTCTAATACAGCAAAAGGAAGAGGAGCTGCTTCAGATACTCGAACACATCATCTTTGTGCTCAACAAAACTTCCGGCCCAGGAGCTGACGTTCTCATTGCTTGATCATGAAGTCCACGTCTCGAGGGTTCACATCTTCATTTCATGGGGGCTTGACATTGCGGATACGATCGGAGGAATGGGAATTGCCCTTGGGAATTCTTCGTTCTAAGAGGCACTGTTGAAATTGAAAGAGAATATTGTTCTGTCTATCAAAAAGAGCTGAAAAGAATATCATCTTCCAGCAGCCTACGCTAACAATTGTAAGGTAGAATGTACCAGGATACCTCCGTCATGGTAAGCCACAGCTTAATGCATCCCAAGTCATGCTTGCGAAATCGGATGGGAAAGCAGGAATCGCCACCTTCTTTACCCGCAACTATGGCTTTGCTATCTCAGGCTCCAAAGCAGGGACATGCGCTCTACAACGCCCACTCTACAGTACACGGCGAGACTCAAGCACTAGATTTCAATGAAGGGAGCTTACAGCCCAGCACGGTCTATCATCGCAGCTATCGGTTGTGCCAACGCTGGCACCACCATCAGCTTCGCGTATACTCAGGTCGTTCGCTCGTCGCACCATCACCCGTATGACACCTTTTGTACCTTACCTTCGTCGTTCAGGTGGATGTTCAATCTGTTGCCGCATTACTAGGGCTCCTTTCGATCTTTCCCAGCAGTTTGACCAACCTTGAGGGTTCAAAGTCACAAGTCAAAATAGATCCTGGAGTCACAATGCGACGATAACGTGGAAGTTGGTCGATGGCAAAGGTCTGTAGTCAAGGGTCAGGATCAGGATCAAGATCCACACAATCATCACCAACGAAGGCGCGGCCCAGAAGGAGGTAAATTGGTGCGGGATGAGCTTCTCAAGGCTGATGAAAGGGTATTTCAAAATCCAACAAGTGCTTACATTCGCATCCTTGGCCGAACCTTCGCACAGCGTCTTGCCGATCAGGCGCGCTCCCCAGAGCATTTCATTCTGACGTCTCTCCTCTGCCGTTGGTTTCGGAGGTTCGTCAACGATCTCGATGTCGCTTAAGGAATGTTGCGGTCTTTCAATAATCTGGTACTGCTGCTTGACAACGTCAACATGGCACGTTCGCGCTGGCTATCTTTCAAGAGACATACTCGTGCTTGTTGATTTTCCATTGCTTTGTAAGAAAAGCGTTTTCACGTAAATCTATCAGGCCTATTCGGATTAACAGCAGGCTAGACAGGGTAGACATATATAGGAGAAGGGCTATAAGATAGGCATTAAGAAACTTGATGGGTCATCGCTGTGACCTCGGACCAATCTTGCTATGGAAAAACTCCGGCGCAACGACTAAAAGGAGCCACCCCTGACTCGGTGATAATTACTATATTTGATTTTTGAATCGCTAAATCCTTCTAAGGCTTAGCAGCACGGCACGCACGGTTCGGGTTTCATCACGTTTCAAAACAATGTCAATGTTATATGGCCGATGACCACGCTCTGTGGCCACCAGCGGTTATCCAAGCTCTGCAACTGCGATCGGGACCCACTAAGAGGAAAGTCCCCCGACAATACTCGGCGCCTGCGATAACGCTGAGCGGTCCCTAGCCAAGCTCTACGAGCCGTCACAGATACAACTAAGTATATCTACAAAAGTGCAAGCGACTCTGAGAATCCTAATTTGCTCGGAGCGCTCAGGGCCGTTTAGGATTCTCAAAGCCGCTCAATACCGGCTTAGTATTCTTAATAGAAGGGTTTACCCCCTAACCGCTCGTCCCGTAGGGCTGAACCCCGGAAGACCCTTCGGCCCCTAAAAAACACCCTAGAAATTCGTCCTCCGGGCAACAATTCGGGAGGTTCCGGGACTATGCTTGCCGCGAAAGTGATCAGGACTAGGGCGCCCTCTAGGCGGCTTCCAGGCATCAGCCCTATGGGTGAGCGGTTAGGGGGTGCGAGCAGTTAGGGGGTGCGAGTAGTTAGGGGGTGCGAGCAGTTAGGGGGTGAACCCTTCTACCGGCTTAGCATTCTCAGGGCCGCTTAGGGCCGCTCAGGATTATTTGTTTACATGGCCATTACTGCTACCCCCATAGATGCGCGCATACCTCCATTTATGGCCTATACATACGCGTATATATAATGTTCCATGATCGCCTCTATCGACGGCAGCGACCCCCCGGAACTACCCCCAACGCCAGCAACTTTTGATTCCCGGATTCGATCGATTCGCGCGAAATCCTCGCGATAATAACGCCCGGGCTACGCGACACTATTTATAAGGCGACGTTCTACCAGGTAACCGTGCGGGTACCTCGCTCTACTCGGTATAACTGGCCCCAACGCGAATCACGCCCTAACGCGAATATTTTCAAATTTATTGACCTTTAACTTCCTACCTATATACCACCCCTAAATTATAGCCGAATTATATACTATTAGGGAAAACTGTATTTAAGATATTCTTAAAGTTATTCTCTTTAGAATTAAATCTAATATTAACTCGTTAATTATTTAATATTATATTCTATATATATAACTTTTAAACTAGTATAATAGGATTAGGCCTAAATAGAGTTACTTCTATATATTTAAACTAGAAGAAAAAAACGTTCTCTACTACTATTTATAACGGTTTAATAAAATAAATATATTTTACTAGCGCCCGATACTTTTAAGAATTATAAATTCTATTTTATATAAATACCCGGGTTTAATTAAATACGTATTAAATTAATAACCTACTAATTTCTTAAAGTATAATTTTTAATATAAATTATATAGATAGAAACCTCTAATAGTATAACGAAAGAACGTATATAAACCGGAGGATATTTTAATATAATTTCGATATTTTTAAAATATATATATAACGTACGGGGTAGATTTAAATAATATTTATAATTTTAACGAAACCGGGTTCCGGATTAATATAGGTAAAAATTAATAAATAATTATAAAAGAGTAGGATAAATCTTTATATTAGATAAATATAAATAACCGGGAGTTTATTATATTTATAGAGTATATTAATACTACCGGCTTTATATTTTTACCGATATTAATTCTAGCCGGGAAGTAATTCCTAGTTAATTAATTTTAAGAAAATTTAGATCTTAATACTCTTTAAAGAATAAACGACTTTGGATATATAAATAATAATCTTTATAAAGATTAAATTAAATATTTTAACCGGTTTACGAAATACCGCCGAGTCGGGCTATAACGAATATTAATATCTAATAATTATAATAATTATTTAACCCGGGAGGTACTAGAGTTCTACGAAAATAACTAGATTTAGTTATTTTATTTACTACTATATTCGTCGTATTTAATATAGTTATTAAATATAGATATTTTCTAATTATTTAAATATTAATATATTAAGGCTATTAATCTAGCGATATATTAAACTAAAGACGATTATTTAAAAATTAATTTTTTAATTAACTTTTAAACTATCTAGGATAAAGTATTTAAATAAATTATAATAATATTAATTTAATAGAAATCGGGTTTAGTTCTTTATAATCTAGATATTATAATACGTACGCTTCGGATTGGCGTGGGGATCCCCAAAGGGAATACTAGCGTGGGGTAGGGTAGGGTGGGGCGTGGGGTAGGGATCGCGGTTCGATCCCCACCCCAAGCTAGGGTGGGGTAGGGTGGGGATCCCTTAGGGATCCCCACTGCGCCAAGGCGGATTTCTAATAATCATTCTAATAACGCTGCTGCCCCCATAGATATACGTACTCATGGCTACTGCTACCCCCATAGATATGCGCACTCATGGCTG
>JAABUS010002617.1_pt1 | contig 33422 bp, 31 predicted proteins | sample 5560161 | NCBI WGS metagenome assembly JAABUS01 (sample SAMN10711885, study PRJNA513376) | rock metagenome | isolation source: Antarctica rocks | place: Antarctica: Victoria Land, Trio Nunatak nord | collected 2016-01-04 | reverse complement strand
ACAACGGCCCGGACGTCTTCGTCCACTACTCGGAGATCCAGTCCTCCGGATACCGCTCGTTGGAAGAGAACCAGCGGGTCGAGTTCGAGGTGACCCAGGGCAACAAGGGCCCGCAGGCCACCGCTGTGAATCCGGTCTGACCGCACTCACACACGCATCGAGGGCGCCGCTCACCAGAGCGGCGCCCTCGATGCGTTTCAGCGTAAAACGATCCTGGGCACTCAGGAACCGGTCGCCCCTAACGACGACGTCAATATGGGTCATTCCAGAAACGACAGCTTCCCGACCGCGATGCACGTCGCCGCCGTGACCCAGCTCGACGATCATCTGCTGCCGCAGGCCCGTGAGCTCGCTACCGCCATTGAGGCCAAGGCCGATCGGTGGGAGAAGGTCGTCAAGATCGGCCGCACCCACACATCGGTCAAGTGCAGCGAGGCGACCCGATCAGGATGGGCGGCGGCGAGCGCCTCCGCGACATCGCACCCGACATCGCCGGCCGAGACGACGTACCGGTCGTAGCCGAGTTCCGTCCTCGACGAGACAGCTGGTATCGGGCACGTTCTTGTGTCCGGGGAGCGGCACCGAGTGACGCCGCTCGAACATCACCACTTGTCGTGACTGCCCGTCCAGAAGTCGCCGCCGGGTCCGGTCGAACGCAGGTGGACACGGTATCGACCACGGCGGGCCCCCACGCGCCGGCAGCTGTCCGGTCCCAACGGAATACCGTGCCCCGGCCGACATCCCAGGCCGGTGCACCAGCGCCCATTAAGATCGCGCAGACGGCGGCCGGCGGCATGGGGGTGACAGCGCGGATGCAGCGAAGGTTGGCGATGATCGGCGTCGCCGCATTTGCGCTGGTCGATGCCGTGCTGGTCGGCTTCGCGGTGCAGCATGCCGGCACCGGACCCGGCGGCTCGACCGTGGTGGTCACCCGCACCGTGGGATCCGCACCCACCACTCTGGCTACCTCACCGCCGTCGCCGTCGGCGGGTTCGTCATCATCGGGTGCCCGGACCGACCGGCAGCAGTCAACGACCAGGTCCGACCCGGCGTCCCGATCGTCCAGCAGCTCCGTCGCATCCACGCCTCCGGTCGGCCCGGCGTGGAGCACCGCGAACAGCACCCTGAGCAGTCCGCGGACGACCACGGCGAACGCACAACCAGCCGAAAGCCGGATGCTGCTGGACATGAGCAGTGACGGCTCGGCGATCAGAGCCACCGTCGGCGACTGCACGGGATCCAAATCCTCCACCGTCGAGGTGTCCGGCGATGCGGGCGCTTCCTGGAAGCCGGTCGGTGGGCAGGTACGGCAGGTTCTGCGGGTGACCGCTCGCCGGGGCGGCGACATCTGGTTCGTGGCTACCGGCTCCGACTGCGAACCGGCCATGCACGAGGCGAAAAATTTCGCGGCAGCAGCGCCGACCGGCGGCAACGACGGCACCTGGTATCTCTCCCCCGGCGGCGCCGGTGCCGCCGGCAACGCTGTCAAGGCGCCCGGCGGACCGGTCGACACCGGCTGCGCCCCGCTCAACCTGTCGCCGATCGACGCCAAGGTGGCCTACCTGCTCTGTGCCAACGGCGCCGTCCGGGCCACTCAGGACGGCGGCGCCGGTTGGCAGTCGAGATCCACCTTGATTGGTGCGGTGTCGATCAGTTTCCTCGACGCCGACAACGGCGTTGCCCTTGCCTCCCAACGGGATTGCCCGGCGGGGGTGCTGGCCACCAGCGACCGGGGCGCGACCTGGACGAAGCGTGCCTGCCTGCCGGGCCGGGCGCCGCACGCCATTGCCACGGTCGGCACCCGGTTGTTGGCGTTGGTCGACGGCGCGGCGCAGCGCAGCGACGATGCCGGCGCCAGCTGGCATCCGGCCGGATGACGGCGTGACGCAGCCGGCACTACCTGAGAACGCCTTCCGGATCCTGATCGTCTGCACCGCCAACATCTGCCGGTCCCCGATGGCCGAGCACCTGCTGCGAACAGCGCTGGATCGGCGGGACCGAGCCGCTCGCCGCATCGAGGTGACCAGCGCCGGCACCCGCGGTTTCGACGGCGCGCCGATGGATCCACCGGCCGCGGAGCAACTGCGGCGCCTGGGCGGCGACCCGACCGAGTTCCGTTCGCGCCCGTTGATCGACCGGCTGTCCGAGCAGGCGGACCTGATCCTCACCGCGACCCGCGCACACCGCTCGTTCGTCCTGGAGCGGGTGCCGCGGGCGCTGCGACGAACCTTCACCCTGCGAGAATTCGCCGCAACCGCCGCGATCGTCCGGCAGGATCAGCCGAGCGTCACCGACCTGGCCGAGCAGGTGCGGCTGGCAGCTGCCGCTCGCGGCCGCGTCTTGCTGACGGACCAGGAGTACGACGTGCCGGATCCCTTCGGCGGCCCGACCGAGACCCACCGACACGTTGCAGAGGCGATCCGGCAGACGACGGAATCCATTGCGGCGGCGCTGCTCTCAGAGCCGGAGCGCTGATCGGTCGCAGCGGCAGTCCAGGGCAGAGCGCGAAAGCTGGCTCAGCGCGGCAGGTTTCGGCTGATGGTCCCGCGGCGGACCGGGCCCTCGTCCGGGTGGGCGTGTGCCCCCGGTTCGCGATCCGGGTCGACGGATCCGGGACGGGGCTCGACGAAGTTTTCGGCGGGCGGCTGCGGACGGCCATTCGCCGAGGTCGCCGCCGGCGTCGCAGTCGGCAGCGGAGGGTCCAGCACCCGATCGGTGGTCTGCACCGGCTCGACCGGTGGTCGCAGATCCTTTCCGACTCCCTTCGCGGTGGTCGAGTTGGCCTCGTAGGCATATCCGTAGCCATAGCCGTACCCGTAGCGGCCGGCGCCCTTGTTGGGCACGAAGTTCAACACCGTGCCGAGCAGCCGGGCGTCGACGGATTCCAGCCGCTGCCGAGCCTGGATCGTCTGGTCCTTGGTGGTCTTTCCATGGTGCGCGACGACGATCGCGCCGTCGGTTGCGGCGGCCAGCAGAGCAGCGTCGGTGACCGGCAGGATCGGTGGGGCATCGACGATCACGATGTCGTAGCGCTGCCGCAAGTCCAGCAGCAGCGTCTTCATCGTCTTGGACTGCAACAGCTCGGCCGGATTGGGCGGCAACGCCCCACTGGTGATCACGTCCAGCCCGGGCGCCTGGGCGAACGGCTGGATCACGTCGTCGACGCCGGCCGCGCCGATCAGCAGCGTGGTGAGCCCGACAGTCGACTCCAGATGCAGGTACTCGGCGATCTTCGGCCGCCGCAGGTCCGCCTCCAGCAGCAGCGTCCGTTGGCCGGCCTGGGCCAGGGTGATCGACAGGTTCACCGCGGTGGTGGATTTGCCGTCGCCCGGCAGCGGGCTGGTGACGGCGAAGACCTTCGACTGCGCATCGACGTCCAGGAACTGCAGGTTGGTGCGAATCACCCGGAACGACTCCAGCCGCGCCGAATGCAACTCCAGCTCGGTGACCACTGGCCGTTTGGCCGCACCGGGGTCGTAGTGCACCACCCCGAGCGGCGCCGCGCCGGTGGCCTCGTGCAGCGTCTCGGCGGACTTGATGGTGGAGTCGAGCTTCTCGCGAACTACGGCAAACGCCAGACCAACCAGCAGACCGAGCACCGCGCCGAGGCCGACGTTCACCAGCGGCCGCGGCGATATCGGGCTGGTCGGCATAATCGCCGCATCGGAGATCACAGCCTTGATCGGCGCCGCTGCGGGGTCGGCCGCGCTTTCCAGTTGCGGGACGTACTCGGTGAACACCTCTGCCAGCGTCTGGGCGAGCAGGTGGGCCCGTTCCGCGCTGGGATCGGCAACGGTGATCTGCAAGATCACCGTGTCGGTGACGGCCTTGGCGGTGATCTGCTGCGTCAGCGCGGTGGCGGACTCGTCCAGCTGCAGCTTGTCGATCACCTTCTGGGCGATCGTGGTGCCCTGGATCAGGTCGGCGTAGGAGGCCACCCGTTGCTGGGAGAACAGGCTGCCCTGATAGGCATTCGAGTTGGCGTCCGCGGACGTCGGGGTGGAGACGAACAGTCGAGCCGTCGACGAGTACACGGGCGTGGTGGTGATGGTCACCGCCGCGGCGACAGCGACTCCGAGCAGCAGGCAGCAGACGATCAGCAGCCATTGACGGCGGAGGATCCGAAGCTGATCACGCAAGTCCACGTATTGTTCCCTCGCGTCGATGAGGCGGGAACAACCCCGCGGTGGTCGGAGGCTCCTCGACACCCCAAAGACGCCTCCCGGCGTGCTGATGGTACCGGAGTAAACCTATGATGCGTCTTACAACACATCTGCGTGTTGTCCGGCCTTCGTTTCGGCATGTTCGGAGTTCTCGGATGGGCTGATCGAGGTAAGGAGGGAGTCTGGTGTCACAGCCATCCGGCCAGACTCTGTTCGAACGGCTGTCTTCGCGTCGCCGCCTGTTGCTGTCCCTGTTCGATGCCGTGATCTGGATAGCGGCGGTGATGGCGGCGACGCTCGCCCGGCTGGACTTCAGGACGGATGCGGTGCCGTGGGGGCGAACGTTGATCGCCGGCGTGGTGATGGCCGCCGTGTTCACCCTGATCGGCTGGATCTTGCGGCTGCATCAGGGCAGAGCGCCGCTCGGCACTCTGGACGAGATGATGTGGGTCGGTGTGGCCAGCCTTAGCGCCGGCGCGCCGATCTTTCTGTTCAATCTGTTCACCGTGCCCTCGTTCGTCCCGCGGTCGATACCGCTGGTGGCCACCTTCGGTGCGGTCGTGGTGATGGCCTGGGGCCGGGCCACCGTGCGGCTGATCAGGGAGATGTCCCCGGCCAGCAGCCGGCGGCTGGAACGCAGCTCGGTGCTGGTGGTCGGGGCCGGCAACGGCGGTCAGCAGCTGATCCGCTCCATGCACCGTGACGGCAGCTCCCACTGGAATCCGGTCGGCCTGCTGGACGACAATCCGAACAAGCGATATCTGCGGATCGACGGGGTGCCGGTACTGGGCAGAACCGGAGACCTGGCCCGGGTGGCCGGCGAAACCGGCGCGGCGACCGTGGTGGTGGCAATCCCGAGCGTGGACGCCACCTTCCTGCGGGAGATCAGCCACGCGGCGACGGAGGTGGGCATCGCGGTCAAGGTGCTCCCGGGGGTCAACGAGCTGCTGGACGGTCGGGTCGGCATCCGCGACATCCGGGACATCGACCTGCCGGATCTGCTCGGCCGACACCAGATCGACACCGACCTGGCGTCCGTCGCCGGCTACCTGTCCGGGCAACGGGTCCTGGTGACCGGCGCCGGCGGCTCCATCGGCTCCGAGTTGTGCCGGCAGATATCTCGTTGGAACCCGGCCGAGTTGATCATGCTGGACCGGGACGAATCCGCGCTGCACGCGGTACAGCTGTCCATTCAGGGCAGGGCCATGCTGGACTCACCGGACGTGGTACTCGCGGACATCCGGGACCAGGCCCGCATCCGCGAGATCTTCACCGAGCGCCGGCCGGACGTGGTGTTCCACGCGGCGGCGTTGAAGCACCTGCCGATGCTGGAGCAGTATCCCGGCGAGGCGGTGAAGACCAACATCACCGGCACCCTCGCGGTGCTACATGCCGCGAAAGCGTCGGGTGTCCGGCGGTTCGTCAACATCTCCACCGACAAGGCCGCCAACCCGATCAGTGTGCTCGGCTACTCCAAGCGCATCGCCGAGGGCCTGACGGCCTCGGTAGCCGCCGGAGCCGCCGGCACGTATCTGAGTGTTCGATTCGGGAACGTCCTCGGCAGCCGCGGTTCGGTGCTGACGGCATTTGCCGCGCAGGTGGCCGCCGGCGGGCCGATCACCGTGACGCATCCCGACGTCAGCAGGTATTTCATGACGATCGAAGAGGCGGTCCAGCTGGTGATCCAGGCCGCGGCCATCGGACGCGACGGCGAGGCATTGGTGCTGGACATGGGCGAACCGGTGAAGATCGACGATGTCGCCCATCATCTGATTGAACTCTCGGGCAAGCGGATCGAGATCCAGTACACCGGCCTCCGTGAGGGCGAGAAGATGCACGAGGATCTCTTCGGCGAGGGCGAGCCCGACCATCGTCCGACCCATCCTCTGGTCTCACACGTCGAAGTTCCGGCCCTGGACGGATTCTCCGAGAGGTCCGCGGGTGCCAGCGTGGGCCGCTCGGTCGTGATCGCCGAACTTCGCGAGGCCTGTCGACAAATGGCAATGAATGGTTGCCGGAGCGTTGCCGCTGGCGATGTGACGTCTGAACTTGGGTGGCCCAGTCACCAATGACCGAGTTCTTCATCAGTTTATTTTGCACGCTAGCGCTGGCCCCTGTGGTGGGGTTGATCATGCGCCGGGCAGGGACAATGGATGTCCCGAATGCTCGCTCGTCCCACTCCGTTCCAACGCCTCGTGGCGGTGGCCTTGCGTGTATGGGTGGAATCGTGATCGCAGTGTGTACGAGTTCGCTCCTGCATCATAGTGTCCCTTGGCCACCGTTGTGCGCCGCGTTCGCTCTTGGCATTCTTGGATTCGTTGACGACCGGCGACGACTTCCTGCCACTCCTAGGCTGGTGGCACAGGTGTGCATCGGCGCCCTGGCGATGATTGGTTTCGGTGGGGTGTGGTGGGTCGTCGCAGGCGCCATAGCAGCACCGCTTGCGGTCAATGTCGTCAATTTCATGGACGGAATCAACGGGATCACTGGCCTCAATATTGGCTTGTGGGGCATAGCAGCGTTCGGGCTCGGACTAACAACCAAAACCCAAGAGTTGGTCGTCGTCGGCGCAGTTACTGCGGGTAGCTCACTCGGCTTCCTCCCCTGGAACGCACCCAACGCCCGGCTGTTCTTGGGCGACACAGGCAGCTATCTTCTTGGTGCTCTCGTAGGATTCGGCTTCCTGATAGGAGTCCATGAGGGCATTTCGTCAGCACTGCTGGTAGCGCCGATGGCGCTATACCTTGCCGACACGATCACTACACTTGCCAAGAGATTCGCGCACGGCGAGCGCCTCTTCGAGGCGCACAGAGATCATGTGTATCAAAGGCTTGTCATCGACAGCGGATTCTCTCATGTTCTAGTATCGGGTCTGGTCACGTTGTTGGCCACAGTCATCGCTGTTTCGTGGATCCCTGGAGACCTATTCTTAGGTGCATCCGTGACAACCTCGATCATCACCGGGTATCTCTTACTTCCTCGGATATTGGCAGCACCTGCGCGACAGAGGTTCGTTGAGTCAGGGAACGAGACGTGAGCCGTTGGGCCGTCGTCGGAGGGAGCGGCTTTGTGGGTTCTGCCGTGGTAAACCGTCTACAGGTAACCCAGATAGACCATCTCTCTATTTCTGCGCCACGCCTTCGCACGGCCGTGCGTTCGATCGCAGGACTCCTGGACGCTTTGGAACAATCGGAGTCCGAGATTGATCAACTGTGCCACCAACTTCAAGACTGCTCAGTCATCATCAACGCTGCCGGAATGGCTGAGCCGGACGTGTCACCGTCGGATCAACTGTTCGGAGCCAACGCTCTGCTGCCAGCGGTGATCGGCCGTGCCGCACACCGCGCGGGTGCCGATAGATGCGTCCACATCAGTTCGCAATCAGTTCAAGGCGACCTTCCAGTCTTGACCGAGGACTCCAGCGTCAACCCGTTCTCCCCATACTCGTTATCGAAGGCTTTGGGCGAACAATTGCTGCTGAAAGACGATCAGGTCGCGTCGACCGTCGTTTTCCGGGCAGGCTCCGTGCAAGGGTCTGCACGCAAGACTACTCAACGTCTCGTTAAATTCGCGCATTCGCCGATAGCGTCAGTTGCTCTTGATACGCCCACAACTTTGGCGTTGATCGAAGACACTGCAGCCGCAATAGTTTTCTGTGGCGCGTTTGCTGGCGACATACCTGCAGTGGTGCTCCAGCAAGGAGATGGGCTCACGGTACGTGAGGTCTTGTCAGAACTGGGGGCCCGCCGGATTCGTACAGTTCCTCTACCCGTGGCCCGCACCCTCGTGAAAGCGGGAACTGCACTCGGCAGGTGGTGGCCGAGGTCGGCCGGCGTGGCGCGGCGCGGCCGCGTTCTGTGGTTCGGTCAAGAATGCCGGGCGACGTGGCTCTCGCGGAGTGGCTTCCATCCTCCGGTTGGGCGGGAAGGCTGGCGGGCTCTCAACAGTCCGCGGCACCATCGAGACGGAGTTGAAGGATGAGAATAGGCATCCTTTCCCAGTGGTTCGATCCCGAACCCGGGCCCGCAAGTCTGCCGGGTGTTCTCGCGCGCGGACTCTTGAGCAGGGGACACCATGTTCAAGTCCTCACCGGTTTTCCCAACTATCCAACAGGTGTCATCGCTCCGGGATACCGAATTCGACGGCGATGTGACGAGGATCTTCATGGTGTAGCGGTCCGCCGAGTCGCGCTGTATCCCAACCATGGCGCGTCGGCGGGCCGCCGGTTTGCTAACTACGCGTCGTTTGGAGTGTCAGCGCTGGCATCAGGTCTAGGCGCGTTGCGCGGGCTGGATGCGATGTGGGTGTACTGCTCGCCGATCACTGTGGCTTGGCCGATGTGGGCGGCGCGCTACGGATTCCGCGTTCCTGTAGTGGCGCACGTCCTCGACCTGTGGCCGGACACCGTGCTGGCAAGCGGTTTCTTGGCGGGCCCCGGCCACGGTGTTGCCAAGAAAGTGCTCGACATGTGGTGCAGTGCAATGTATCGAGCCGCGGATTCGGTGGCCTACATCTCGCCGGGCGTGGGAGCCATACTCAGCGACCGCGGTGTTGCTGCCCACAAGCTGGTTTACGTTCCGATGTGGGCGGATGAGACGATCTTTCGGCCCTCGGATACGGATATGCGTGCGGAACTCGGGCTGGCGTCGGACGCCGTCGTGCTGCTCTATGCAGGGGCACTCGGTGAGGCGCAAGGTCTGGATGTGCTGGTCGACGCCTGCGCGCGCATCATTGACCCGCGCTTCGTCTGCCTAATCGCGGGTTCCGGCACCGCGGAGACCGAACTGCGACAGCGTGCACAGCGACTGGGGGCCAACAACATTCACTTCCTCGGTCGCCTGCCCCAATCGAGGATGACGGAATTGATGGCCACGGGCGATCTCAACTACATCGGTCTGCGGCCGCACCCGCTGTCGGCAATCACCATGCCCAGCAAGACCCAGGCAGCGCTCGCGTCTGGTCGTGCGCTGCTGGTGGCGTCGGACGGCGACGTTGCTCGGGTGGTCAGCGATAGCGGCGCGGGTTGGTCCGTTCCGTCCGGAGATGCTCCGGCCATCGCCACCGCGATCGGTGTGGCGTGCACAGTCGGGCGCGACGGTCTACATAGGATGGGCGTCGCAGCCAGGGCATATTACGAGCGGGCATTCTCGGTGGATCAGGGCTTGCAGCGGACAGAAGCGCTCTTGGAGCGAGCAGCGGCGACGAGGGGGCACCGGTGAGCGACGTGGACGCGATGAACGGTGCAACGGTGGCCATTACCGGCGGCACCGGTTCCTTCGGATCGACGATGGTGTTTCATCTGCTGGGCCGTGGTGTCAAGGCGATACATATCCTCAGCCGGGACGAGGCCAAACAAGACGACATGCGTCGTCGGTTCTCGGACTCGCGTTTGCGCTTCTTTCTCGGCGACGTGCGGGACGCCGAAAGTGTTGGCGAAGCCTTCGTTAACACCGATTTTGTGTTCCACGCGGCCGCGCTGAAGCAGGTGCCCTCGTGCGAGTTCTTCCCGCAGCAAGCAGTGAAAACCAACGTGGTGGGTAGCCATAACGTGGTTGAGGCGGCGCACGCCAGGGGCGTGCGATCAGTCGTCTTCCTGAGTACCGACAAGGCGGTCTACCCGGTCAACGCCATGGGAATGTCCAAGGCACTGATGGAGAAGACGGCGCAGGCCTTCGCCCGCAACAATCCGCGGTCTTCGACCACGGTGTCGGTGACGCGCTACGGCAACGTCATGTACTCGCGGGGATCTGTGATCCCGATGTTCGTGGGCCAGCTACAACGGGGCGAGCCGTTGACACTGACCGAACCGAAGATGACCAGATTCTTGATCTCCCTGAGGGAATCGGTTGACCTGGTGGAGTACGCGTTCACCCATGCCGAACCCGGCGACCTGTTCGTCCGCAAGGCACCTGCCTGCACGGTGGAGGTGCTGGCCCGAGCCGTGGCCGGCATGCTGGGTGTCGAGAACCCGGAATTGAGGATAATTGGAATTCGGCACGGCGAGAAGCTGCACGAGACGCTGCTGAGCCGCGAGGAACGGATCAAGGCCTACGATGAGGGCGACTACTTCCGGGTCCCGCTGGACGCGAGATCGCTAGCCTACGAGCTGTACTACGAGCAGGGCGAGCCGCGGGAGGCGGAGTTGGACGACTTCACCTCGCAGAACACGGAGCGGATGGGGATCGAGGAGACCCAGCAGCTGCTGTTGACCTTGCCGGAGATCGGTCGCCTACTGGACTCGGCGCGTTCGCGATGAAGGTTCTGCTGACCGGCGCCGATGGGTTCCTCGGCTGGCATACCCGCACACGGCTGCAGGCTTTAACCGATCACCACGTGGTGGCTGTCGGTCGTCGGCAGTGGCCCGACCTCGCCGATCTTGTCGACGGCGCCGACGCCGTGATCCACCTGGCGGGCGTCAATCGCGGCACCGACCAGAGGGTCGAGCAAGGAAACATCGACCTGGCCCGGGGTCTGATCGACTCGGTACGGGTAAGTGGTGGCGCGCCCAGAATCGTCTTCGCCAATTCCATCCAGGCGGGCAACGATTCTGCCTACGGCAGCGGCAAGGCGGTCGCATCCGAGCTCCTTGCAGCCGCAGCGGACAACATCGGTGCCAGCTACGTGGATGTGCAGCTACCCAACCTGTTCGGCGAACATGGCCGTCCGCAATACAACTCTTTCGTGGCAACGTTTGTCGACGCTATCCTCGACCGGCGGGTACCGCAGATCGCCGACCGGCCGGTCGACCTGCTCCACGTGCAGGCCGCGGCCAACTCGCTGGCCGACGGCTTGACGACGCAGGAAAAACGGCTGGACCCAGCCGGGACACCGGCTACGGTCCGGGGTGTCTTCGACATCCTGGTCGAGTTCGACCGGCTGTATGCCTCCGGGGACATCCCGCCGTTGCTGAGCGATCTCGACGTCGACCTGTTCAACACACTGCGGTCCGCACGCTTCCCGGACGGCGGCCCCATCCCGATGACGCCCCGCGCCGACGATCGAGGGCGACTGGTCGAGGTGGTCCGCAGCCATGGCGGACAGGGCCAGACCTTCGTCTCCACCACCAAGCCGGGGATCACCCGGGGTGAACATTTCCACCTGCACAAGATCGAGCGATTCGTGGTGCTCAGCGGTCACGCCCGGATCTCGCTGCGCAGACTGTTCAGCGACGATGTGGTCTCCTTCGAGGTCGATGGTGCAACTCCCGTTGCCGTCGACATGCCCACGATGTGGGCACACAACATCACCAATATCGGCGAAGGCGAACTGGTCACGGTGTTCTGGACCAACGAACTCTTCGACTCACAGGCGCCGGACACCTTCCCGGAACGGGTCGAATTGTCGGAGACAAGAGCGTGAACCGAGCCGAGACATTCAGCGCCTTGGTACCCGCGACCGACCCGACGTGGGATTTGCGCGAACGCGGCGCCCACACGAAGGTTCTGACGACCCATGCCGATGGCGACAGCGATGACCACTGCATCACCTTCCTGGCGGGTTGCTGATGCTCAAGGTCATGACCATCGTGGGCACGCGGCCCGAGATGATCCGGTTGTCGAGGGTGATCGCGCGGTTGGACGAGACCGTCGACCATGTCCTTGTGCACACCGGGCAGAACTACGACTACACCCTCAACGGTGTGTTCTTCCGGGATCTGGGCATCAGGGAACCGGATCATTTGCTGGGTGTCGACACGTCCTCGCTCGGTCACGTGCTCGGTGAAACGCTGATCCGGACCGAGGAGGTCCTGCTCGCTGAACGGCCCGACGCGGTGCTGATTCTCGGCGATACCAACAGTTCGATCGCGGCGGTGATGGCGAAGCGGATGCGCATTCCCGTCTACCACATGGAGGCGGGAAACCGATGCTTCGACGAGCGGGTCCCGGAGGAGACCAATCGGCGGCTGGTAGACCACGTTGCGGACTTCAACCTGGTGTACACCGAGCATGCGCGCCGCAACCTGCTGGCGGAGGGGCTACATCCCAGCCGCATCATGCTAACGGGTTCCCCAATGGGGGAGGTGCTCGATGCCTATCTGCCACAGATACAGGCATCCGATGTGCTCACGCGGCTCGGCCTGACCGAGCGTTCCTATTTCTTGGTCAGCGCGCATCGCGAAGAAACCGTCGACTCTCCCGATAGGCTCAGGACGCTGCTGGATTGTCTGGCGGCGGTGCACACCGAGTGGCAGCTACCGATATTGGTCTCTACGCATCCGCGGACCCGCAAGCGACTGCGGGCCCTCCCAAGTTGGACGGAGCCTGACGGCATCGTCTTCCAAGAACCGTTCGGGTTTCACGACTACAACCGACTCCAGCTCAGCGCGGCCTGTGTGCTATCCGACTCTGGAACGATCGCTGAGGAATCGTCAATCCTGGCGTTTCCCTCATTGACCCTTCGGGAGTCGATCGAACGGCCGGAGGCGCTGGAAACCGGAGCCATCATGATGACCGGGCTGGATGTTGAGGACGTGGTGCAGACGATCCGACTCGTCATGGGCGAGGATCGCATTCCCGAATTGACCCAGTCTCAATTGCCGAGCGAGTATGCGATAGCGAACGTCTCGGGGCGGGTCGTCAAGTTCATCCTCTCGACCGCTGCACGGCATCGATCGTGGTCGGGTTTGCAATGATCATTCCTGAGCCCCGAAACCCACTGACGGTTACCGAACCGTCCATGAAGCGCTTCCTGATGTCGATTGTGGAGTGGATGGATGCGCAGGAGCGCGGGTTCCCGCATGCGCAATCCGGCGAACTGTTGGCCGAGGAAGCCCAGCATCGATGATCAAGGTCCTGGGAAAGGCGATCGGGTGCGTGCTTGGACAAACGGACCCTAGGATCCGCACGACTTGGAGTCGGCTCGGGGTGAAGATGGACGAGATCTTGGTGAGCCGCGAAAAGATGAGCAAGGCGGACGACCAGGGCGAGTACTTCCGAGTTCCGCCCGATGCGCGGGCGGTGCAACACGGGGGGTACCTAGAAGAGGTTCATCTGCAGATCGCCCGCGATCAGGACTACGCGTCGGAGGACACCCGGCGACTTGCTGTCGAGGGCACCGTGGTTATGCTACAGAGCCTCCCGGAGAACCGCCATTCCCGCGTCGACGTCTGCATCCCTAAGGGGTGAATGACATGAGCTCCGTTGCATATTTCCGGGAGACAGGTCCCGAATCCAGCAATGCTCGAATTTCCGTCTGTATGGCGACCTACAACGGCGAACAGTATGTCGCCGAGCAGATCGAATCTATCCTGCCCCAACTCGATTCGACGGATGAACTTGTCATCGTTGATGACGCATCAACCGATAACACGCGAGCCATTGCTCGCAGTTTCTATGACCCTCGAATACGCATAGTTGAAAGCCCCGCCAACAACGGTCCGATAGGATCATTTGAACGTGCCATTACGTTGGCGACTGGAGACATCATCATTCTCTCCGACCAAGACGACAGTTGGCCCGACGGGCGGGTCTCGCGCATGCGCGAAGCTCTTTCCGGAACCTCGGTGTTAGTGGCGGGTGATCTGGAAGTGTTCCGCGACGGCCGTAGCGCTCGATTCATCCGCCTCCCCTCCGGAAAACCGCGATCGTGGTGCAACATCATAGGGATCCTTCTCGGACGGTGCCCGTACTACGGCTCCGCGCTTGGCTTCAAGATCGAAATGAAGTCGATGGTGCTGCCTTTCCCTCGATGGATCGAGGCCCATGACCATTGGATCGCAATCGTTGCGAATATTGCTGGTCAGTGCGAGCACCTGCACGAAGTAGTGACATTCCGCCGCGAGCACGAGAGGAATCTGACTCGACCTCAACCAAGGTCCATGATCCATGTCGTCAAGACCCGCTTCATTATGATGGCGCAGATCGTAGTGGCGATCGGCCGGCTCCCTCGCCGAGCTCCGTTCAGCCATGCTGCATCTGCGATAATTCCCGGCGAGTCGGCGAAATCGGACCGTCGAGTAGAGTTTGTCAATTACTTCTTTGCGCACTATCGGGCTGCAGTCATGCGCGAGTGTGAACGGAGATCTCCATTTGCGATCACGTGGATAGGCGGCTCACGCCAGATTGATGGCATCCCGCACGCCGACATGTCGCACTTCGCCTCAGTCGTACGCGCGGAAACCATGTCTGTCACACCCAGGCTTAGATGGCAGCATAGCATCGTACTTCGAGCCGCTCTTGGCAATGCGGATTGCGTCGTTTACACCGGCGATCCGGTATTCATCTCGACGTGGATAGCCGCACTGATCTCGCGAATCCGGGGGGTCAGAGTACTTATGTGGACACATGGCTGGACGCACCGCGACAGCGGATTGAGACGCCTAGTTCGCATAGCGTTCTACAACCTGGCAGATGCGCTTCTCATTTACGCAGACGAAGGGCGACGTATCGGCCGGGAAATGGGATATCGCAAGCCTATACACGTCATCCACAACAGCATGAGCTTGTCCAGTTACCGCAGGCCCCGAACTCAGACCACCACGACTGGGCGTCCTCAACGATGGTGTGTAGTCTCCAGATTGATCAAAAATCGTCGCATCGAACAAGTAATCGATGCAGTTGCGTACCTGAAAGGTACTGACCGCGAGGTCGCACTTACCATCGTTGGGGATGGCCCCCAGCGGGAATTTCTCGAGCGTTTCGCTTCCGACCGCCAACTGGGTGGTGTGCGATTCGTTGGCGCCAGTTACGTGGCGGCGGACGTCGATGCATTGCTTCAGGTGAGCGATATTCTCGTCTCGCCTGGCAACGTCGGGCTCGCAGCCATACACGCACTGTCAAATGGATGCCCGGTCTCAACGCACGACGATTTTGACAATCAGAATCCTGAGCATGTAGCGATCACAGCACAGACTGGCGTACGTTTCACGAGAGGCGATGTCCGCAGTTTGGCGGAGCGAACCTGGACTTTCGTCGAAAGTGTGAACCCCTCCGAATCATTCGACGCGTGTCGCGCGGAGTTCGCGCGCTGTTGGACAGCAGAAGCTCACGCAAAGGAGTTGATCAAAGCCGTGGAGGAGGAACTGGAGATGCTGGGCGCTCGGAAATCGCACGCAGGGTTGAGGTCGGCCGTGGTCAGGCAAGTCGGTCCCGTGAAGCGCGCTTTCAATCGTTGGCTCAGTCCGGCGGCGTTCAAGGAGTACTACGTACAGGACTGCTTGCCAGGTAGGACCGGCACGTACTTGGAGATCGGCGTGCGGGCAGGCGACTCCTTGAGGTCAGTCAAGGCGCTCAAGCGAATCGGCATTGATCCTCTCAGAGACAAGAGAATGAGACGGTTGAAGTCCGGCGATCAGTTCTACGAGATGACGTCGGACCAATTCTTTGCCCAGCAGTGCGACCTTCTACAAAACCTCCGAATCGATGTAGCGCTGATAGATGGCTTACATGCCTTCCGGCAGGTGGTGCGGGACGTGGTGAACACCGCGCGGTACCTAACACGGGGCGGATTCATAGTGCTGGATGACTGCAACCCTCGGTCGGCGCAAGCGGCAAGCCCGGAGCAGTGTCCGGGTGACTGGAACGGCGATGTCTGGAGAGCTATGGCGTACTTTGTTGAGCATGTCGGCAAACGCGATGCCATAACGGTCGACGCCGACCATGGCGTCGGAATCCTGCGGTGGAGTCCTCGTTTAGCGGAGGAGCCCCTCGACGACGAGATGCGCAAGTTCGAAGAGCTCGACTACACCGATCTGGACATGAATCGAGCGGACCTCTTACATTTGCGCCATCCCGCGGAATGGCCAGGATGGCGGCTCATGCGATGAATCTACTGAAGCCAATGGCGTGCTCGAGGCGCGGCACCAGCGGTGTGCTGAGCGTCTTCATCCTAGTCGGCGCGTTCTTGAGCGCAGTATTCGTGATTGACCCCTTTCTCGGAGTCATCCTCGGTGTCGGCCTGCTCGGTATGGTTCTCGCGGTCGAACCGCGCAATCGACTCCCGTTGGTCGTGCTTGGGTGGATGGCAACGTTCGGGTACTCAGCAGAACTGTCTGCCGTCAAGTTCGCTTTTATCGGATTCTGCGTCGTCGTCGCGGGACTGTCCACGTTGGAGTGTTATCGGTTCTCTGCGGGTACCCCTAGGGGCTTCATTCGCGCGGCAATGACTGTTGCCGGCGCGATCGGGGTGGTCTGCCTGCTGGCCTGGGTGGTCGGGGTCATTGGTGGTGCGAACCCTGTAGATGCGAGTCGGGACTCGGCTGCATACTTGCTATTCGCAGTAACGATTCCCGTCGCAGTCGAGGCGGGTCTCGTTCTGCGGCGCCAGACGCTTGTTCGCCTAATCGTTGCATGCGGGTTGCTGTCTGCTTTGTCGTTCTTTGTCACGAACACATCGGCCCGAGGCGTGAACCAGTTCAGCGCGTTTACCCCTTGGCTCGGATCTCTACTGTTGGCGATCCCCGTGGCTTCAATGGCCTTTGCGCGCGCCGTATACTCACGCGGACTTTCTAGAGCTTTGTGGTGGTCGTGCTTTCTATTCGTAACCGGATTGGTACTTGCCTCGGGTACGAGGACCGGGCTCATCTTGCTTGCCCCTGCGGCGGTAGTGTCTGTTGTGCCCGCCACCCACCATGCACGGCGGAGTACAGCCATTGCTCTTCTTATGGCGAGTATTGCCGGAATATACGTATCCTTGGTGACGGTCTTCTCGCGGCTCGTGGACCCTGACTTCATCGCGAAACGTCTGGGATTCCTGGTCGACTTTAGTATCGACGCTTTCGTCGCCGACCGATCCGCGCAGTTGCGTGTAGAGCGTTATTATCGCGCATTGTCATACTTCAAGGGGCAGCCTGTTCTGGGGAAAGGGTTTGGCACGATCACAGCGTACGAACGTTTGGACGAAACACAGGCCGTCAGCTTCTATCTCGACACCCCTCTGCTCGTTCCAGCTAAATTCGGTATTGTCGGGACGGTCGCACTGGCCGTGTGCGTATTCGTACTGGCGCACGTTTCGCTGGGCTGGTGTAGCCATAATGAAGTATCCGTTGACCAGCTTGCTATACTGGGCTTCATGGCGGGTACGGTCGCTGCTTTGCCATTGAGCGCTGTACTCGAAGATAAGGGCTACGTCCTTGGCTTGTGCCTGGTTCTTGCTTTGGGTATATCTGTGCGGCCGAAGAATGAGGGTTGCGAGAACAAAGTGTTAAGGCCGAACAAGATGGATGCTGCGCGTCGCGTACGGGAGAGACGCCCGTGGACTACGGCTAAATAATGTACGCGCACACTGCTCCGAACGCCGCAGTATAGTGACGGCGAAAATGCGGGCACGAGGCATAATTGGCGCGCTCGGCGGTCGAGTTTTCGCCCGTGCTGTTGGCGCCGCACTTCAGGCCATCACACTCGTTGTACTCGCGCGCATCTTGTCGCCATCAGAATTTGCTCCGTTTGCGCTCATTCCGACTGTCGGTGCAGCTTGCGCCTGTCTCCTGGGCGGAGGTCTAGGGACGCTCGCTTTGCGCGTAGGCGGCGAGCAAGGGTGGGGTGTGCAGTTGCTTCGGCTCGCCGTCGTTGTCAGCGTGCAGATCGGACTTGTTGCGGCTGCGGTCGGCGTCTGTCTTTCGAGCGCTGGGTGGCTCTTGGTCGCCGCGCCGTCGGTCATGGTTGCCGTCGACCAGCTTGTGGGGGTCGCGCAAGGGGTTCTGGCTGGACAGACTAGGCACCGCGACGCCGCGCGATTGTTGATCGCCCAACGGGCACTCCCCCTTTGTGGACTGCTGTTCGGGGGCTTTATCGGCGGGCACCAGATTGCTGGGTATGGGTTGGGCGGATTGATTCTTTTCATCGTTGTGGCCGCTCCAATTTATCGAAACGTCGGCGCTCTTCCGACAATTCGCGCTGTCCTCTCTCGTGCAAAGGGGTTCTGGGGAGTGTCGGCGGTATCCACACTGGCATATCTCGACGTCTTGATTGTGGGTCTGTTTCTTGGCGAGTATGCAGCCGGCATCTATGGGGCTACCGTCCGCTTAGTCGCCCCGTTGTCGATTCTAACAAGCTCGATCATATACATCATCGTGCCTGAGGCGAGTCGCCATTACCAGGGAGAGAGGGCGCGGATCTTCTCGGAGTGGCGACGGTATGGAAGATGGACCGCATTCAGTCTTGCGCTGCTTGCCCCCTTGATGTGCTGGTTAGGGCTACTTGCTCTAGGACAAGACTATGCGCCGGGGCGCTGGATTTTGCTGGCCCTCATGCTCGGGTCAGCTCTGTCGCTTCTGAGTCAGATAACGCTCGCGGAATTGTTTTCCATGAACCGCGAGGGGGTGGCGGCGACGGCTTTGGGTTGCGCCTACATGGTGGGGACCAGTACTCTGATCCTGATAGGAGCCACGGGAAGTTTAGGGTGGCTATGGGTCTATCCGCTTGTGTTGCAGGGCCTGACCTGGGTGATGCTTGGATTGCAGCGAAATAGGAACGCCCGTTCCCCGGCTACAAGAGCAGACTTCGACGAATCGCGCGACGGGCGCGATGATTCTTCGGTCTAATTAGAGAGGCCCTATCAATGAGGGTTGGGATCTATGCTCCAGATGCCGGAGGACACCGACTCGTGTATGCGCGCCTGCTGGTAGACGCTGTTCACGAGCGCGGGGAAGTTCCTGTTCTGCTAACCCTCCAGGATGTGCCTTCGTCAATCGAGTTCCACACCCATTTTTCCGGGGTATCGGTGGAACTGTACGTCTTGCCCGAGCGGCCTCGCGCTCTGTGGGATCTGGGGGTCCGCGCGCAAAGCATGTCATTGGGCAGTCTAATAGTTCCGGAGGGTGACGGGTTTGTGGTCAACATGGTCCGTCGGACATGGCGGTTTGCGGTCAACCTAACTGTCCTTGTGAACCGAGATCCGATGCTCGGCCCATGGGCGCCGCCCAGCAAGGAGGTGATCAGGAGGTTGGTCAAGGCCGCGGCGCTGGCGGTCCTACGACGGCGTCGCGGCGCCCGTGTAGTCGTGCTTGGCTCGCCGATGGCTGTGAGCGACATAAGGTCCGTTCCTGACCCGGTAATCCTCGACGCATCGGTGGAAAGTACAGTCAGTGCCGGTCAGGCGCTCCGGAGCACGTTCCCCGGTCCCGCTGCCTATTATGTTGGACTCCTCGGTGGGATCAGCGAGCGCAAGTGCCCGGTCGTCGTCATGGAAGCGGTTGCGCGCGCTTCCGAGTTCGTCGGTCCGTTGGGACTTGCAATGATCGGTCCGGGATCGGGAGAATGGGTGACCGAAGAGCCAGCAATGAGAGAGCGCTTAGAGCGCGCGGGGGTAGCCTATTGGCGTGAAGATCGAGTACTGACCAACGGTGAGATGAACCAGGCAGTTGCTGCCGTCGATGCGGTTATGCTCGCCTACACCACTCACGTACCTAACTCTACTGCCGCCAAAGCGAGGGCACTTGGGACGCGAGTTCTCGGTGCCGGTAGCGGCGACTTCTGCAGGTACATTGAGTCCTGTGGCGGGAGCACGGTCACGTCGTTGACTCCGGGTGCCCTCTCGAATCTGATCATTGGGGCGTTTGATCGGCCCCGACCCGAACCGGAAGGCGACGATAGCCTGGAGCGCTTCCTTAATGCAATGCTTGCCTAATCGGTGGGGCTTGTAGGACTACACTTACAGCTATGGGCCTCGAGCAATGTGCGTGGCACTCTTACCATGGACCGTGGAACCAATGGACAGGTGGCACTGATGATATCTGAGGCGCGGGCAGCTGCCCATACCCTTCGCAAGCACTTACTTCGGGTTCGCCCAATGAGCCAGACCCCCTACGCCACCCACCTCCCTATCCTCGCCGCTCTGGCGAGAATCTACAGTATCCGCCGAGTGTTGGAGCTGGGATCAGGTCCCTACAGCACGTCGTTGTATCTGGACCGACGTGTGTTTCCCGATCTTGAAGTGCTTGTTTCCTTGGAGGACGATTTCGACTGGGGGCGGGTGGTTCTGGATGCTGTGGGGGAGGACGCGCGCCTGGATCTACGCATGGTGTCGGCGGTACGCGAGGCCGTTCCTAAGGATTTGAGCGGCTTTGACCTCATCTTCGTTGACGACTCGCGTACGTCTGCTGAGCGGTCGGCGACGATCGCGAGCGTTTTCCGGGCATCCCCATCGGGGATCGTGGTAGTTCACGACTATGAGCAACGGTGCTATCGTGTCGCCGCACGGGGGTTCTCGCGAAGATTCATTTTTTCGACATTTACGCCGCAAGTCGGCGTGTGCTGGAACAGCGCAGGCATTTCGCCTGAGAGGCTTCGCCAGGCAAGAAGTCTGATTGACAGGGAATCCAGCCTCGCCGTGACAGATGTAGAGAGTTGGAGGGAGATTCTATCTCGGCTGTAGCTCGAACGGCAGACGAATCGTTACCTACAGACCGGTCATCAGAGTCGGGCACGAGTCGAGCGCCTCGGATCGCTTCATAATCACGGAAGGTCGCTGCCCTGGAAGTGCTATCACCAAGTCACACATGTGTTGCGAAATCGGCCCTTCCTGAACGCGCGGCATACTCCCGCCTTCGCGCGTGGATCCGCTCCGTCGCCCTACGCATCAATCCTGGCAAACCGCGCTATCGACCGCGGTGCTAAACGCTGGGAAGTACGCCGTCGTCTAGTTTCGGGTGGCGGGATTCCAGCGGACTTTGCAGCGGCCGGCCCCTATCCAGCCAATTCTACACTGACCTACTTTGACCGGGATGACGCCACTGTCGGCCGGTGCACGCGCGGATGGGCAGCAACCACTGGCTCACTTCTTGGCGGCGTAGTGAGCACCGATCGACGCGGCGGACAGCGCAGTGGAATACACCGCAACGTTGTCGATACTGCGGCAAAATACTGACTCATTGGGAGGCTGGGCCAGCCGGCGAGGTTGTCGCCACCCACTCGCCAGAAGCCGGCTGAGCCCTCGGCGGTTGTGGTTACAGGATCGGCTGCCACCTGGGCGCCATCCACGTACAGCTTCATGCTGGCAGTCGACAGGGTTGCGGCGACGTAGTGCCAGCTGCCGTTGTTGTAGGACCCCGGCGACGTGATCGTCTTGGCGGCGGTCGGGTAGACACCGAAGACCAGGGTTCCGGTGTTCGTCATGTAGATGTGCTTGTCGAACGAACTGGACAATCCGGTTTGCGCATTGCCGTATCCGACGATCTTGCCGCCACTGGTCGTCGAGGTCTTGAACCACGATTCCACGGTGAACGTGTTGGAGCCGGCGGCAGTGGTGGCCGCGGTGGGACTCACCAGCTGGGGGGTGCCGTTGAAGGTGGCGGCCCGGCCGGCATCACAGGGTGCGGTGGTGTCCGATGAGCGGGTGGTCCGGTAGGTGATGGACGCGGAGTTGGCGACCAACGTCAAGCACTTTCCCATGTTCCGAGGGCTCAAGGCTCCGTTCTGATCCAATCCGGTCCGCTGTCGGCCCTGCCTCCGCGAGCGCGGTTCCGGCCCCGGTAGCCGTGTTCACTCAACAACGGAATGACGACTGCTCGTGTGCCCCGCACCGTCGGCCATTCCCAACATCCCGCGGATCTCACGGACGGCCACCCGCCCCGCCCTGTTCGCCCCGATCGTCGAGGCGCTGGGACCATAACCGATCAGATGCACCCGCGGATCCGCCACCGTCCGGGTGCCGTCCATCGCGATCCCGCCGCCCGGCCCGCGCAGCCGAAGCGGCGCCAGATGGCCGAGCGCGGCGCGGAAACCGGTGCACCACAGCAGCACGTCGGCATCGAATCGCTGTCCGTCCGTCCAGCTGACTCCCCCGGCGTCGATCGCAGCGAAGATCGGAAACCGTTGCAGCACGCCGGAATCCCGCGCGGCACGGATTGCCGGCGTCAACGGCAGGCCGGTGATCGAGACCACGGACCCCGGCGGCAACCCGCGCCGTACGCGTTCCTCCACCATGGCCACCGCCGCCCGGCCCAACTCGGAGTTGAACTCTCGCTCGATCCAGACCGGGGGTCGTCTGGTGACCCATCGACACGCGGCAGCCACCGGCACGAACTCCATCAGCAACTGCACCGCCGAGATGCCGCCGCCGATCACCACCACGCGCATGCCGGCCAACGCACCGGGCCCCGGGTAGTCCCGGGTGTGCCACTGCCGCCCGGCGAACAACTCCCGGCCGGGGTAGAACGGCCAGAACGGCCGGTTCCAGGTGCCGGTCGCGTTGATCAGTGCCCGAGCGGAGTATTCCTCGCCTGAGGTACTGACCGCCCGCAGCCCACGGCCGGCGGATTCCACCCTGCGAACGGTCACCGGGCGCTGCACCCGCAGTGAGTTCCGCTGCTCGTAGTCGGCGAAGTAGGCCGGGATCGCCACCTTGGCCGGCGTCGCGGCCGAAATCTCGGGGACGACAGATCCAGGCAGCTCATGAATCCCGTTGACCGTTGCCATGGTGAGCGACTCCCACCGATGACGCCACGCACCACCAGGTCCGCCTTCGGCGTCGACCACCAGATGGTCGGTGTCGGTTCGCGCCAGATGATGGGCAGCGGACAACCCGGCCTGCCCTGCCCCGATCACCAGGACGTCCGTCCGACGCACGGGGCCAAGGTTACGGGCGCGATCAGTAGGGTTTGTGCTTGACGGTGCCCTGCCGCGAAGTGATGGGAACAGATGCGGCGAAACCTCGCGTCGCTCGGCGTCGCGGCGTGTGTGTTGATCGATGCAACACTCATCGGCTTCGCGATGAATCGCGCCGGTGCCGCACCGGGCGGCTCGACGGTACTGGTCACCCGAACCGTCGGGGCGTCGCCCCCCTCGGCGATGGTGCGGTCCGATACCGCCTGGGCCCAGAGCGAGTCACCGCCGGTCCCTTCCAGCACGACACCTCCCGCAGGAACAGCGCCAAGTACCCGTGCGCCAACCACCACTGCGGCGTCAACCACCGTGGCCAAGACTCCGAGATGGGCACCAGCACGGCGGTCGCCAGTGCCAATGGAGCCTCCACTCAAAAGGGCCGCATGCTGCTGGACATGAGCAGTGACGGCTCAGTGATCAGGGCCCGCCCTGGGCGACTGCAGAGGATCGAAACCAACCCCCATTGAGCTGTCTGCCGACTGGGGCAACTCCTGGAAGCCGGCAAGCGTCGACGTTCGGCAAGTCCTGCGGGTCTCTGCTCGCAGGGACGGAAACGTCTGGTTCGTCCGCGCCGGCGCCGACTGCACCCAGCCATGCACGAAGCCAAGGACCATGCGGTATCTCGGCCGTCCGGAGGCGATGATGGAGTTTGGTGTCTGTCGACCGACGCGGCAAGCACGACCGTGAAGGCGCCTGGCGGACCCGTCGACAGCGGATGCGTCCCGATCGGGCTCGAGCCGATCGACGCCCAGGCGGCCTATCTCCTGAGCGCCGACGGCGTGCTCCGGGCCACGAAGGACGGCGGCCAGAGCTTGCAGACCAGATCGACGGTCGTTGGCGCGGCCTCCATCAGCTTCACCGACGCGAAGTCCGGGTTTGCCCTGGCGCCACCGTTCGAGTGCCCCGTGACCGTCCTGGCCACCGCGGACGGCTCTCGTGATTCAACACGAGTCCACCCTCGTTCTCGGCATAGGCTTCCCCCGAGCGCGGACATCTCCATGCCCCGGGGCCCGTCTGCTCCAACGGAACACCTGCCCGGCCCACCCAAGCCAGTCGCCGAGCCGGAACCCCTGCGACCAACGCGAAGTCGGGAACGTCCTTGACCACCACGGATCCGGCAGCGACCAGCGCCCAGGCTCCGATCGACACCGGCGCCACACACCGCACGCGCGCCGATCGAAGCCCCACGGCGAATGGTGACCCCGACGGCATCCCAGTCGTGGCCGCTCTTGAGCCGACCGTCGGGGGTGATGGATCGCGGGTACTGGTCGTTGGTCAAAACCGCTGCTGGGCCGACGAAAACGCCGTCGTCCAGCGTGGCGGGCTCGTAGACCAACGCATAGTTCTGCAGCTTGCGGTTGTCACCCATCACGACGCCGACTCCGACGTAGGCGCCCCGGCCGATCGTGCAGTTGCGGCCGAGCACGGCGCCCTCGCGCACCTGGGCGAGGTGCCAGACGACGGTGCCATCGCCAAGCGTGGCATCTGCGGCGACATCGGCCTGCCTCAACGCGCGTCATACGTTCCCCCCGCGCGTTGAGTCGGACAATTGCGCACTTTATCGCCTCCAAGGTCGATGGCTCGAGTGCCTGCACGCCGCGCCGCACAATGGCGCCATGAGTATCCCGTCATCCGGCTGCAGGTGCGGCGCTTCCCACTCAAGCCAGGGAAGGCGCCGCGCCGCTGGTATGACCAGACGCCGCTGGCCGAGGTGTTGACGCTGGATCTCGATGACGACGGCGCGTGCTCTCTGCTCAGTGCTCTGAGCAGGTCAATGATGAGCCGGTATCGCGATTGATCAGCGACTTGTTACAAGGCAACCTCGCAGTCGGTGATCACGACTTCTCGGAGCCGTCCTCCCAGCTGATGATGGTCTTGCCGAGCGAGCCGGCGTCGAAGGTCCGCCAGGCCTGTTCCGCTTGGGTGATGGGAAACCGGGCCGGGATCAATGGCGCGATGGATATCCCGCGGCGGCTGACGTCCTGCAGCAACAGGTCGAGATCGGGTAGGGGAAACATCCAGGCGCCCCGGACGTCGAGCTGCTTCTGGATGATGTAGCGCTGCACGTCGATTGTGGTGTCATCGTCGGCGAAGCCGACCAGCACCATGCGTCCATGAATGGCCGCTGAGTCAAGACCCAGGATGCGGCCGGACGAGGAACCGGAACTCTCCACGACCACATCGGCCCCATGTCGGCCGGTGGCCGCTGCGATGACCTCTCCGACGTCTTCGACGCGAGGATTCGCGGTCACCCGGACGCCCCGCGCGCGCGCGAAAGCGCAACGCTCGTCGATGGTGTCGATGCCGATTACCACTGCACCGGCCAGCCGGGCGAAATATGCCGCGGCCAGCCCGACCGGGCCCAGACCGACCACGACCACCGTGTCGCCGAGGCTGAAGCCGGCGCGGCGCAGGGCCAGATAGCCGGTTCCGGCTCCGCAGGAGTAGTAGGCCGCCTCGGCCAGGGTGACGTTGTCCGGCACGATGACGCAGTCTCGAGCCCGGACGGTCATGAAGTCTTGCAGGGCTCCCGGCCGGTCAAGACCGTAGACGCCCCAGCGTTGCTGGCAGTTGATGTCCCATCCGCGGCGACACTGCTGGCAGTGGCCGCAGCCGGCCATGTGGTGCACCACCACCCGGTCACCCACGGCCAGGTGATCGACACCGGCGCCGGCCGCGGCGACGACACCGGCGGCCTCATGGCTGGGCACGATGTCGGGGTTGGTGCGTAACCCGAACACCTCGCCCCGGCGGTCGGCGGCTGGAATCCGGTAATGCATGTGCAGGTCGCTGCCGCAGAGCCCGGCCGCCCGCATCTCCAGCAGGACTTCGTCGGGCCCCGGTTCCGGCTTGGCCCGGTCGACGATCGACACCCGGCGGTCGCCGGGAAGTAACACCGCTCGCATGCTCGGTCCTTTCGTTGTTGTTCGCCGACTGACGAGACTGGGCAGGCTCAACCCTTGACTGCTCCCATGGTCAACCCCGAGACCAGCTGCCGCTGGAAGAATCCGACCACCAGGGCGGTGGGAATGAGGACCAGGGTGGAAGTGGCGGCCAACTGACCTAGATCGATGCTCTGGAAGCCGACGGCCTGGTAGACCGCCAGCGGTGCCGTGATCGCTTTCGTGTCGGTCAGGATGAGGGAGAGGAAAAAGTCGTTCCAGGACAACAGGAATGCGATGCTGGCCGCACCGACGATGCCGGGTATCGCCAGCGGGAGCAGGATGCGGCGGAATGCGCCGCCGTAGCCGCATCCGTCGACCAGGGCAGCCTCCAGCAGCTCTCTGGGTATGGACCGGAATGATTCGATGAGAATCCAGGTGACGATGCCGGCCGACACAACGACGTGCGCCAGGATCAGGCCGATGGTGGTGTCCTGCAGTCCGAACTGCCGGTAGAGCAGGAAGAACGGCAGAGCGACAGCGATCGGCGGAGCCATCCGGGAGGACAGCACCCAGAATTCGTACCGGTCGGTCCGGCCGACCGCGAGATGGCTCAGGGCGTAGCCCGCACAGGTGCCGCAGGCCACCGAGATGACGGTCGAGCCGACGGCGGTGAGCAGGCTGTTGAACAGACCCAAGCGCAGCCCGGGCTGTTGCAGCGCGGTGGAATAGGCGCTGAAATCCAGGCTGGGGAACCAGGTCGGCGGCAGGCTGGTGGTTTCGGTCGCGGACTGCAACGACATATTCAGCAGCCAGTAGATCGGCAGGAGCGACCACAGCCCGAACAGGGTGAGGGTGGTCCAGGTGCCGTACTTGCGTTTCTTGCGGGCTTTCCGGCCGACACTGGCGATCGGCTGGTCGGTGGGCTTCGGTGGCAGAGGACTGATGGTGGTCACCGTTCCCCCCGCTGTCGGGTGAGGCCGCCCAGCAGCAGCCGGGCGAGCAGCGTGGCGAGCACCAAGAGAATGGTGGCGGCTGCGGCGGCGCGACCGAAGCTGAGGTAGCTGATGCCTTGTTGAAAGATGTAGTAGTTCAACATCACTGTTGAGGTGCCCGGGCCGCCGGACGTGAGAATCTGGATGCTGTCAAAGGTCTTGAGCGCGTCGATGCTCCGGAACAGGACAGCGACGATGATGTACGGGCGCAGCAGGGGCAAGGTGAGGTACCGGAAGGTCTGCCAACTTGAAGCGCCGTCCACCGCGGAGGATTCGTACACGTCCTTGGGGACGGAGGCGATCCCGCCGGCCACGATGATCAGGACGAACGGCGTCCACTGCCAGACATCGACGATCATCAGGGTGATCAGAGCGGTGCCCTGCTCGCCGGTCCAGTCTGGCTGGGGCAGATGCAACAGTCCCAGGACGTAGTCGATGACGCCGTAGGAGACGTTCAGGATCACCCGCCAGTTGAAGAGCACCGCTACCGGTGCGGCCGCCATCGGGATCAGGAACAACGCTCGCAGAATCGGAGCGCCCCGCGAAATCCGGTCCAACGCCATCGCCACGGTGAGCGCGATGATCAGTTCGATGCTGACCACCACGACGGTAAACAGGATGGTGGTGCGGATGCTCTCCCAGAACAGGCTGTCGGAGAACAGATGTGTGTAATTGGAGAACCCGATGAACGTCGTTGACGGGTTCGTGGAGGCCTTGTCGGTCAGGCTGATGACCAAGTTGTAAATGAACGGCGCCACCGTCAGCGCCACCAGGATGATGGTCAGCGGCGCGAGAAAACCTCGTCGGGCTCGGTTCCGATGAGCCGACAGGTCAGACGCGTGTCGACCGCCCATTTTGGGCGCCGTGGTGGGCGGAGTACCGACCAGCGTCCCGTGCTCAGCCAATAATGCTCGCCGCCTGCGTCTGGGCAGCGTTCAAGGCCTGCTTGGCGTCTGCGCCGGTAACCGCCGAGTTGATCGCCCGGGCCAATCCGTCGGAGGCCTGCGACCACTTGGTGTTCTGCCAGGCCAACGCCATCGGCTGAGAGTCCGCGTTCTGCAACGCTTTCAGAATTCGGTCGGCGTTGTCCTTTCCGATCTTGGCCGAGGCGTCGGCCGTTTGCCAGGAACTGGCCCTTGCCGGGGAAGCCCCGACCAGCCCGGCGGCCTGGCTGACCGGCTTGCTCGTCGACCACTGCAGGAACATCCATGCGGCATCCTTGTGGGCACTCTTGGAGTTGATCCCAACGACCCAATACCAAACGTTGGGGACGCTCTTGCCGTTCTTGGCCGGGAACGGATAGGCATCAATCGACATGGCCACCTTCGACTTGCTGGCGTCCTTCAGATCGCCCAGGAAGGTAGACGAATCCACCCACATCGCCAGCCTGCCCTGCTGCATCGCCTGCTCGTTCTCCAGGAAACCCCAGCTGCTGACGCCCTTGGGCCCGGTCTCCCGCAGGAGCTTGGCATACAGCTGCAGCGCGGTGACGTTTGCTTCACTGTCGAAAACCGCTTTACCCGAGGGATCGATGAAGAAGCCGCCTTCGGTGAAGGCGAATCCGCCGAACGGCCAGGGCGTCTGGTTGGCGCTGGCCACCGCCCGGGAACCGAATCCGGCCACCCCGCCCTTGTTCGCCGCGACGGCCGCGGTGACGAGGTCATCCAGGGTCGCCGGGGGTGCCTTCACCACATCGCTGCGCAGGAAGAGCATCTGCGCTTCCGCCGTGATGGGCATGGCCATGGTCTTGCCGCCGGACTTGGCGAAGGACAGCGCACCGGGAAAGAAATCGTCCTTCGCGTACCAGGCCGGATCGGTCAGCTTGGTATTCGTCAGGTAGCTGTCCAGCTGCTCCAGCCAACCGGAACCGGTGGCCTGACCGAACTGGTTCACCATGAAAATGTCCGGCGTGCTCGAACCTCCGGAGAGCTGCACCGCAATCTTGGAGACGTACTGGTCCTCGCCGAGTACCGACGGCGTGACCTTGATTCCGGTCAGTTCGGTGAACTGACCCAGCAGCGGCGAGATCGCGGTGTACCACGGGTGTTGCTCGGCCGAGACGGTGATCGTGGTGCCGGCGAACTGCTTCCAATCGATTTTCGCCGAGCTGAACTGGCCGGAGATGTCGGGGACAGCAGGGCTGGCCGCCGCCGGGGTGAGCGTCGCCGGGGTGAGCGCCGCGGAGGAGCTTGCAGAACTGCTGCTCGAACCAGTGACTGCTCGGGAGTTCGAGCATCCCGCGAGCAGGGCGGCCGCTCCGGCGCCGGCCACGATCGAGGTCCCGGTCGCCAAGAACTGGCGCCGACTGTACGGGTGGGATGAAGAGTTCATGGTTGCCCTCCGGCTTCGATGTCGAGTTACTGCTTTCTGGCTACACACATGGCTCGGAACAGCTCGCAACGCGAGGAGCGGGTCCCGGCGGGCCGCCTGGGCGAGCATCGGTCCCTCGGCGGCGGGCCGTCGGTGATCGACGTTCCAATCGGCCGAGCGTGACGCCCGCCACAAACGAGTCGGGTTTATGGTAGCGATACCATCACCCATATGGCAACCCCTCTGCGCTCGTCAATTTCGCCAACCTGCGCTTATACCTTGTGTCTCACCCGCTGGTGACGAGCCATCCGTGATTCGCCAGTTGCCGAGGGTCACTGGTATCGCTACCATCGAGCACGTTCAGGCGCCATCACGACGGCGCGGCGGGAGGTGAGGAGATCTGCGATGATCGACATGGAAGTCCGTGCGTACCAGGCTCAGCCCTGTTACCCGCAGGTGGGCGCGGCGCCGATGGTCGGCTGGCCGGCGATCTTCGCTCGGATGCTCGACCAGGCTCGGGCTGGCGCGGTGATCGCGGTCGACGGGCCGCAGATCCTTCCATGGATCGACATCCTCGCCGCCCTCGAGTCCAGCACCGAGGGAAGCCCGGTGCGAGCAGTAGACGTCCGTGACCAGATGGCCCCATGGCCGACCGTCTGCGCGCTGACGTCGTCGCCCGAACTCGCCGACGATCCGCACTTCGAGATCCTGGCGACCGGGTCCCTGTCGGGCCTGTTCCCCACTGCACCCGTGGTCCCCCGGAACAGTGACGGGGTGACAGTGATCTTCGGGCCAGGGGCGGCGCTGGCCGATCACGACCTTCTCTGCTACGTCGACCTCCCCAAGCGATTCGCCGAGGCCGTCGTGACCAGCGGCGAAGGCACCAACCTCGGGCAACGGCCGGAGGACGGTGCGGCCACCACGAAACGCCTCTTCTACGTCGACTGGCCGCTGTTGGATCGTCACCGGGACGACATCGCGGACGACATCGCCCTCTGGGTCGACGCGGGACGACCGGAGGAACCGGTGGCCCTGGAAGGCAGCGCACTTCGTGCCTCACTGGAGACATTGGCGGGCCAACCATTTCGGACCCGGCCGACGTTCAACACCACCCCCTGGGGCGGCCACTGGGCGCAGCGCCAGCTGCAGATGAACCAGGACGAGGCCAACACCGCGCTGGGCTACGAGCTGATCGCCCCGGAAAGCGGAATCCTTATCGGTCCAGCTGCAGACCGTGCCGCGGAAGTGCCGTTCGCCCTACTGGTGGCCCGGCACGCCGAACGCATCATGGGATCAGACGTCCACCAGGTCTTCGGAACATCCTTCCCGATCAGATTCGACTATCTGGATACCGTTGGCGGGGGCGACCTCTCGGTGCACTGCCATCCGCAACGCGACTACATGCGGGACGTGTTCGGCTGGCCGTACACCCAGCACGAGAGTTATTACCTGATGGTCGCAGGCGAGAAATCCGAAGTATTCCTGGGTCTACGCCAGGACGTCGACATCGAACTGTTCCGCAAGGCCGCGGAGCTGGCCAACGAGGATGGCCGCCCGTTCGAGATCCGCGACTACGTGCAGACGCTGCCGGCGCAGACCCATCAGCTGTACCTGATCCCGGCCGGAACTCCGCACGGCAGCGGGCACGGGAACGTCGTGCTGGAGGTGAGCGCCACCCCGTACCTCTACTCGTTGCGGTTCTACGACTGGCTTCGGCATGATCAGAACGGTCGGCAACGTGCGGTCCACGTGGGGCACGCCTTCGACAATCTCAATCCGGACCGGACCGGGCAGCGGGTGCTGGACGAGCTGGTGCAACCGGCACGGCCGGTGCGCAGCGGGACGGGTTGGACCGAGAATGTCATCGGTACCCTGGCCGACATGTTCTTCGAGGTCAGGCGATTCGAGCTGGATCCGGGTGCGGACGCCCAGTGTGACACCGATGGCCGCTTCCACATCCTCAATGTGGTGGAAGGTGGCGGAGTGGCGGTGCTCAGTTCCGCCGGAACTCATCAGCTCTCCTACGCGGAGACGCTCGTCGTGCCCGCCGCGGTCGGGCCCTATCGGCTGGTGCCGATCGGAACAGCACCGGTTCGGATAGTGAAATCGCTAGTCCGGTGACCATGGGTTCGGCTCGGACGGTCGGAGTGCTGGAAATCGGCGGCAGCCATCTGACCGCGGCGCTGGTCGATCCGGTCCCACCAACGATCGGTCCGGTTTTCCGGGCCGCGCTGGATCCCACATCGTCGGCCGTCCAGATCGTGTCGAGCATGGCGGCAGCTTCCCGCAGAGTGCTCAACGAGACTCTGACGGTCGCCTCGGCTGTGCCGGTTCTCATTCCATGGGGCATCGCGATCCCGGGCCCCTTCGACTATGCGGCGGGTATCGGCAAGTTCACCGGGGTCGGCAAGTTCCAGAACCTTGACGGAGTAGAGCTGGGCCGCGCCCTGGCTCCTCGGATGGATCCACCGCCCCGATCGCTGACCTTCATCAACGACGCCGAGGCGTTCCTGCTCGGCGAGTGGTGGGCAGGTGCGGCCTCCGGGTTCGAGCGCTGCGTCGGCCTGACCCTGGGGACCGGAGTCGGGTCCGCGTTTCTCCGGGACGGGACTGTGATCGATTGCGGCCCCAGCGTCCCCCCCGCCGGGCACGCGTACCGACTGCACATCTACGGCCGGCCGTTGGAGGACGTGGTCTCCACCAGGGCGATCATCAGGCAGTATCAGTGGGCCCGTCCCGACGCCGTGCCTCCGGACGGGGTGCGAGCCGTCGCCGAGCTGGCCAGATCCGGCGATCCGGTGGCCCGTGCGGTCATCAACGAGGCCTTCACCGCGCTCGGCCGGGCCTTCGCCCCGTGGCTCGACCGATTCGAGGCGCAGGTACTGGTTGTCGGCGGATCGATGACCACCGCCTGGGATCTGATCGGCCCCGCCCTGCACGACGGGCTCAACCCGGCGCCAGGCGGCGCTGTGCAGGTTCGGAAATCGCGGAACTCCGAGTCTGCGGCCCTTCTCGGCGCCGCTCGGGCAACGATCTTGCGCGACCATGATTCTGCGTGACCGGCGCCGACCGGATCTGGCTCAGCGGGCCTGGTCGTCCCAGTGGGAAACTGAAGGCCCTGGCCGGACAGAATGGGGCACGGCCCGGAGCATCAGTAGCTTTCGGGCGCCCCGGAGACGAGAGTGACTTGGTGAACCAGCCGGAAACTGCCTCGGTGTCGGGCATGCTAACCATCCGGGACCTCGCCGGTCATCTGGAGCTGAGCCCGATGACCGTGTCCCGTGCGCTGAGGGACGGCGCAGGGGTCGCCCCGACCACCCGTGAACGCGTCGTCGAAACGGCGCAGCGGCTCGGCTATCGACGCAACGAGGCCGCCCGCAACCTGCGGCTGGGCGGGAAGACCGGATTGATCGGCCTGATCGTGACGAACCTGGCCAACCCGTTCTATTCGCGGCTCGCCCTGGGGGTGGAATCCGTGATCGAGAGCCGCGGACTCAAGGTCCTGCTCAGCAATACGGCCGAGAACGCATCCCGGGAACGGCTTCTGGTCGAGGATCTGATCGACCGCCAGGTCGAGGGAATCATCGTGGTCCCCGCCGGCTCCGAGCACGAGTATCTCGCCGGTCGAGCCGGTGGGCCGGCGGTGGTCTTCGCCTCCAGGCCGCCGCACGGCGTCCAGGCCGACTCGGTGCTGATCGACGATTTCGGCGGTGCCCGCGAGGCCACTCGACAACTGATCGAATTGGGGCACCGACGGATCGGCTATGTCGGGGTGCCGCCCAGCGTGTACACGGGTGCCGAGCGATTTCGGGGATTTTGCGCCGCCTTGGAAAGCGCCGGCATTCCGCTGAATCGGCGCTTGGTCGTCCAGGGTTGCCTCGATGTTGACGACGCCCAAAAGGCCACCACCCGCCTAATGGCCATGCGCCGACCCCCGACCGCGTTCTTCACGGCCACCAACAGGCTGACCCTCGGAGCGCTGCTGGCCGCGAATTCGAGATCCGCTACGCCCGATTTCGCCGGATTCGATGCTGTCGAGTACGCGCTCCTGCTGCCCCGCCCGCCGATCACCGTCGGATTCGATGCCGACGAGATCGGCCGTCAGGCAGGCCGGCTGCTGCTCGACCGACTTGACACCACCCGGGATTACGCCGAGTCCCCCCCACGCCGGATCTACGTTCCCACCACGGTTGGTCCCGGTCGCCCGGGTCGATAAGGCGCGTCCGGCATCGCCTGGCACAGTATCGGTGCACTTCGGCCCGGCGACGCGATCGATCAAGGGCGGGAGAACACCCTGACCGCCGCCTACCAGGCCCACCCCGGCGGTTCCGCCGCGACCACACCCGCCGCTCATGCCGACCCAGTTCAACCAGCCCGAGCTCGAACCGCAAATCAACTGACCGCAACTGTCGCTGAGTAGGCCTGGGGCGCGGTACTGGTATTGCTACCGGCCCGTTTCCCCAGGCCTCTCGCCGAACCCGCCGTGCGACTCTCACCGCAACGGGCTCTCCACGGTCTCTGCCGTCAAGCGGT
>JAABUS010002616.1_pt1 | contig 33425 bp, 28 predicted proteins | sample 5560161 | NCBI WGS metagenome assembly JAABUS01 (sample SAMN10711885, study PRJNA513376) | rock metagenome | isolation source: Antarctica rocks | place: Antarctica: Victoria Land, Trio Nunatak nord | collected 2016-01-04 | reverse complement strand
TGCGGTAGGTGGTTGCTGTGTCGGGGGGGGTGAGCGAGCCGTACATGGAGAGGATGGCGCTGGCGGGGGAGCGGGATGGGGTTTCGGAGATGGCGGGGCTGAGGTCCTGGGGTTGTGGGATTGGGGAGAGGGAGGAGAGACGGGGAGGGAAGAGGCGTGTTGCTTCGGGAGTCGCCGGGATGTTGGGTCGTTTCTGGGCGGCTTCGGCGGAGGCGGAGGAGCCGCGAGGAGAGGGGAGCTCCTTTGGAGTGCTGGAGTAAGGACTGTCATGGTGGATGATGGTACGGCGACGAGGCGAGAGTGGAGTCCCTTCTTCCTTGGGGTTCGCGGACAGTGTACTCCCCGCCCCGAAGACGGGCGTGCCGGTAGTGTTCCTCGTTCCGAATAGCGGCTGTGGGGGTAGTGGGAAGAGGTCCTCCTCGTCGTCATAGTCGTCTTCGTCCTCGAGGCCGTTGAGCGCAAGCCATGCGCTCCGGTGCTTTTCCTCTGCGCTTAAAGCTTCCTCAGGAAGGGCAGGTCGTAGTGACTGGCTAGCTCTTCCTGACAACGGCTTATCAGGCTCCTGAGGCGGCGTGTGGCCGTAATAGGAGAGGAAGGAGGAGCCAATGGTTGTGGGTGGCGAGGTCGTGTAGCTAGATGGAGAGTAGGTCTTTCTCTCAGAAGCCTGAGCTCCCTGGTTCTCTTTCCGAGACGGAGCTTCAGCCCCATGTTTAACAGCGGATGTAGATGACGATGCTGAGAAGCCCGTGTCTGCCTGTATGATTTGTTCGCCCTGCTGTACACCAGCGAATTGGGAAGCTTTTGGGGTCGTTTCTCCGTCGTCGTCATCATCGTTGCCCTTGTCTTCAGTCTTTGAAGTAACGGACGTATCAAACCCGGACAGCTGCTGCGGCTGCCTCCTCGACGCAGCGCGTGAGAGCGGAGGAAGAGGCGACAGATAGTCCTCCCATCTCTGCGTCTCCTCATTCCATCTCGGGCCCTTGACATCGGGTGTAGGTGTCAAAGCCGCTTGGTGGGAAGGAACCTGCAAGCCCAGTCCAAAAGCCTCATCCTTCTTTGCTTCTACCACAAGCGCTGGAGGTACTGACCTCGTGTTCTTCGAGGAGGGTCTCTTGGCTTTTGGGTGAGCTGGATCTTGCGTATGGCCTTCTTCGAGAGGCCAGAAGAGCGCACCGCCCGGGATGCCATGAACAGCGGCAGCATCTGAGCTATGGTCGCCCTTCACTATGGAGCCCTTAGGTCTCATGCCCGAAGCAGTGATGGCGGCCTGCAAATTCTCGTCCACGTTCTTACGCTCCAAGTCCCATTGCTTCCAACTCGTCTTGCCCTTGTCATCACCAGACGGGGCCGTGGTAGGCTCATATATTTTATGCTTGAACCCTGTCCACATCCCCTCCTCTTCCTCCTCCTCTCCATCTCCAGCTTTCTTCTTATCGTTCTTCTTCTTCTTTTCCTCCTCTTCGGCCCCGATTAAAGGACTCACCCACGGTGCCGCAGCCACAAGCTCCGGTTTACCGTCCATCATGTCCTTGCGTCGAAACAGAAGCAGACACTGATGGAACGCTCTTGTCGCTTTCGGATACTGTCGCAGTTCGAAGAACGCAATACCGAGCAGATAGTGCCCTACAGCCGTATTGCCCGGGACAGCGCCGTCGTCGATGCCGAGCGCGGTGCGGAAATGGCGGGTAGCGAGGAAATACTCGCCCGTGAAGGCGTAGAGAAGTCCGAGGTTCAGGAACAGGAAGAAGGCATGGGGTGAGTGTCCTGGGCTCTTCAAATCTTTAGGTGTCAAGCTGTCGGGGCTGTCTTGGTTATTGTTGTGATGCGTGGAAAGAGCGGGGACGGTGAGGTGGGTGGGGGTGCTAGGGCTGTGGAAGAGGTGCTTGAGAAGGTATTTGTGGGCGGTGATAGTGGGGCGGAAGGAAAGGGTGAGAGGATTGTGCAGCGAGAGGGCGTGTAGCCAGAGGGTCTGGATTTGAGGATGGGTCAGAGGGGTTGGGGAGTGTGCCTCTGGAGGTAGGAGTTGGGTTGTGTGTGCTGGAGTGGGAAGGTGAGGTATTGGTATGAAAGGTGAGAGTGATTGCATTTTGTGAGGTTTCGCAGATTGATGGTGTAGCTGGCATTAGCGGTGGGCGAAATATCGACGGCGTGACAGTCCGTCTATTTAGGATGATGCCAACGCTACGGCCTGAGAAAATGTAGACAAGGAGTGAACATCAGAACAAGTATGAATGTCAGATGAAGGCAGTGTTGGAGCTCCAGCATCAACCTCTGTGAACACAACAATGAGACGTTACAGATTCATCCTTACTTGCTTGATTGCTGCTCACATGAAATAACTATGTATCACTGATTGTGCCACACAACCAAGAGTTCAATAATCGCAAATGGCGGACATCAGGGTCTACGGTGTGTCAATCTCTTGGTGTACGACACTACCCAAACAGTAGGCAGATCTATAGGGTCCCTAATAAGGACATGCGGCGGTGATCGACCACCCCGTTGCAATGAGCTGAGAAACCCCATGTTATCGAGCAAGGCCAAACCTCAAGTTATGGGCCGCGCGAACATGCAAGCAGCACCAACATAATTGGGTGCAACTTCTGTGCTGCTACACCTGTCAAGTAGTACCCGGAGGCCTTTGGCCACAATGTCCAAGGGCCGACGTCAAACGACCGTCCTGCGGTATGCGCATTTAGTCCAAATAGCAGCATACAGAGACTCCCCGCCAAAGCTGTTTTAGCTACAAGCATGCCTGCACTGATGAATAAGCCTGAAGCGATGGTACGACGGACGTTCAAAGAAATTCAATTGATGAAGCGGGTTGATCGTGCTGGGTAGAAAGTGCAGGAAACAACCATCAGGATTTATGGCGGCAAATTGGCTCGGGTTTTTGTAGCCATCAAGAGCCAGGGCGTGAAACACAACATATTTACCTTCAATGAGGGCTTCCATCTGTCTTGGTCCTGCGAAAACGAGCCTCCAGAGGGATAGGTACTGGGAGAAGGTTCACCCTAAGATGAAAGAACAAAAATTTGAAAACATGGCAATGTCTCGACTGTTGCCATACTTTAAAACGGCGTAAATGTCATGGTATTCGACCTCCCCCAATACCTGTCAAGTAGTGAGCTTAAACAAAACCGTGCAAGCGAGGCACACAGATGGCCGTCCCGCCTTGACACAGAACGCAAGCGGAGCCCTCGACGTCTTGATGACATCACGGACTTCAGAAGACGAGAAAATGACTTTGAAACCACTCACCATAGGTAGTATCCCACCATTGACCAACTATCTGATCTGCTTCCAAGCGTGCGAGGATACCAGCCGCAGTGGACTGACCAGCAATGTTCATGAGTTCCTCCTCATTGAGATGTGCGAGTCGTTCATATGTCAGAATGATGTTGCTAGGAATGATGGTTCCTGCCGGCTTGTCGTTCGCGTTCTCGACCAGAGAAAAAGAGCAATCTTCTACCTGGCTTGCTCTGGGAAGATCTTAGCGTTGATGGGCCCTTTCTCCAATCTTACAAAATAACGGACCATGATTATTGGCAGGTAGTAGTCCAAGTAGATCTGTTAGGCCTGTTAGTAGAGTAGCTAGCATCGCCGATCTACCTTACCTCTAAAGACTTACCACGACCCAGCTGTCATATAGCGCTGTGCGTACAACGTGCATCTCCTGTCACATTTAGATTGCTAATATGTTAATCATATTTGAGCAGATTCTAGTTGTCCAGGCTTATCACGCACCCATGGTCTCCTCAAAAGAAACATTACCATTTGTCTCATCGATCTTCTCAGGCACAGCACCAATGACAGCTTCAGTGGCTGTGTTCCTCAGCAGAGGCTGCAGTTGAAGAGCTGCAAACACTGAATCTCATTTGTAGTAAGAAAGGCCTGCATAAGAGACGGGCTAATAACCAGGGACAAAAGAGACTAGAAGAGCAGTAACTGATTGTCCACCATATTATCGAGTATGGCGGCCACTTACCTGAATCCCTTTCTGATGTTCTGTCTCTTTCGGATTCGCTCTCCAATCGCTGCGACCACGTAGATAACGGCAATTTAGTCGGCTTCGTGGCAATTCTAGTAACCCATCGGATAAACTTTGACCATCTGGAGGCCTCCGCCATAGGCCAAAGGAGCTCCGAGAGACGTATTGCGAGCTGACCACTTCCGAACACCCAGCATACATGTATATATATGGATAGTTCGGACTCGCCAACTGGATTGCATTAACAAATACCAAGCACCTGCCAACAGCTTCTTGGTGTACGACAGCGATAATAATAATGTAATCACATCGCAAAAGTGATGTGTAAGAATCTAAAATCGCAGATTCATGGCAATAGCAACATTGAGAGCGTCTCTTTACCGATTGTTACCTTAGGTCGAGACCTATGCTGCGACGTGGCTTCCGCCGGGACAAGAGCAGCTCATTGTGAGCTGCTCATTGTGATCGAGGCAAGCATTGACACACAGCTGCTATACTTGCGTCGTCTCTGGATGAAACGATAATTGAAGAGAGGCTGGACAGTTGCTGAAGAGCACGAAGATGGGTTTACGCCGCTGATACTTGCGAAGCCTGATGACAGCTACGATATTATTCTTGGACGCAGAAAAATAGTGCCTTCTTGTGTCGCTTTCAGATACGCAGACAACAAATAGGTAGGACTGGAAGTCTGTGATCGTGCCAGCGAATTTGATTTGATGATCGACAGGGTTGAGTCAGGGTCAAATGGGAGGGATAGAGCACCATAACATTATGCAAAGAACATGGAACAACGAGACGTAGTGAAAAGTTCACTCTAGGTCAGGATTGCATCGGAGGTGGTTACTAAGGCAATTTTATTTCTATAATAACAACGTTCAACGGAGATAAGAAAGTAAATCCTGTGTTTGGAGTTTCAAATGATGGTGAATTGCTTGTTGCATGAGCTTGGTAGCTATAGTACAGGATATCTCATTCTAATCTGTTGCTTTTGTGACCCGAGTCCTTCCAGTGAACGGAGACAGAAGTAAAGGGTTAGAAGGATGTTAATCAGACGACCTCAATCTGAAGAGCTCGCTAGGGTCACGCCTTGAGCTCCCTCTGGCAGCTATGAGCCACCGAGACTGGGGAAGGCGCTTTCATCAGAGACATTGACAGAAGAATCGCCTCTTCCATCGCGTCCGCCGCGATACCCACCTTCGCCGCGGCCTCTGAACCCGCCTCTTCCACCACCTCGGTCGCCTCTTCCACCGCCTCGGTCGCCACGATCGCCGCCTCGGAAGCCACCTCGGCCTTCACCGCGTCCACGTCCCCCACGACCGCGCCCCCCGCCTCTCTCATTTTCAGCATAACGGAAGTCGACGTCCAATTTGGTCTTCTCTTTACGTTCGCGCTCTCTCCTTGGCTTCTCGCCCTTGCCAGCAAAGTATTCCTTATCGTCGTCTTTCTCGAGCGGCTTCGCGCTGGCCCATTGCTTGTTCTGCTTAGTGCCCTCATTGGCCTTACGCACCTCCAGCGGCTTGGCATTCAACTGTGCCTTCTTCTCAGCTTGCTCGGTCTGCCATTCCGCATAGGACTTGCTGTTGTCTTCCGGCTCGGGCTCCGTTGCTGGCTGCTGCTGCTCACCAGAAGTGTTGACGTCGTCGGCAGTGGTGTCGGCAGCTTTAACGTCCGGCTCATCGATCGGAGGCGGGAGGGTGCCATCCCATCCGCCAGTTTCTTCTGCTTGTGCAATGGCTTCGCCCGCCTTCTCGTCGTTCCATTCGGCGTTTCCGCTGGGAGCACCCCACGATTGATCTGCTTGCTTCGGATGATCACTATAGTGAACCATTCGTTAACAGACTTCGTCAATAAAAGGGAGATTTAAGCCTACTTGGGAACCCCACGAGAGTGGCGGTCGTCGCGGTTGCCTCTGCCGCCTCGACCTCCACGTCCGCCACGACCTCCGCGACCATCGTAGTTGCCTTGAGTACGCCCTCCGCCGGTACGATCGGAATGGCGGTCTTGGCGAAGTCCATCGTCTGTAGGCTTACCACGGTTGTTCATCGAACCGGCATCGCGATCACGGAAAGCTATTTGAATTGTGAGCGGCCCGTTGCATCATAGACTGAATGGCAGTGCTGTATGCATCTAAGACAGAACAGGAAGCGGAAAGCCCACCTTCGTCGCTGCCAGTGAATCCGCCACGACGTCCTCCACGTCCACCTCGATCGCCTCCGCCATTCCTTGGTGCAGGTTCATTGGAAGCGCTCTCATTGGCATCACGCTTGCCCTTCCGAGGCTGCGTTTTATCGGCCGGCTGCGGAGGAGGTGTTGGCTCCCGATCCGAGTCGTCATCATGGTCGTTGCCTACAGTCTGTCAATATAGAATGAGTGGTACACTAAGTATAAGAATGTGGTTACCAAGGAGCTCGTAGAGATTCTATAATGATTACTATTAGCAATTGACCCATGAGATTGTACGGATAGATGTGCTCTAGTCGTTCGAGATCAATTGTTAAGAGGTGTGTAAAGGTACCTTGGATTTCACGTCCGCCATGACGTCCCCACCCACGCCTTCCTTCGAAGGCCTTCTGGATTATCGCAACACTGCTAAGACTGAGATGATGGTTGAGAGGGACAAGATCCTGAAACAGGACCTGGTTCCTCTGTTGCTGTCGTGGGGACTTCGGCGGTGGGCAGATGAAGTCGGCAGGAGGCACTGAATTGTGCGCCTCGCGAATCGGGCAGATGCACTAGTGCAAACTTACCGCCAAGACCATCGTATAGGTTTGTCACGTGCAGTCCGCTTTGGCACTTTCCGCAAAGCATTTCCGTGAAGCGACCTGTATTCTCCACGAAGTGACCCATATGTCAACGTCTCTTCGTCTTCGGATAACTCTGTCAGCCGTGGGAGCTGATGCTTAGCTGGTAGATCCAATTGTCTTATTGTGTAACTACTTCCAGAATTCATTGCTCAGTGGATCGAAAAACTACTGAAAGTAAAATAATAGTCGAACGTATACGAGTCAACTAAAATTGAAGAAAGCTTTGTCGGCTCCTAGACTTAATCTTTGTGTACGATTCCACAAAACAAAGGCAAAGGATTTTCACTTGCGGCGCTGCCTACCTTTTCAAGGCGACACAAGACGCTGTAACGGATGGCCTGCATCAAATCGTCCAATGCAAGACTTGCTTTTGCATAACCTTTCTAACTGATGCAGCATGCCTTCCCCTTCCAATTCCAACGCCATGCTTTCAATCCAATCCAAAAAGCCAAAGCATTGATTTGTAAAAGGCGTATATAATCAGCAAGTAATCGACAAAGCGCTGTCATTGCCGCATCGAGCTTTCTTGAAAGCTGAACTGGGTCGGGAAGTGCATGCTTGCAGTAAGTCCGAATGGGTCCGCATCAAGCATCGGATCAAACGGGTCAAAGGGTTGATTCATGTCGGCCAGCGCTGGGCTATGTCCGTCTATTATTGGTGCTGTCTGTGGAGGTTGCATCGGCCTCATAGGCGGCAAAGGCTGCATCGGGTGTATGGATTGTATCGGCCGCAATGGAGGATGGCCTTCCATCCCCATCGAATGTCGTGGGCCGGATGAAGGCTGAAATTGGGAAGGATAGGGCCCGGGCCCGATGGCAGAATTGTCGCTTGGGTCTTGATCGTCGAGCATGTCGGCATGCGCATCGTACTCCTGTTCTGTACTCACGGAATCAATCTAGGACGAACAGAGCTCTATATGAAAACAGGGAAAGGAGGGGGCGGGTCAGCTTGCCGAGTTGTTCATAATGAGTCTGAAAAGGTGATGGATGGTAGCTCGTCTGCGAGCTAGCCGCACTTGCCATTTCGTTGCTCGCCATACCAGTCCTGTTGTACGGCATAGGGGCCTGGACGTTATGGCCAGCCATGGATGTTGATATGCTAGGAGGCTGTGGAGGCGGAACGCGGGCTTTACGCGGCGGCTGTTGCTGTCGCTGAGCTTGCATATCCACGCCAGGTAAAGTCATCCCACCTTGGACCAAGCTAACGGGTGACTTGGTAACTGTCGGCGAGATCGTCTGTGAGGGTGGAGTCGGTTGCAGTCTCGGCGACGGATTTTTGATCGCACTCGTTGGTGATGGATGAGCATGAGAGGGGCTGATTGTAATGCCAGACGCCGAACGACGGGCTTGCGTATGACGATTCATCACAGCCCTCTGTATCGGCGAGGGCTGATGAGCTGTCGATGGTGGGGCGCTACTGGGTGGAATGTGCGAGTTTTCAGTCTTCGACTTCAGCTCTGCCTGCACGTCAATACCTATCGGGCGTCAGCCTCGTTCAGCACCGTGATCATGGTGGACGCCGCACACCCTTTTCGAGTAGTATTCGTTCCAGTAACGAATTCTTGTACCGAAGCATCAAGCATTCGTCAGCCGCCGAGCGATGGCTTTGTTGTAGCGACTGGAGCGTTTCTTCATGGTGTTTGATGGTCGTCTCCAGCTGCTTGATATATTCCGTCCGCCGCTCCCGGAAAGCGGCCTGAGCCTGGCGATTCCGTTGCTTCCTCTCTTCCGAGGTTGCATATATCTGGATCATGAATATTAGGTAATGCATATCCGAAGGCTAACAGAGTACATACCGGCTTTCTACCTCCTTTTCGCTTCTGGACCTGGGCCACCTCTTGAATAAAATGTGGGTCATCTGGCTCTGGTGAGGACTCGGAGAAAGAGTCTAACTCGGAATTTTCGGTCTTGGGGACTGGGACAGCCTCCTCGACATTGGACATGCCGGAGAGGGGCCGTTTGATAAATATCGGCCAACAGTGCAATCAGACGCCGTGTCCGGTTGCTCGCGTGCCTCGCACAGCAGCGCTTTCTTGGTAAGCCGCGCGCTTGGGAGGCTTGTTTTTAGATTGGAGAGACAAGTGAGGGTAATGCGGCTACAAGAATGTGGTGAGGTAATGGGAATTGGATGCGTCTAAGTAGCAAAAGCAAGTGACAAAGACGCAATATGAAACTTGTGGTGAGAGATTAAGAGTAGTAGCCTACGTTAGTCTGGAACAAGCGTCCGGACGAAATGGGTCATGCACTCCTGCTGCCCGGAGGTATACAGTTTGGACGTCAGACCGAATAACGTGGTGGCAGTGACCGCCTGAGAGACTGTGGGGTCTAGCTACATATTTTTAGGTTCAACCATGCAATTGGTATCGCCAGCTGCATGACCAGGGTTCCGAGGCAGAGTTTTCACGTCATTGGGAATGTCGGGTGAGTCTCGCCCAGAGTGTTGGTGAAGGCTTGTTTAATGGCTCGGCACTCGGTGATTGGTGTAATGGCAGGAGCAGGCGAGGTCTGGTGGTGGCATTGCAATCATGATGTCAACCTAAAGTAGGTGGTAGTGGCTTGGCACGAATGCCTACCTTACTTATTGCTGCAGTAGAGCACCTAGCTAGAGCATCTACCCACAAGGATGATCCTCTTTGTTTCTATTGGTTTCCCACTACAGGATTCGAATAGCCTGTCCAAGCGTAGCCGACGTGGATGGAAGGGACGACTGGCCATTTTCGCATCGCATTTCTCCGAGGACTGAGAGAACTCCGACTGCAACATAATGGGGTGAGCGACTTTACAAGCTGATGAGCGGATGATGGCACATCTTGTCTCGCCTCGCTCATCCTGATAGAGCTGCAGAGCCGTTGATCACCATCAACAGCACCAGGGCTATGGGGTTCGAATTTCCACGGAATACCTCCTACTCGTACCTTACCTACCTACATTACTGTAGTACATTTCTTCTGGCTGGATTCTTTTTTTGGAACTTGTCGCTTGTTCGGCTCAAGCTCCGTTGGCTCGTTGTTTCATAAATTGTGTTCGCAATCCGCATGGGAGGCATGATGGGTCCGCACCGCGAGGTCTTACTGGATAATTTTGGTAAATTGTTAGGAGTACGCAGTTGCAGCCTCGATACTCTGAAAGTAATTCAATACTAACATCGTGCTTAAAAGTACATGTACTTAGTGCCCGCCCTCACGTGGCGATCAGCATCAAAGCCATTTGCCCGATTGGGAGAACATTAAACCTCCGCAAACCAGAGCATGCACTCACAAGTGATTCACTGCAGGAGATCTTCACTGCAAGGGCCAGTACGACGTGGACGGCAGGTAGAGGCGGGGTTGCGCTTGACGTTACATCCACACTGCGAAGACTAAAGTACTTTATTTATTATCCCAAGCTGACACCACTTGCCTCCAGCGAGATAGCTTTGTGGCCGGCGATATGTCGATGTGGGTGGCAGTTGCCCTGCTACGGCACATCTGAGATGGAGGACAGTGCCTCCTGCCAACATGGTGGTTGATCTGCAATCATAAGGTCCTCTGGCAGGTTGATCCTCTACGGGGACTCATCCGAAATGTCTTGGTTATCATGGAGAAACCCTCCGGCCAGGCTGGACCAGTTCCTGTTCCTGCTGAGCGATCGTCGCTAGTCCGCAAGATACCGCAGAGGAAGTCATCGCAGAACTTCTCCATGGCGCTTCTCGCTTCGGCTATGGCTCTCACACCACCTCAGTCTTCTAAGGAAAGGCAAAGGACTGTCGCATCACGCGGCAGATCGACGTCTCCCATACGCTTATCCAGGATTGGGGAATTGCGACGAGCACCCTCGAGGACGTTCATCCCTCCGATCGTACCAACCGACATCCTGGACTTCCCCAAAGTCAGTCATCCGCGCATAGCGATCAACACGAAGCTATCTACACCAGTCTCCGTGGGAGGTGCCACTGTTGAGGGAGAGGTCCACATCACTTTCGATGACGGCAAGGCCAGTACTCGGAGAAAGACCCGTCCGCCCATCTTACTCCGCCGCATTGTCATGAGTCTTATCGCTATCGAGTACTCCAACGGGAGGAAATGGATTTTTCGAAGCTTGGCAACGGACTTGATAGACGAGGCTCACCCGCCGCCCACGACTATGCTTGCAGTGGCACCCTCGTCATCTGGTACACAATGGGAGGTCGTACCCTCTATGTCGGTGTTGCCCTTTCGTCTCGATCTTCCCGTTATCATGGGACCCCCACCGTACAAAGGCAAAAAGGTAGGTATCAAATACGTAGTCAGTACTACCGTGGAAGCAAAGATTGCCGATAAGGCGGAATTTGTACGAGAATCCCAGGATGTAGCAGTGCTAACGGTTCATGATCGTATGTAGATACCGAAGTCCCAAAGGCTTCTGCTGACCTTGGTTTAGCTGAGAAGGCACTGGTAAACCTTGCTAGTCCTTTGCTTACCACCGACGAGCTACATGTTCCTGGAGCCGGCAGGCCATCTTCGATCAAACTAACTGCAGGCCTCCACCGTCAGACATGGATCAGTGGATATGTGATTTTTATCGACATTTTGATCGACAATTGCAGCCACAAAACGGTAGGCAAGGTAGATATCCAGCTAGAGAAGGCAACAGTGCTATATAATTCTGCTGCGGCATCCACCCGGAATGGTGTGGCAGATGCCCTTCGGCTTCCAGATCACTGTAATAAGGAAATTGTTTCACGGATAACTATGAGAGCGCCGCAGGATGCCGTTGCTCCACACTCAGAAACGGTCAGGACATGCCGTTTGGAGATACCCGTCGGACTGGCATCTGTTGATACAGGACGCTTTTTTGGTGTCCGCTTCTTTCTTAACGTCCAAATATCCTGTTCCATGTCAAAGCGGCTTTCGGTCTCGCTACCTATCACCATCATACATCCCAACTCTGTCGATGTTCCTCCAAATTCCCTGGCTCAGGTCGCCGCTGCAGTGGAACACAAGCACAGAGACCATCCATCCAGAACGGGTTCGCCGTACCGGTTTACCGCTGGCAGAGCGTTTGCTGCCGCCCGTGAGCGATCGTACGATCAACTCAGGTTGGACACACTACCTGAGTCTGAGGTTCGAATTCTCTCTCACAATTTCGATGGAAGTCCGAGGAGGGTCAGACATCGACGATCCCACATAGGCGTCAACTCCGGTAGCAGCCGCAGTACTGCACCTCAGTCCACTCGTCCTGCCTCTCGACCGCAATCTTCTCTGGATGTCTATGGGCCGAAGCTTCAAAGGAGCACTTCGGGCATGGCTTTCGATGACTCTGATAAAGAGAATCGGCCGGTCGCACAAACTAGCAGTCCCACGAAGGAGAAAAGAAAAAGTCGACCGTTCTCGCGCTTAGAAAGCTCTGCGTTACGCGAGTTAGATCTCACAAAGAAGAGAAATAGCACGCTTTCTGGGTGGAGGAACGTTGCTGTGGAGGCTGCCAATCTCTAGCACGGTACGATGGAGACCACTGGGGTCTGTTGGAGGATTATCTACGCATTCTATGTCTGGTTGTCGATTGGCCCATGTTCCCAAGCATCTGTCTCATACATGAGCTAGATTTGTTGCAACTTTATGGTACGCACGCCTGTCCAATAGCAGACCTCTTAGCGCTTGTCGTACCCCGTACAAATTTTGTATCCGGCGACTCGTTCGCTCCTTCCTATATCGTCTCTCCTTACTACGATGCGTCAATCTAGCGATTCCTTCCTCAATCTATTATTCTTTTTTCTACGCCCACCTATGTACCCAAGTCTTCCTTTTCCTGGTTCACCGCGCTTTGGACGATTTTGCTGCCGTACACGTCGATCTTGGCTTTTGGATCCAACCGCTGTAGTCTGATGATTACTTTGGCATTTGGAGAAACAGCAGTGTCCGACTATTGTTAATTCCTTGTACGACACATTAGCCAAACAGGCTATCACACTCCTTTTCTTGCGGGTGCCCAATTTGCTACGACTCCAGACTGGCAGGCTGAATTGTTTCTGGTCTCGCCTTCGGTCACTGAGCATGACAACGCCAAGCCAGCCGTCCTTCACCGATACTTTGTTACCTTCGCCATCTCTCTCTGAGCACTCTGAGCACTCTATTGGAAATTATAGCCAGAACCTCGGATTAACGCCCTCGCTAAACATCTGCACTCTCTGCCAGCAAACATTCTCAAGCCGACCTTTCAGCTTCCCGTCGACCGCTCCTGCGGCTCTAGCAGCCATCAGATCTTCTCTTTCATCACAATCGCCGTCACAGGCCTTCTGCCAGAATTGTTGGCTGCGCATTTACACCCTGTCACTCTGCTGGACGTGCGGGGAGATCGTCAGTCGAAGCGAAGAGAGAGTGAGCTTTGGGTGGTGCTGGTGGCACTGGGGATGTGTGAACTGTGTCTTTTGCCGGGTTCCGCAGCTCTCTCCGCGGTTCAGAGCATGGCCACTAATTCATGTCTTGTTACTCAGGCACCTGTCAAGCCGCCGCCATGGACTGGAAACAGCAAAGGCACGTGCCTCATGGAGCCGCCTTTGTGTCGACAGTGCCTCCGAAGTCTCGACGACCAGCAACCACCGACCCCTCCGCAAACTCCCAGGACCCTCCCAAAGTGGATGGCCAACCTACCGTCGAATCGCAAGCGAAAGAATTCCTCTCCCAAGCCGTCCTCTCCTTCTCTCTCTTCAAGCAAGCGCTCACCGTCCATCCAGCCTTCACAGTCACCCCACACCCGGTCTCCTCTGGTATCCTTCCCCGAATCACCTCTAACACCACCACAGTCCATCGCCAAACCCCTTCAAGTATCATCTGGTGACACTCACGAGCTTCAACACCTTTCTCTGACCCCCGGCGATCGCAGTCACAGTCGGCTCTATTTCCCTCCCGCACCACCGGCCTATGCCTCCCATCTCGGGGAGCACAGGTGCGCGGCTTGTGGCTCTGACGTTGCATCCACTGATGCCAGAGCTGGACCCCACGGCACAGTGTTGCATAGCTGGTGTATGCTGTGTGCTCGATGTGGGGAGCTGCTGCAGGGAGAACTTGAAGGGTTTGGAGGCGACGGTGCGTTTGATGGAAGCGCGATTGGAGGAGCGAGAAGATGTAGAGCTTGTTGGAGTAGTGGGTCTAGGGGGCTGAGAGCTGAGCAGATAGCGTTGGCTCTGAATGGAATGAATGAGGATGTTGGGCGAACGAAAAGAAAGAGAGGGAGGGGGAAGTGGAGGTGGTGCTGTGGTGGCAGAAGGTGAGGGCTGGAACGAATAGCTCTATGGGTGAGTCGATAGGCTTTAGTACATCTACGGGAAATGTGAGGTGAGAGGAGAAGACAGAAAGTCTGGTCAACCAGAGAGCAATGGAATCTCTACGGATGGCATAATTCAAGTTGAGTTAATCGCATAACCCTCACACTACCTTTGTCAATGCCTCGGCTTGTATTGGACGGTTGGAGCCGTTCTGCGATGACATTGTTGCCGAAAGAACCATACAAGTTCTATCGCATTCTGCATCCTACAATTTAAATTCTTTATGCTTGATCTGGCGCTGGAGTACATGTTGGACATCCACATTTAGGCAACCAATGTCTGGTACCCCGCGCAGCGTTCTCTTTCACCTGGTCTCTCATTCTCCACGTCAGTCATTCTTTTCTACATGTATATTGCTACTGCTGCCAGGCAGTCGTGGAAATGACGAGCTCCGACTTCGTCGCAGAGGGGAGATCTGCCAGCCTTGGCCTTCGTTTGACCGAAAACTTGAAACCCACGCAGTCACGCATCGCAAAATAGAGCGAGCCCGCCAGTGTCAACAAAATCAGCTGTTGCAAAGCTCGAAGGCTCCAAGCTCGCACTTGCAACATGGCTTCTCCTCTGCTTCGACTACCGATTAAAATCAGGCTTCGCATCTACGCTGCGCTCGACGAAGGCTTCATCGAGTACAATGCCAGGATGAAAATCGGTGCCTTCCTTGAGAATTACAGACGCTATAAAAATAGTTATATCAACTTAGTGTGTTGTCAAATATATAACGAGGCCCAACCTTTCTTGGCCGCGAAAGGCTTTCAGTTGTACTACCTAGCAACAATGCAGAATTTCATCTCAGGAATGGGGATCTAGAAACGACAATGCCTAACAAGGCTTAAATTTGTCTTCGCCGACGGGTCGCCCTTCCGCGTGCTACGATACATGCGATCTTGCACATCGCTTAAGGTGCTGGAGATTGACGCCGTGCTCGACCCTAATGAGGATTACTGGATCAGGAGAATGGCTCCTTTCGTCCGAAAGAACACGGCCATCAAGACCAGTATTGAGAATGCGATCGAAGCGTTCGTGACCATGACTGCGACGGAGCTCGTTTTTGGAGCTCCGAGATATTGCACTAAAGATACGGATGAAGAGCATTTCAGCCGCGAGGGCTATGATGTCGACAAGGCGGAGACGGTTTTAGAGTTACGTACCTCGTTGGCACATGTCAGAGCTGAGATCAATGGCGAGCCGCTCCCGTATGAAGCACTCTTTGATTTGGATGTATTGCTGCTAACGGGTGTATCAGTTTCACCAAGCCATACATTCGAGAAATCACTCCTGACATGTGGAGCTGAATGAGCTGCGTTCGAAAATGACCGCCTTCTTCAGATCTGGATCCAAGTATGGGCAGATATGAAGTAATACTTGAAAGAACTTCCGAGATCCTGCAAACGTCGTGTTCAAGACATGGCAACGGGAGGAACCTATACGTGATACTTTCATCCCTGGGCAGGGTATCGGTACCGTAATGCGGCATATCCTGCGATGTATCAATACAGAATGTCTGAGCAGTATGTAGGCCCGAGCAACATCGGTCGGATTGGGTGTTGTCCAAGCTGTTACGGGAGTTGACAAAGAGAGCTAGTAGGCTCGGACTGGTTGGATGGGGGGTACCGAGATGAACGGTAGTTGAGTACAGTATGGGATGTTGGAGCCTGGCCTAAGAGCTACTCTACTCTAATTCAGACTTTGCTCAATTCATTGCATGATCCTTAAATTTCGAGAGGATCAGGGGCTGCAAGAGTGCCAAGGGATACTGAAAACCCTAGGATAACCCTCGAATGCGTTTTCTCCATACCTTATTTTCAAAGTAGAAAGTACAACATTTGATTTGCATCTTGGCTCCCTCCCACGCAACGCATCAAAACCTCGCTACACTTGATGAATTGAACTACTTCATCTCATCGAACCAAGAATCAATCATAGCTTCATCACGCGTCGGCCGGGTCCTGGCCCAGCGTTGCCACCTCTCAACATTTCCGCCAGCCTTCATGCCGCACCGTGGGGGCAGCCGGAAAGGCCCCAAGGGTGACCCGCCTCGAGATGTACAGATCTCCAAAGCAATGAGCTTGACCTTGAGGCATCGAGCCATCGGTGATGGCCTCAAAATGGATAAGAATGGTTATGTCAATGTTGCCGATCTCGTAAGTTATTTTACTCTAGGGTCTCAATCACTTTATAGAACTGTTTTATTCCTCCGTCGAGATTCTTTCCCCCTCACTGCCCATTTCAATTTCAAGAAGTGGCCGATATGTTCGGCTTGCCGTCAAGTGGATAAGCGGAAGCGATTCATTCTCAAATACCAAAGACCAGATACGGTCTTATTCCTGGCCTGCAATATCCAGTCTTATATCAAGCCCGTGGAGAAATTATCTGACCTATGTAGCTGGCGCTGCGTAGATTTCGCACCCTCTCTGTCATGTTCTCCGAAGTACAAGAAATAGTAACTGCAAGCGACAAGCAACGATTCTCTCTCAAAGAAGACTCTTCTGACGGTCTTGAAGCCTCAAGTTCTCGACCAGGCTTTCAAGACGATCCCTCACACTACCGCATTCGCGCAAACCAGGGTCATTCTCTGGCGATAGCTTCTGAAGACCTTCTGAAGCCCATTATGATCACAGACGCAGATTGCCCCCAACAAGCTGTGCACGGCACTGATCCTCTGGCCTGGACTGGTATCCTCAAGAGCGGAGGGTTGAAAAAGATGGGGAGGCAGCACATTCATTTTGCAACAGGTGTCCCTGACTTTCATAAGAGAGGCAAGGGGCTAGATGATGTTCCTTTTGTTGGAGCGTCAAGCCCGGCCGCACAGACGAAAGGCGTTGACAAAGACAGTGCCGAATTTGTCGGGGATGACGGCACCAAAGAGTCTGCCTCGTCTGCTAAATCAGGCGCAGAAACAGTAATTTCCGGGATGCGTAAGAGCGCGACGATTATGATCTGGGTAGACGTCGTGAGGAGCATGAAAGACGGTGGGCTCTCGTGGTGGAGGAGCGACAACGGTGTGATCCTGACCGAAGGTGATGAGGATGGGTGGGTTAAGATGAAATGGGTCGACAGAGTGGAAAGGAGGGGAACTGGGGAAGTTCTATGGCAGCGTCCAGCTAAGACGGGCTGACATGTTATTATTGCGAATCTTAAAGGCCCGGGAAGCAAAGACGTGCTTATGCTGCTTAGGTGGATAGCCAATCAGCTGTCTCGGCCTTCTCGTTCACACAAGAAGGCAGGACTCAAGCTAGTCGCACGTAGCTTATGGCTCTACGGATCCTAAGCTTATCTAAACGATTGATTCCCTCATCACAGCAACCTCAGCCAAGTCTTCAAAGGGACACGGACGGCACGAGACTTGCGATAGACCGCGTCCTATTGGTATGCCTAGATTATCGTGACAGAACATGCTTGTGGTAAGCCATACTATTTCTTCGGGTCTTCAGCGTCTCCAATGTTAACACTTCTCCTAGCTCCTTCATTTCAATACGAGTTAAACAAATAGTAGTGTATCCAAAATAAGTCATGGGCCTTGGGTTCTACATACGAACAGTGACTAATGCCTTGATTATTGGCAGCGAATACGAGGAAAGTCATTGTGAATATCTGCAGCCGCACGCATCGCTCACCGCTCGCCATACCACATGAGCGGCCATATGAGAGGCCCGCATTATCACACTCCAATAGGCAATCCTCTACGATATTACCGCACTCTCGCGCGCTCCGAACACAGCCGCCCAGGGACGTAGCTCGCACGCATGGTAGAAGCTTGATGAATTTGTTGCTTTGAGACTTGATCCGAGACTGGAGTATGATATGTTAGCTAAAGCGTGTGCCAGTACTAGGCGTGTACGCATGAAGGCCGGCTCATTTCAAAGATTTTGCTCGTTAGAGGTAGCAGCGATGGTGGCGGTGTAATGTGGACCGGAGAGGAGGAACTTCAATCGGCATTCGAGAATGATCGGCGTGGTAGGACGACAATCGAAAGGGTGCTGCCAGATGTGAGGTTTGGCGAGGTTGATTAGAAGTGCGTATTGACACAGCTTCGCAACGAATCGGTAAGGATGGAAAATGTCTGGTGAAGCGAGTACAGTGCGTTTGGGGGCAATTACTCTCGAGAGTGCGATGTTTTGATAAAGAGATGAGTTACTGTTCTGATGATGTCTGAGATTTTGAACCCCGGGCCTACACCGACTTGCCTGGCAATTGTTCTGGCCTTGCTACCTCGTCCGGGGGGTTGTAGATGCGAAAACAGCTCTGAGCTGAAGACGAATCAACTGGTATCAAAGGCTCCAAGAGCCCATGAGTACATTGCCGTCGAAAGTTCCGGCTTTAGTAACCACATCAAGATATATAACCGTGGTCCCTTCCGGAACCGGATCCACGAATACTCGCTCGCAATCGCTGCACTCTATCGACCCATTCTCGAGAGGCACATCCAGAATATGGCTATGGACGTTCCTGGATTTCATAGCCTGAAGAGTCATCCTTGAAGCTTTCTCCGCCCTTTGTCCATCGGGGCTAGTAAGAATAGCCTCCAGAGCGTACTGCGAGGCGCCTTTGCCACCCAAGGGCAGGCCAACTTGGATGGCACCTATATGTTTGTCGGCACCCACTTGCTGCAAAGCCAAACTAATGAAACTTTCTTGCCCAACACACCAAGCTTGGGGTCTATGAACATTGGCGAAGGTTGGAGGTGGAGGTCCTAGATCGCCCCAAGAATCCATACAGTACTGGTTAGACGCACAACGGCCCCGATGGTACATCAACTCGTGCGTGATCTGGCTAACGCACCTTGTTTGGTATTGCCTTACATCGCGATAATAGAAGGCGGTGCACATCGATTCCAGAAAGTCGGTTCCCGCAGGGCAAATTTCCGCTGGATGGGATCTGGTCAGAGCGCGCTTCTGTTGATGATGGTTGCTACTCGAGTGACTTATGTTGCGGTCAACAGCGTTGATATCGTCTAGCGACTCTCCGTTTACGGTATCTATGGTGCTTGTCTTGGAAGGCTGGTTCCGCTCATTCGTAGGTATTGTACTCTTTCCATCGTCGAGTATACGAGAATATGGTGATTCGATAGCAGCGGCTAGAAGGGCAGTGGCCAACAAGGAAACACCAACGGAAACCACAGAGAAAAGCATCGCCAAAGAGGAATGTAAGTGCTGAACGGTATGGATGAGATTTCGTTGTAGGTAGGGAGACCTCGGGCTTTGTCTAGTATGTATGTGGTGGAATCACACGGCTGAGAACCCTATTCTCCTTCTTTGAGCGCATATAGCGCAGGATGTCGTGGGGACACGCTCGTATCAAATCATGTCGTGTAACCCACCTACACGCGGACGAACCTTGTACCCATCTGCTGAGGTTCCGAATGTGGTCCGATGGCAGCAAGCTACGCTTGCAGAATGGTGTTTTCTTCACACCATTTCAATTCCAGGCATTTGTGCCTAGAGACTCGATCCTCTCTGAATATGTTCTTTCGCATGCAGGAGTCTGCATGCGAAGACTCAGATATTCTTGGAATTCTACAAGCAGCCATATTTGTGCAACGGTGCGCGAACCACCCTTTTGCTGTTCTCGTCTCTCCCCAGCCAACCCCCGAACAATCCACGCTTGCTACCTTCCCCGTGCCTCGATTGATTTCTGTATCGCAGACGCACAGATCCCAATCCAAGCGACGGTGCGAAGTTCAGGAGACTTGACATGCATCTCTACTCCGCTCTGGTTTACTTGTATTTAGATTTGCTGCGAGAATTCCTGCAGGCCAATATTGAAGAGGTATCTGATATCCCCAAAGCCGTCGCTGAAAAGGAAAACAATTGCGTCTAGCCCTCAGCTGTCCGCGGTGCTGCCTTACTCCCTTCCGCATAGCTGACAGAGATTGATAACCTTGAAGAGTTAAGCGCTTTGAAAATCTAGATCCTTACCAGTGACTGATGAGAAGAAAATGTTCTTCAGCCCCTCGCCCATAAATGATTGTAATGTTACTGCTGGGGAAAAGGTCATAGAAGACTCAATAGCCCTTGCTGGGAGTTAGGTAAAACCTTCTGCTCCGCTTGTTGTCAGTGGGGTTGGCGGCAGCGACAGGGAGTCGGTGACAGTACATGTAGACTCGTTCTCAGTATGTTCATTGTGGCTTCCTCTAGAAGCCAAACTTCCATCTTTAAGAAGAGAGGCCATCACAATCTACCTGAGGTACTTCATGCATGCCGGACTCATCTCGGAGGTCGTCATCTCTTCTGGAAGAGACCCCGTAGCTGGTGGTCTGCAATCTTGTGAGAGGTCGTTTGACAGATCTAGAAACGGCTGAACTGACAAGGCGTCAGTGACCCTGGAATGGAGAAGACAGACACCCCAGCCAGAGTTTCGTCTCCTACCAAACCACGAAAGAGAGTACTTGGCTCATGATGTATGAGTGAGAGCGTGACTTGGGTCACCATGTCGCCTAGTGTTGATCTGTTACTGCTACGATTAGGGATTGACAACCTCCTCGAAGATGTGAAATTGCTTCCTGATTGCAGCTCCCTGGCACATTGATGACCAGAGAGCCAACAGAATTATAGCCGTCGCCGCCACATTTATCTTGGTTGTAGACCGCGAACAACAAGTCAGCTGGGCCGGTGCACAGGACATGCGAAAAGCGGTGAAACGCTAGCGAACCGAGACTTGACAACAGAAAGATGAAGAAAAGTTTTTCAGGCCTTTTGCTTCCCGAAATGCATGTTTGTAGCGATACAAATTCATAGGGAGGGAAGAGGGATTGTGGTAGGTAGCAGCAGACTTGGTTTTCCAAGAAGCACTGCTTTCTACGAACCGAGCCCTCGAAGCGCTGTTACTAAAGCTCTTGAACTTGGTATTGTTCGAGCACTGGTCCTCCTTAAACCAGATCGTATTGAGGAGCATCAGTCTTGCCTGCGATGTAGATGATCACTGGGAAAGCGCTGCCGTAGCCACCATTTATTCTAGCAAGACCGCTGCTGCGAGGACGAGAGAGAAAAGCGAAGAGGGTTTGAGCTGGGAACTGTAGGTAACTTTGTGTTCGTTGAGGGATCTGCAGGCGAGGGCGGTTAGAAGGAGGGGTACATTCATGTCAGTTGGTGATGGGGGCATTGGGTAGTGGACTAGAGCTTCCGGCCTTTGTCGGCCCACACAGTGAAGCTGGTGTGATTGCTGGCGGTAATGCTTCCTCGAGATTGGGGCCGAAAAGCTTCATATCAAAGATTCGTCGGCCTAGCTTGCACGAAGCGGGGGAAATCCTTTCGTCTTCAGTGCGCTACTCGTTCGACGGCGACCGAGTCATGCGTAACAAGCCGGAGATGGTCACGGAGCTGGAGATGGGTATCCGAGGTACGCGAAGCGGTTACTTGGGCTCTGGAGCAAATGTGCCAGTTTCTTGTACCATAAGGTAAGTCCGGGTCGTGCGGGTCTACCTCGACGAAGGAGATTGAAGATGTGCGACTCGCGAATGAGGGATAAGGAGAGTAGTGCTTTGAAGGGCTGTGCGTTTGACAGGTTCTTTGAGTAATGTTTGCTATTGAGTATGCCGATACTGGAACTTACGCGTCTCAGTTATCCTCTTTTGTTGGGGTTCAGGCAAGTGCTAGTATCTGCGGTAAATGTATTATTAACAGCCTTGAGCAGACGTTAGCCCGAGAAGTTTGCCATGAGGACGAAACTCAGTGGGGTTTTCGGAACGATAGTCCTTAAGATGATTTCCCTCATTTTTGGGGTAGCACTAGTCGTAGCAAGCCCTCCGCCTTTGCTTCTACTTTGTCTATCAGGCTGATCTCGACTTCACCATTAGCCCTGGCTTCAACGTGAAGGCCGTGCTGGCTCAGCTATTTTTGAGGTCCGACTCGTTCCTGGAAGGCAAGCTGCCAACAAGCAGTGTATTGCCGCTTACGAGATGGAGAACATGGTCGTAATTAAAGAGATCTTGGCTCACCTAGTCAATAGCGCCTATGTCTTTTATTTCAGATTCAGAGTTGAGCAGAAGGCCCGCTTTGAACCACTAGCAGAGAGTACTGACAGGCACTTGCCTCTAAGTATCCCCCTCGGCGACCAGCCCAAAAATTGAGCGACGACGTGCGAAAGTAAATTGCATTTTAAGAGGAGGGCTATACTGGCAAAAGGAATACCCACATTAGCTATTGCTGTTGATCGCGGTATGAAAACATGACTTAGAGCACCCTTCGGCTTTGAAGCTCTCGAATTGACAAGAGATTAACTGCCGCTGACTTACCTTTTTTCTGTACTGGGGACTTGTGGACGAGCTGAGAAGCTCTTAAGGAGAGTGTGGACACTGGAATAGGTGTCAAGCGGGTTTCTATCTGTAGTTGAAAGATTCCACAATCCCAAATTTTCATGTGGCCGAGACAAAGAATGGATGACACCTTGAAAGTTCATCTTACATGTGTCGTCTCCTCCATTCTAGCAGCTTCGTCCTGAAGGAATGACTAACTTCTGCAATACTTCTTGACATGCCGTCCCGTTATTGTGGTCGACGAACAGGAGAGGTCTATCCAGGTCACTCGGAGTACGCCTCATTACCGTCTTCTATATGCTTACCCATTCATCCAATGCATTTTCCGAACGCTCGATCGTATTCTAGGGATTCTTCTTTCTTTTCGCCTTCTCTTTTGCAGCTTTCTCTCGCTTCGCAATCAAGCCCTCGGCCCCCACGCCCCCAAATACAAGTCCCACGCCCACCCACTGCATCCCACTCAACCGGTGGCCAAACCAGAGCACACTCAACATCATCGTCAGCATCTTCCGTGTCACTGTGACTGTCACCAGCAATAGGCTTGAGAACTTGCTGAGCGTGTAATAGATGAATATCTGCCCAATTGCGCCACACAGACAGAAGAGGAGGATGTCGTTTCCAACAGTAGGATGAGCGCGGATAAATGAGAGAGCAGAATTGAGTTCGTTCGGTGAGGGAGAGAGCGCAGGAGGAAGGTACGGTGAAGTAAGAAGATAGCAGACGGTGAGGAGGGTGGAGAGAACATTCTGTGCGACCATCATTTGCGGGCCGCTGTAAGGTTGAAAGGTGCTGAAAATGTAGTCTTGCGTGCTGTTCGTCAGGCCGTCGAACAATAGATTGATACCCAGCAGGAGCAGGCCCCATGACGAATTATGTTTATGTGTTGACGCAGAAGACTTCTTAGAGGAAGACGGATTGTATAATGTAAAGACCGCAACACCCGCAGTAACAAGAGCGACGACAAGATATTTGTACAGCGGATAACGTTTCCGGAAGATCGTGAGATGCAGGAACATCACAGGTAACAATTTGCAAGATTTTGCTAGAATGAATGTTATGTAGTCGATATGCGCCAGAGAAGCATAGCCGAATGGTGACGCCAGGGACGAAGTGATCGCGACGAGAGCAAGGGGAAAGAAGATCGATCGAGATGGAAAGATGGCGGGAGTCGGCGCCGAGCGAGGATTGGAGAAGAGAAGGTACCCGTAGCCTGAGATTGCGGCGAAGGTAGATTGGATTGTGTTGAGGAAGACGGAATACGTGAAGCGGGAGGGGGAGGTCGAGGGGCCGTATGGAGTAGTGGTTATGCGTTCTTGAAGGAGTGCCCAACTAAGACTGGAGAACAGATCAGTAGTACTCTGGATGGAAAGCAAGGGTGAAGCCTCACAATGATGCATAGATCCCAGCGACGCAAACGACAAGCTGAGTAAAGCCTGCTTGGTCGGATGGCAGTTGAGGAAGAAGTTCCTCCTTTGGTTTCCCAGTGCTCGCAGTAATTTGTAGGTCCTGAGCAGTGCCATTGGCATGTTTCCACCCATGCTTGGACAACTCAGGCGGGCCCTGGTCGAAGTCTGAGACGTCTCTTTGCAATGGCATTGCTTGCTTCTTTCGTGCCATATTCGTGCTCGAGATTGGTCAAGGAATTGGATCGTAAGAACTGTGATTAGAGAATCAGAAGAGCATCATTGAGCAATGGATATGCAGAATATAATCATGCGACGCAAAGCGACGCAGATGGACTGTAGGAAATTCGTCAAGTCGTGTCTACGGTAGAGAGGCCCTATATGAGACGATTGAAAGGTGTTCTCTCTGCGAGCTTTCGACATCGGCGCATGTCGCTGGCCGATTGCCGACGATTGTTGCAGGGGTAGCTCCTACGAGTTAATCCCGGAAGTGCCCGAGAAAGCTAAAATCGTCATTGGCAAATAAAGTGCTCTCGGACTTAGTTTCCTTTCCTTTCCTCCAGATATTGTACTATTACTCGACCGAATTGTCCACCCCCTATGATTTCCTTCTTGTTCACTCCTTTCATTCCTGACTTTGCTTGCTTTTGACGCCGTACACTATCTTTAAGATCTATAATATCATAATGTCAGAGCAGAGTAGTGACGTGAATAACGCAAGCGGTCAGTATACTTGTTATCGTAGCCTCTCATAGGCAGTCCTAGAGGAAGCGTAGCTTACAATGATACTGTCGTGTAGGAGAGACCACTACGAGCACACAATTGGAACCATTGAAGCCCAAATCCATCTCGAATGGAGACACCCAAGAATCCACCGAGAATCATGTACAGGAAGAACAGCTTGTGGAGGGTATGTCATGGGACAAGAAAACTCAGAACAACGTTGACTCCCGGAAGATGTCTTTCAGGTCACCATCAAACTCCCGCACAAGCCTTACGAACTCCAGCTCATGGTAATTGCCTACTCACGCCTCAATCCGAGAATTACCACTGAGAAATATAGATATCGAGTCAAGAGCAGGTGCAAGAGCTACGACAATCAATAATAGAGTTGCCCGGCACCTCTCAATATACCTGCTTCCATCTTGAATTTCAAGGCATTCGTCTGAATGATTATGTCGAGCTGTCAGAAGTAAAGGGGTGTGGAGCAGGCTCCGAGCTGAAATTGGTGGAAGACCCTTACACGGAGAAGGAGGCACGGATGCACGTGGTAAGGATAAGGGAGATAATTGGAGCTGCTGGAGACAGAACCGATACGTTGCATGGAATTTCTGCCGGCCTTTCCTTGCACGATTTCTTATTACCTTGGAGTTCATCTGAAGAGCATCCTGCATTGAGAGAGAAATCTGGCAATGCTCGGACTACAGAGATCCAAAACCCACTGTCTGGCTTTGTCATCGATGCTCCAGCTTCGATCCAAGCTCTCCTACCACCCACGGTCGAGCCACCGCCAAAGACCGTGAAATCATTGTCGGTCTCGGCATGGAATCCGCCACCGCATCAGCTTCGCCAAAAAGGTCATCTTCTTTACCTTCAGCTTACGACCAATGAAGGCGAGCAGTTCCAGGTCACATCCCATGTTTCAGGATTCTTTGTCAACAAGTCGTCAAATAGTAAATTCGACCCATTCCCAAAGCCAGCGCCCAAAAATGCCGCCGCTCACTCACTCTTCTCCCTAATATCGAACCTGTCACCCTCATTCAGCGAATTTTTTCAAGCCTTACTGGAGAGCAACAACAAGCGGGACCCTCTTTCGAATTTCCAAATTACCAATGCCATACCTTATAGTCCCTGGCTAGTATCTGCCGCAGCTTCATCACTCGCCTCTCACCAGCCAGACTTTACAAGGACCCAAGAGACATATCTGGTATCTGGTATTGAGAATACCGAGACGTTACGAGATTGGAATGAGGAAATCCAATCAACTCGGGAGCTCCCTCGAGATGCTGTTCATGATCGAGTCTTTCGAGAACGATTGAACTCTAAGATTCTAGCCGAGTTTAATGAAGCTGCAGCCCGTGGAGCAGTGTTGGTTGCAAGGGGTGAAGTGCCACCTCTCAATCCTACCGAAGGCCACGATGCGCAGATTTTCGTGTACAATAACATTTTTTACTCCTACGGAGCTGATGGGGTTGGAACATTCACTGCGGATGGTGGTGACGAAGCTGCTCGTGTTGCGGTTGGTAAGGATGTCTTTGGGGTGAAAGCTGTCAATCAACTCGATATTCCCGGCTTATCAACCCCTGGTACTATCATCGTCGACTATCTTGGCAAGCGTCTAGTCGCACAAAGCATTGTACCTGGGATCTTCAAACAACGAGAGCCAGAGGAGCATCAAGTCGATTATGGTGGTGTTGACAGCAGACATGTTGTTACCGAGAACGAGGCTTTTGTCCCAACATTCTCGAAAGTCTCTAAGGCTCTTAAGGTGAAAAAGCATACTGTATGGGACAAGGAAGGGAAGAAGCATGTATTAGAAGCCAGCGTCGAGACCAAAGGTCTGCTTGGTACTGATGGGCGGAAGTACATACTCGACCTGTACAGACTGACCCCGCTGGACATTACTTGGCTCGAGGAATATTGGAGCGATCAGGTGGATGGAGCAGCCAAGCCGCAAGATCGCAACTACCCACACCGGATGACAGTACTGAGGCCTGAGCTCGTAGAGGCGTATTGGAGGCTGAAATTGGGTGACTATGTCAGAGTCGAGGTTGACAAACGAAAGGGTGGAAACAAAAGGTCCCAGGACCTTGCGGGACAAGTCACTGCTGAGACAGGCGATCCAGTAACAGTTCTGGCAGATGGCGAAGAGAAAGACGAAGCATCAACCTCGCCGACTAATGCCGGTGATGATTCAGAGGGAAGGGATGACGAGCGTGTGGATATCTCTGCTTTCTCGTTGGCCCTAAATCCCGATGTCTGCTGTGGGCAGGTACCGCAAACAGATGAAGAGAAGGAAGAATGGGCTAAAGATGAACACGAAGTGAGGGCAGTGTGCGATTTTCTACATCAGAAGGCTATGCCAGAGCTGGTAAGTTCCGAGATTTAATTCGTGAAGGAGTATGTATGGCTAATGGCGGATCAGATAAAGGATCTCAAAGACGGCGAAGTTGGCTTTCCAATGGATGGACAATCACTTAGTCGACTATTACATAAGCGTGGTATCAACCTGAGATACCTGGGGAAGCTCATCGCTCTCGGACACGAGCAGCAAGACCCGCGGCTACACGCACTTGAAGTGCTGGCGTCTCAGGAAATGATTGCTAGAGCATTCAAGCACATAGTCAACAGATATTTAAAGGGCCTGCCGAATGTCTTCGCAACGATCTGTCTGGCGCATCTTCTCAATTGTCTCTTGGGTACTGGTCTGAATGAGAAGCCCACGGTATCGCTTGACGAAGACATCAAAGATCTGTACTCTGACGCTGACTATGCTTTTGCACAAGTAACACCGTCTACCCTAAAGGAAGACCTGAAGTCGCAAGTCAAGCTTCGCTACCGATATGAACTCAGTGCCGGCTGGGAGTCGGGCATCAAGCACCTGCAGCTCTTACGAGAGATAGCTCTCAAGCTTGGTATCCAGCTTGTTGCAAAAGACTACCGGTTCAGTAAGAGCGTGCATGAGGGCCAGAACGGCAACTCGATACGTGTACCACATAACCACACAGCAGAATCTACAACCAACGGGAACGTCAATGGTCACACCGTGAACGGTGTTAATGGGAAAAAGAAGAGGAAAGCTCGCGAGCAAAGCCCGCCAGTGTCCATTGACGGCTCGAGTCCGCCCTGCGGTGAATACACATTCTCGGTGGATGACATCTCCAACCTCTTGCCAGTAGTCAAGGATGCATGTCCTAAGAGCATCCTTGCAGAAGAAGCTTTAGAAGCTGGGCGTATCTCGATAATGCAGAATCAAAGGGAAATTGGCCAAGAGCTACTGCTCCAATCCATGTCACTGCATGAGCAGGTATATGGCATGGTACATCCTGAGGTAGCGAGGGTCTATCACCAGTTGGCTATGCTTTATTATCAGATGGACGAGAAAGCCGCGGCTGTTGAGCTGGAACACAAAGCTGTCATTCTCTCAGAACGGACGCTGGGGGTCGACTCGAACGAAACCATCCTCTGCTATCTCAACCTAGGTCTGTTCGAGCACGGCAACGGAAATACAAGCACTGCTCTGGCGTCCGTACGGCATGCGCTCGACCTATGGAACATCATCTATGGTGCGAGGCATCCCGACTTAATCACGACGATGAACAATGCAGCCGTGATGCTTCAACACCTGAAGCTCTTCCATGAATCGAGACTATGGTTCGAAAGATCGATCGCTGTCTGTGAAGAAGTTTCCGGCAAATCATCTGTCAGCACTGCCACCTTGTCGTTCCAGCTTGCGCAAGCATTGGCATTAGAGGGAGATCCAAAGGGTGCCGTATCACGCATGAGAGATGCATATAATGTCTTTCTCAGCCAGCTGGGCCGGGACGACCGCAACACCAAAGAGTCGGAGAAATGGCTTGAGCAGCTTACGCAGACGGCCGTGTCACTTGCAAAGCAGGCCAAGGACTTGCAGTCCCGGCGCATACGACGGGTCCTAATGACACCACGAGTGACGATGGGGACTCGAGCACTGCCGGCCGTTGGACAATCTCCCGTGGACCTGGTCAACGGCCACGATCCAGGCACTCGAGGCCTGGATTCGAGAAGTATTGATGAGCTTATGAGGTTCATTGAAGGAGGAGGAGACGCGTCTAGGACTCCGCCGTCGAAGACAAGATCGGCTCGCGGTAACCCCAAGCGCCGCGGAGGTGTTAAAGTGGGTGGCTCACCCTAAGATTTCGTATCATCATTTCCGCAAGTCGACTATCTGTACAGTGCATCTACACAGGCGCTCATATTGCGATCGTCACCTGGAGTCGGAGATATTCGGACATGGGAGGTACATATTGATAGCTCTCCACATCTATCCATTCTGCATTGGGTGACGGGGAAAGGTGGCTGCATCACCGCTCATAACGGCATTTCTGTATACTAGCTTACCTACCCCTGCGTAGCAGCGGGCTAGATAGATAGCGATCGCAGTGGTAGAGGGTACGCTTTAACCACAAGAGCAACCTTGATCCGCTCGCTGATGACTGAGACAACTTGCCGAACGACATCAACCCCATAAGCAGCAGTCGTGAGTCTCGGATATACTAGAGCAGCAAGGTATCCTCCGCTCGTCTCGTCAGGCAAGAAGATGTCCTCTTGTACCCTACAGCGAGCCTTGTTCTGATTCTGGAAATCCGTTGATTGCTCCCACTAGCGAGCTGCATATTGGGAATGATCCAAGCTCGCCGGAGTGTATTGTAAGTAAGTAAGGTTGGTCGGCTAAAGTAATACTTTATCGATATTGATGTACTGCTCCACGACATCAAATACTTTACTTATGATTGGAGGTAAAAAAGCCATTCTTTACATGATCGGCAAGTGGGGCATTGGCGGGGTAGCTGTTGACAGCTCGAGTCCCTGAGGGAGCGGGCAGCGAACAATGATTCAAGCATAGGGTGATCCCTTTCCTGCATACAGTATACACGCACACTGCGAACAACGCAACAACGCAACCACGCAACCCTGGATACCAGCCCCTTGCGTCTGTAGCAACACCTTACTTGATCTCCAGTCACTGCGGCAAGACTGGGTCCGCATGTGACCCGCTAGTGCACTGGATCGCCGCATCCTCATGATGCCGCGGCGGGGAAGAGCTCGGATTCTTCCTCATTTCCTTAAGTACAATATCCACAGGCCCGTTGGCGACGCCACACCTTGAGCTGCAGTCCACGTGAGGGCCCTGTTCGAGGCATCCCTTCGACATCATGTCAGACCAAAGGCAAGAAGCCTACTGCACGGTCAGCCAAAGTTCTTGCTGGTGGGCTAGAAAGCTACTGACGTGCATTCATAGCTGCTTATGAGTGATGACTACTTGCCTGGTACGACTGAACGTCCACCATGACTTCTCTGGTCATGTCTGACATCCTATAGGTGCAATGGTACTGGGGCACTCCTTACGAGATAACGGAACCAACAAGCAGTTGGCTGCTCTTGTTACTCTAGATAGCCTGCAGGCTTCGACCATATCGGAGCTCGAGGTATATATGGCTTTCTACACGTGCAAGATAATGGCTAAACAATGCTTGCAGAAAGTGTACGACCAGATTATCTCCGTCGACCGCATCGTGAACAAGACCCCCGCCAACCTTTTCTTAATGAATCGCCCGGACCTCATATCTACCTTCACCAAGATAGCTCTGTGGCGGCAGACACAGTTTTCACGGCTGGTCTACATCGATGCTGACGTAGTAGCCCTACGGGCGCCTGACGAGTTGTTCAATGACAAGAGTGACTTTGCTGCCGTACCGGACATTGGCTGGCCGGATTGCTTCAATAGTGGAGTCCTTGCCTTGAAACCGAACACGGGTGACTACTACGCCTTGCTGGCATTGGCACAAAGAGGAATCAGCTTCGACGGTGCTGATCAAGGACTCCTGAACATGCATTTTCGAGACTGGCATCGGCTGAGCTTCACGTACAATTGCACACCTAGTGGGAACTATCAATACGTTCCTGCCTACAGGCACTTCCAGAGCACCATTAATATGGTTCACTATATTGGAGACAACAAGCCCTGGGTTGTAGGCCGAGAGTCAAAAGGTGCAACAGGGGTTTATGAAGAGCTGCTGGGACGATGGTGGGCAATATACGACAAGCACTACAGATACCCGGCATGCCATCCACAGCTTTATGTTACCGGAGTAAGCGCTGACTCAAAAGAACCACAGGCTTACAGCTCGGAGCAATCAGAGCAGGAGGCCAGAAACGTCCGAGAATACGTTAAGGGCGAGACATCCTATCCTGTTGGACTCTCAGCAGGATCATCGGTAGGCCATGAGGAACGAACAGAAGCTTCAATCACTACCACGGAGCCACAGCTGACCGAAAAGACCGAACTAGCTAAAGATTTGGTACATGGGGACGCAAACCCTCTCTCAACCGCTCAGCAACGAAGATTCAGCGTCGCCTGGGATCCCATACAGTCGGTAATCTATGATTGGATCGTGGACCAAGCTGACTTGTCAAGTAGCAACCCTCCACCTAGCCAGTCCCGGCCTGAAGCCGCGAACTTTCCGAACCAAACATACGAGATGTCAGCAGACCCGCAGCTGTTCCACGCGCCCGAAAAATACCCCGAGCCTCCTAAAAACATGTATTACCAAGTCCCAGAGGGACAACCCGCATCCCAGCGTCCTAAGCCAATCTTCCCATGGGAAACAAACCAATTGAAACCGACCCGCGTCTTTGCTGACGATCCTCCAACACCCTCAGAAACAGCACCCTCGGTAACTACAGACGATGATACCCAGACCGAGACAGTCTCCCCTTCCACTCCGACCATCAGCGTCACTTCCCAAGAGCTCCTTCCTGGCTTTTCTCGCAGTAATGCCTGGGACGACATGCCAGAAATCGACCGCTACATCGCCAACCTCCCTCAAAACCGTCTTGCTAAAATCCAAGTCCTCTTGAACAACACCCAAGGAACATCAGACTCTGGTGGTCAATCTATCACATCGCCGGCTTCGGAAGCCCCGCCACAGCACGACCGCCGCGGTAGTATCAAGATTACGGACTTCCCCACTGAGATCGAACGTCCGTCACTGCCTGTCACTCCCGCTCCGGTACGGCGACCCTCGTTCTGGGGCGAAGAGCGGGATGCGGCAGGGGAGCTCCCTGCCGCAAAGGGTGTCCCCGAGCAAAGCCAATGGGATCCATCCGAAAGGCTAGTGGCGCTTCAGAGAAGACAAAGCCAGGTGCTAGAAATGGGGCCACAAAGTCCGTCGAAAGCCATTCCGGACAGGCGAATGCTAGGAAGTGCAACTTTTGTTGCGGAGGAAGCGGCTCCTGAGTCTACACAAGGAGCCCCAGCAACTGCTGAGGAGCCGACAGCGGAGTTTGCAGGTGACAACACTCCGGTCCCTGCAGATACGAGGACAGATGGTGAAGAAGGAGCGGCTGCATTACCTACTGCGCCAGTACCTATACCTCCCTCTAGCGCACAGGACCTTGCTAGTAGGGCACCAATTCCAGCGGCAACTGCAACTTGACTGGCGTGGGGGGTTACGACAGAGTCATAAGTCACTAGAACAAACTGTAGAAAAGCCAAGATGAACTTGGGCATGAAAGAACATTCAATACCTCGCTTGATGTGGTGTAGTTTCGGGGCGTGACTGGAGTTCCGTCCGATGGTTGGTCCGTTCCTCTATCGCTATTCCGCTGTTCGATTATTCGTCAGCATATCCACAAGCGACATCAGCAGTTCTTGCCAGCCTGTTTGGATGACCACTATTAGATATTGATTCCTCGCGTGTTCATGCATAGCTTGCGTTCAGCACCGTGGTTTCCAGTTTTGCACACAATCTTGGCGAATTATCCATTGATGGATTTCAAGGCAGAGATGGGTAACTGGTATCTTGAGTGTTTTCTTGCCGGCTTTTGGTTGAATCTTCAAGCTCTGTACACAGCCTTACTCGAAGATACCCCCCACACCAACCATGCGTACCCACAAGTAGGCCGTTCTGACCACTCAACAGACGCACAATTCAACATGCCATCATCCACTCCACATGCTTTATCTGTCTGCCCCCACACGTGCATACCTACAGGAAAACTTCGATATTCATCTCCAGCGTGCTGACAGGGTATCTATAACGCCCAAGATAGGACTTGTTAGTAGAGCTCCTACGGAATGAGTAGGTAAGGGAGATGGATGCTCGCTCACCTGAGCTCGAACTTCTCAAGCACAGTCGGGTGCAAGATGCCGAAGACGCCGATGACGGACTCGTGGCCGCCGATGCGCAAATGGATCGCTGCGGCGTGGCCGGGGAAGAAGGTTGGGTCTATTGCATGCGCCACCACTTGTAAGCACCCTGTATCGCCAGTCTGCATACCGAGCTCCACACCTCTTCCGTCCAGCTCTCCCCAGAGATCAAGAGATCTGCAACAACGTGAAACGGAAACTCACCGTCCACTTCTGTGATCCAGTACGCCGCCTTCGCTTTGTCTTCTCCTTCCATTCCCGCCTCCCCAGTTATGTACGCGCTCTTCAGCATCGCCATCACCCGGTCCAGCAGCCCATGCACGACCTCAAAGCCACTCGTCTTGCCATACCACGCCGCGGCGAAATGCCTCTCGTTCCTGCTCTTGCGCTCCCTGCTCGCATCCTTAAACGCCACGTCACTAACCTCGAAGATCCTAATCGGCACGCCATGATGCTTGTTCTCCCTCAGCGTCTTCAGCAGCCCCGGCAGCAAACTCGTGCGCACGACCTGGTACTCGGCGGTCTTGGGGTTCGCGAGCTTGACGGCGGTGGTGCCGTCATCGGGGCGGTTCAGGAAGGCGAAGTTCTCGGCGTGGGAGCAGAGGATGAGGGGGAGGCATTCGGTCCAGCCGGCCATGGCGGCTTCGAGGCGGAGGATGTCGGACAGCTTGTTGATGGGGAGGGGGGAGGCGATGGTGGCGGAGACGGAGGGGAAGGCGCGCGGGAGGCGGTTGAAGCCGTAGGCGATGGCAACGTCTTCCATGATGTCGGCTTGATGGAGGAC
>JAABUS010002615.1_pt1 | contig 33439 bp, 37 predicted proteins | sample 5560161 | NCBI WGS metagenome assembly JAABUS01 (sample SAMN10711885, study PRJNA513376) | rock metagenome | isolation source: Antarctica rocks | place: Antarctica: Victoria Land, Trio Nunatak nord | collected 2016-01-04 | reverse complement strand
CTGACCTTGAGATACGAAAAAGCTTGATGTTGTGCAGCAACACTGACCGTGAGGCACAACAAGCGTGACTTTGTGCAGCAACACTGCACAACGACACTGACCTTGAGATACGCAAAAGCGTGAGATGTTTCCAAGGCAGGAATAATGCCCTCCAGCCGTGACACATGCTGGAATGCCTCCAATGCCTCAGCATCCGTTACTGCGTAATACTCGGCGCGCCCAATGTCGCTGAGGTAACTGTGCTCTGGGCCAATACCTGGGTAGTCCAACCTATACCAGCACACAAATAATAATAATGATTAAGACGTATACTTAGCCAGCAGCCATCAGGTACGTGCAACGCGGGTCAGGTCCCTCCAGTACATCAAATAGCTCTGAAAACAACAGCTCTGAAAACAGCAGCTCTGAGAATGGTTGGCAGAAGGCTGTCAACAACAGCCCATGACCTTGCTGTCATACAAAAACCAGTTGGGTGGTCAGTTGTGCCTATGTGGTTTCTTGTGAGCATCAAAACTGCCTATGTTAACTATCACAGTGCTGAAGTCGTTTGTGTGATGTGTTGACGATGCTTCATACTTGGGTGCAACCATGCAGCTGGGGCGGTTAGCATGATGCACACGCAGTTCAGCGTACATTGTCTACATAAGGCTGATTCCGCTCTTGGTCAACTTTGCCTTACATAGGCAATGCAAGCTGAACTGCGTGTGCATCATGCCAACCACTACAGGCGTTTCATTTCACAGAATGCACATGACGTGCTACAAGGGCATGCAATGTGGTCTGCACTGTGACAGCAGGCAGCATGAGGAAGACAATGCACAAATTTGTAACATCAGTAAAGCATCATGATGAAACACATCAGCCCAATGGAAAAGACAATGCGAAAACCTGCATCATCAGTAAAGCACCAAGATGGGACAGATCAGCAAATGGGAAAGACCGTGCTCAGATTTGCTACGCCAATAAGCATCAAGATGGAAAAAGAGTCAGCCCAATGGATACTCTACACTGCAGGAGGGTTGTCAGTCCGCACTTCCATACAGCACCATGTACAGTACATAATAGTAATGATAGTAATGATAATGATAATGATAATGATAATGATAATGATAATGATAATGATAATGATAATGATGATCGCTTTCCAGCTCATGATGAGCTAGGTACATGCGGGACAAGTCTTGTCTCTCCAAAGCAGTCTGTCTGGCGCAGCAGTACATGGCCTGTAAGAAGACATCTTGCAAGCATCTAACCAAGCATGTTTAGGCATGCACCCCAGCAGAGGAGCAAGAAAGAAGAGAAAATAAAGTCCACGCCTCTCGACAATCAAACTGCAAACTTCGTGAGGCAGCAGCCCTGAGCTTAGGCCCCAGCAAGAGGACATGTGTGAAGGTACAGATGAACACACTCACCCTGCGCTGATGGAGTGAGGGTCTATGACCTGACCCTCAGCATCTTGCAGCAGCAGGCTAAAGCTGCCGTGCAAGACGCCTGGAGTGCCCTTGGTGATGGTGGCAGCGTGCTTGTCTGTGTCCACACCCATACCTGCTGCCTCAACACCTGAGCAACAAAGAATATATGTTAAGCGTGCTTGTCTGTGTCCACACCCATACCTGCTGCCTCAACACCTGAGCAGCAAGCAGTATACATTAAGCATGATGGTGGCAGCGTGCTTGTTTGTGTCCACACCTATACCTGCTGCCTCAACACCTGAGTGACAAGCAGTATACATTAAGCATGCCAATGGCAGCGTGCTTAACTGTGTCCACACCCATACCTGCTGCCTCAACACCTGAGCGGCAAGCAGTATACATTGAGCCTGCCAGCCTGCCAGCATGTTCAGTTGTTCAATGCTCAAGTGCCAAGCTAGCAAAAGGTTTGTTGCGCAAGACAAAGCAGTCCTGATATCAACAAACTCCTTTCTCATAAGTGATGTAGATCTTCATTTTAGACAGAACGAACAGTGCAAAAATTCAAGATTTGCAAGAAAACCATATAAAAGCTGACAGTGTTCAAAACGCATGCCTGCCACTGGACTTCGGGTCCAGATGTGTGAGGTGAAAGACTTGATCCAGTGAGCGGAAAGTGGCATAGAATGTGGTTGAACAACCCTGGCCAATGTCACATGCACACAAAGGAGACTGGCAGAGCCAGGGGATGAGTGGCAGAGCCCAGGGATGAGTGGCAGAGCCTGGGGATGAGTAGCAGAGCCCGGGAATTAATGGCAGAGCCCAATAATGAGTAGCAGAGCCCGGGGATGAATGGTAGAGCCTGGGGATGAAGAGCAGAGCTGAGGGAATGAGTGGCAAAGCCCAGGGATGCCATTGAAATGTTCCACAGAAGGGCAGAGTCTGTCTTTGTGGCCCCATGCTTTGCACTAGCAGCACCAAGCACAGTATGTCACTACCCAGAATCAGCCACCTAGAGCTTTGCTGAGCAGTCTTGGTGAAAAGATTAACAGCTTCTGCCTGTACAACTTCCCTGATCAACTTTGCAAACATAGAGCTCTTTTCAATCCCAAAACGTCTATTTTAATTCAAAAACGTCATCCCCACACTGGCAATCTAAATAGAGAAACGTCTGGGGACAGTAATAACGCGTTTCTACATTGTGGAGATGTTTTAGGGAAAGCACAGCGATCCTTGTGATCCATATGTCAGAGTTATGCAAGTGCTGGCGAAGTTTGCATTGTTATGCATCTGCTCACGGCTGTGCTTTCCCTGGCCAGTTTTACAAGGAAAGCACAGTCATGAGCAGATGCACAACAAAGCAGAACTGGCCAGCACTTGCATCACTCTGATGTATGGATCACAAAAACAGTGCTGATCAGAGGTTTGAAAAGCTGTCTGTTCAAAAATATTGTTTCAAAACCTTTCACTACAAGAAACAAAAAAAGAAAAACAATGTGAAATAATAACAGCAAAAAATACGAAATTTACGTGAACATCGGGAGGCCTACCTATGAGTCTGACGTCAGCATCATCAACAAACTCATGGAACAATCCGATGGCGTTTGATCCTCCACCAACACATGCTAGCAGGATGTCGGGCTTGCCGCCCATCTTCTCCAAACACTGCTGCCTCACTTCCTTGCCAATCACTGCTTGGAAGTCACGCACCTGCACTGTGACAGACATGCTTCTCAGCACACGCAAAGTATGCATGCATGAGGACTGCACAATTGCTGTACACTCCAAACACTGCTGCCTCACTTCCTTGCCGATCACTGCTTGGAAGTCACGCACCTGCACCATGACAGACATGCTTCTCACCAAATGCAAGGCATGCATGTATAAAGGCTGAACAATTAAACTGTACACATAACGTAAATCAATGTGGTGAAAGTATAGTGCATACAGGGTAAGCACAGAATAGAATGTAATTGATGATAGCTTTTTACAACCACCATACGATTTCACAGGTTGAGTTCCAGCCACATGTATTCCAAACATCACAAGCTCCAACATGCATGCAGATAGCATATTGGTGCAGATGGCATCTTAGTTGGCTGTAAAAGCGTAATTCCGCCACTGGCACGAATTTCAGTCAAACTTTGCGCACTACTGTACCCTAAGCCAACAGCGTATGCCATGTATATGCCTGGGATCCACAGCATGATGCGGCTTATGTAGTGTCATGTCTGTGTGAACCTAAGCAGGCCCTACAGCCCACTTAGCACGATGGTGATGACAAGGATGATGATTACCTTATCTACATGACAACCTCACCAACACAGAATAAGGGTGTACATGAGAAACTGCCACCACATGGGTTACGCGGGTGCATGACAAATGTCGTAGGATCTGCCACCACGTCGCGTCTGAAAGTACATGAAGAATTGCCACAGAATCCGCCCTTACATGGGATATTGGGGTACATGAGAAACTCACCATCATGGGGTATGGGTGTGGCCCAGCAGCAGACCCTAGGATGTAGTGAGTCGTTTCTACATTAGTCACCCAGTCCCTGATAGCTTCTGAGGTCGCGTCCTTCAGTGTTGCCGTGCCAGAGTGCACTGGCCGGACTTCGGCGCCCAGCAGGCGCATCCGGAAGACATTCAGCTTCTGCCTTTCCATGTCTTTAGCTCCCATGTATACAATGCATTCCAGACCAAACTTGGCGCACACAGTGGCCTGCAGAGCAAGTAATGAGACTGACGCCCAGGCAAGCACAGACTGATTGTTGCTTGCAGGTTGTTAACAGCTTGCTGCCATGTACACGATGCATTCCAGACCAAACTTGGTGCACACTGTGGCCTGCAGAGCAAGCAGTGGGACTGACGCCCAGGCAAGCACAGACTGACTGTCACTTGCAGGTTGTTGACAGCTTGCTATCAGTGATCAGGTGACTGCATCTGGCCAGCATTGAGCTTGTTTGCATGTATGGCAACAGCAACAGTGGGGTCTAGGTGCAATCTAGTGCAACAGCAAGATGTGACTGCTGCTTTGAGCCAATGCAGCTTTGCTCTGTTGAGTGTGGAACAGAGGACTTTGCATCCCATTGTTGGCAGTGCAGAAAAAACCAGCATCCATGTGACAAAGCAAGCATACATGCCGTTGTATCTTCTGTTAAGTATCTCAGAAGTTACAGGTGCTGTGAAAACTATACTGCGTGCACAACAAGGCAAGCTACCAGATACATGCAGGGCATGTTTGGGAGTCATAACAGCTTCTCGCATAGAGAGCTGCTCCTACTTTTGGAGTCAGACATGTGATCAATGCATGAGTGATTGACGGAATGATAGCTCTGAGACTTACAGTAGCAACACCATGTTGGCCTGCGCCTGTCTCGGCAATGACTCTCTTCTTGCCCATGCGTCTGCAGAGCAAAGCTTGTCCTAGGGAGTTGTTGATCTTGTGTGCCCCTGTGTGATTGAGGTCTTCTCTCTTCAGGTAAATCTCTGGCCGTCCATCCTTGCTGCAGGACAGGCAACAAAGAATGGGTCACACTGTACTTTTGCCCTGTGCATTGTTGACTTCTGTATGCTCCAGCAGAAACACTGCAGTGGCATTGGACTTACTTCTTGTAATGCTCAGAGAGCCTATCGGCATGGTACAGAGGTGATTCCCTGCCCACATAATCCTTTAGTATGGCAGCAAACTCTGACTGCAGATCAAAGTACTTGGGGTCAGTGACAGTCCGCAAGAAAATGCAGCAGCACGTCGCAATCAGTTGCAGACCTTGAAGGCAGGATCATTTTTGGTCTCAGCGTAGGCTGCCTCAAGCTCCGCCAGCGCTGTGATGAGGGTCTCAGGCACATACTTGCCACCGTATTTGCCGAACCTGCCTGAGGCGTCAGGTCGCTGCATTCCAGTAGGTCGCTCTGTCGCAGCTACTGCTGTGGTAGCTACCATGCCCCTCTGCTTGGGTTGAGCTGAGCTAGAAGCAGGTGCCCTAAAGGCGCTGTGACTAAAGCTTGAAGACGCAAATTGAGTCGGCAGCCTGGCGGCCCTGTCGCTGTGCTGATGTGCCGCAGCTACCTGAGCAAAGTGTGTTCCAAATGCCGCCATTGCTGCGCAGGTTAAGTCAGACGTTAACGTCGAACACTGTAAGCTGATGACGAGGTAATTGAGCTAATAGCTTGACCTGTCCTCTTCTTCAATGCTTCCTTGCATTTTGCTTTGCATTTTGCATCGTTCTGGTCTTCATCTTTGTGCGTACAACTCAGACTCCTCAGACAACTCAGCAAAGGCTGCCGGACAACGCGTAGGCTTGCTACTTGTCAGCGTTTGCATCGAAAGTTGGCATCATCTGCGATCTCGAGCGTTGCCGTCAGCGTGCAGTTATAAAGTTCACGACAAACAGCATCGCGTATGCAAGCTTGAACAGTCGCTTGTCGTTGGCATCGTGAGGTTGCTTGTTGCAACCTAGACTTGCCTCCAATTTGCACCAATGCAGACATTAGGCTTGGTTAGTTGGGCGCCCTGCATACGCGGCTGGGGTCGCATACCGGTGATCACACCCTGCAGTGGTAGCAAAGCGCCAAGAGCTGTCAGCAGGCATTTGTGGCAGGGCCACGATACGTCACAGCACAGCATACATTCGCCTTGTGTCCGATGTGATGCCATGAGTGGCAGTGGTCCAGAGCTATCCCAGTCCCCAGAACTGCTAGAAGGCATGCAGGAACAGCAAGAGCAGACGAAATGGGCAATAGCCACGGTCACACAAAACCGGTGAACCTCAAATGCATGCATGTCTTTGCCTGCAGCAGCTATTGTGGCGTCTAAGCATAGCTGCTGAGCTTTTCAGGAATGTCTCGGCCGATGGCTGCATGAGATCTTTGACAATCTCTATAGATGACCCTGTAAGTTTCTTTCCACTTGCTGCATCTCCTGAGCTTGCTACACACTCCCAGTTGCTGGTTTTAGGGACAGAAAACCTGGATTCAGGGATAGAATACCTGGTTTCAGGGACAGTGTGAACAGCCCCTGCGACAGCACGAATTGTGATCTTTGTCTTCTGCAAGCTTGTCATCTCAAAGTTTTATCATAGACTTTAGCCTGCACCAGTTCTAGGGTAGTTCCATTTGCAAGACATTGCACATCAGAACTTCTTTCAAGTGCATATTCTACCCCGTCATGCATCAGCTAGCTTGTGACATGACACGGCTAATGCATGGGCTGCTGACAGTACCATCTGGGGCACAGGCGCACTTCATAGAAGGGCGCAAATTGGCCCGCCGCCAAGACGGTCAACGCTGGATTGACACATATAAGGTACCTGCACCTAGTTCGTTTGTCCAGACATTCATTGATTTGCTGAACACACATCTTTCTCTAGGGTCAGACACCTCTAGTGTCTTTAGTTGCTTTCTGTGTGGTCTCATGCTTTGGCTGTCAGCGTCCCAAGGCTTGTGCCTGGTGCTACCCCATACATTGTACACAGTGCTGGTATGCAAAATACGCAGTGTTGATATACACTGATATAACAGCATCCCCAACTTCTGTTTGCCACTGCCAGTGATCCCTGATAGAGACTGACTCAGGACCAAGCTGACAACCTTTCTGTCTGTCTGTCCGTCTGTCTGCAGCTGCCAGGGCAGATGATAGGCATCAAATTTTGTCCCGAAGGGCAGAGCGAGCCAACTCAGACTGCCAAAAGGCTGTATGCCATTTCCAGCAGCCCATATGAGTCCAGACGCGACAGCGCAATGCTGGACGCTTCTATCATAGAGGTATGCATCAAGCCTCTAGCCGCCTCATTGGCACAGACTTGGTGAGCTTGCTGTTTCACAAGCACACGTGCTATGTCTCCCATGGTGAAACGGGTGCTCTGCATTGTCCACAACTCAACTTTGATTTAAATGGCGAACAGCTGACAAAGCTTTGTGACGTTGTGAACAGCACCGTTGGTACATGTCATCCTGTCCTGAGCCTGAAACATGATCACAAAACACAATGATTCGTGTTTTGGAAAAACGTGAAAGCTCAGCTCAACAACCATGCCGTCCTGACATGTCCTCCAGGTGCTAGTGGACAGAAACGGAGGGGCAGATGAAGCAGCCCTAGCAGATTTGGGCCCTGGAGGGCTGCTAGCAGTCAGTCAGGTCGTGGGTCGGGGGTAAGGCTTCCATCATTGACCCTTGCACTTTGCACCCCATCCCCTAAGCCCAACCCCCACAGCGGTCCATCCATATCCCAATGCTGGTGTTGCTATCAGCGCTGCTCAGGCTGACAACCACGTAATACTATTACCTGTGACACCCGTCGGTCAGATGCGGCCAGCGTTTGACATAACATTGCTTCATTGCCATACTTGCACCCTGCAGTGCCCATTGCTTAGCGCATCTTGTTGGTGAGCATGTGTTGTCGCTATGTGCAATTGCTATTCGGCATGCCGCCACAACATGTGCACAAATTGGGCAACAATCAGGCTCTAACTATGATTCTGAGTCTGAGTTTATGTATCTCAGGTATGCCTCTTTGTTCAATTCATACGTGGGGTTACTGAGCGCAGCAGAAGACAGCAGACCTCTCTTATTGATAGGCATGGGGGCAAGGGGCATGGGGCCGCTGCGTGCAGCCCTTGAGTGGACACCTGTCCAAGCACATGCCACAGCCAATCCAGTAACTCTGTTCTATGTAGCACAAGGGCAGCAGAGTGCAGCATATCTAGCAGACTGGGACCAGTGGCGAGAAGCTGGGGTGAGTCATGCCGGCTCGTCACTCTTCTCTTCTCTTTTTCATGTGCTTGTGCGCTTTGTGGCTCATCACTCTTCTCTTCTCTTCTTCATCTGCTTGTCCTCTTCATGTGATGTGCATGCAACCCTACATGCTAGTAATGAAGGCTATGCAGTTGGTCAAGGCAGCATGCCCACCTGTCACGTGGACGTTATCAAGTGCTATTGAACCCCCTCTTCTTGTCTCTTGGCTGGTGCCTGCACTCTGTCTTTACATTTCAAACTATTCTCTACAGCGTCTTAAGTCAAGTTTCTAAGTCTCCTCATTGATGATTCTGCTCTGTATGCTTTGTGCCAGGTTTCTGTTCGGTGTCTTGGACAACACGTGTATGCGGTGTACCCAGACACCATACTTCCTCGGCGGCTTTGAGTTGATGTGGCATGTTGTTTGAACCGGCACCTGACGTCGGCTGGTCAAGCCTATGTTTTTAGTCTTTTCCATTCCATGCACAGGTTCGAGTGCAACCTGTCTACATCCCAGAGCTACAGGGTGAAGCAACTGCCTCTGGCAATGGGGGTGCAACAGCCAACAACACCATGATCCAGGTATGACATAGCTGCAGTGTGGACATGACTGTCTTGGCCTGGTACACACTGTATTGCACTATCATAATGCTATTATAACACTATCATGATACAGGCACAAGCATGCAGGCACACTTGCCTGCACATGCCATGCATGCTATGCCAGTAAATGTACACTGCCTTGATGCAATGATATGCAAACTTTAATGCTGTTGCCTCTTATGAATTGCACTTGTGTGGCTGCATTTGCGCTGCATGTGCTTGATAGTGTATCAAGTGCTTTGTCTAATCATGCATTACTTATGTGAGCAACACAATGTGTCATGCTGAGCAACTTATCACTTCATGAGAAAGGCAAATTCCAACGAAGACAGACAGACAATTGCACATTGCAGGATGAGCTAGAGCAGGCTGTTTTTGGTGACGAACAGGGGTTAATGGGGTCTCTTGGAGGCGATCCCAGGGATTGTGCTGTGTTGATATCAGGGCTGCCTGGGCCTGTCACTGCTACACTCACTCGCAGACTGACACTTGAGGGTATCACAAGAGAACGCATACTGTTCTGTGACTTCATTTGATATTTTGGGCCAATTACCTGCTGTGAACGTTTTGGCCATATCTATGCGCACACAAATAATCACTACGTTCAGAACGTGCAGTCTGAGCCGACATGCACATAACCCAGATAATTCACAATTTGACCAGCAGTTCAATGGAATCAGAACAAGAATGACATTGTAGCCAGATGAATCGGAGTTTGCTATACTCTAACGAGACAATTCACAGTGTGACAAAAAGATCATATATGACCAAACTTGGCTGTACTGATGCTTGAGTGAGAATCACAGCAAGTTACAACAACACAGTGCCCATTGGAGTAGCTATACTATATATTGCATGGAATTAAACAGAACCCTAAAGAGCTGAGTCTGCCAGATATTGTCAGCAAATCAGAACAAAAAGGCAGAACAATAAATCTGCAATTCTATAATGAAAGCGACATAATACAGATGAATCGCATACAGGAGAAGACTGTGAGATAAGCTATGAAACCAGGTCTAAGTCTGCCTGTGTACGCATTGTGGTCTGAGATATTCTGAGATAAATGCAGAACGCTGTTGTCTCTTTCACTCTCCACAAACGCTGAACAGCCTTGCCAGCTGATCCTGTCTGAGTAGAGGCTCCCGTCCTCCATTTTGACTACTCTTGAGCCACCTTGATCTTCCTGGGTGCATTTGCTTTCTTCTCCTCACTTGGAAGCCTGATGTTGTACACCAGACCCATCATAGCCATACACTTGATGATTGTGTATGTGGCGTCAAACTGCCACCACTCCAAGCCAGTGTTGGCTGACCCCTCAAATGCGTGATGGTTGTTGTGCCATTCGCCCATGGAGATGATTGCAATCCACCAGCTGTTCTTGGACAGGTCATTGGTTTCATATGGCTGGTTTCCCCACACATGGGACCCAGAGTTGACTGTGAATGTGATGTGGAAGATTGCTACAATCTGCACAAACACAAAACCATCTAAGTGTCATACATACAAGCGTCTAGCATTGGAAGCATTCAGCACACAGACTTGTGCAGGTGGCCTGGCAATCTGAAAGACCATTGCAATTGGGAAAAGTGCATGTATTATGGGTCTCAACAGCGTAAGCAAGCACAACATATCACACTGTCGCAGGAGCTGCTTTTGATGCTCTCAGGGTATTTGCAGCTGCCATGCTTCAAAATCTTGAGGCGTGAGACATTATGAAGGAAATATATGCACCTTGTCAGCAGCTTCCAGTTGACAAGCATGGACAACACAGGCAGATTATAATGTGTCCCAGCCTTGCACATCAACAAGTCCATGAAACCAATTGTCTCAAACAGTACAGGCAAACATGCTCTTTTCAATCCCAAAACGTCTAGTTTACTTCAGAAACGTCATCCCTACACTGGAAATCTACTCTCAGGAACAGTAAAAACGCGTTGTTACATTGTGGAGATGTTATAGTTCCCACTGAAAACATGGTCTGGTGGTGGTGACATACCCTGATGCAGCCCAGCCACACAAACCAGGGCCAGCCTCCAATGGCATACAGCAGGGCAAACTGAAGGGCAATGTGGCCCCAGTAGGTCTTGGCAATGAACCGGTAGAAAGCCTGCTCCTTCAGGTCGTTGACGTTGTCAAAAGCTCCCTTTTTGGGCCATAACACCTACACAGGCCAGGAAACCATTGTTCTCATCAGCAGCAGCATGGTGTTCAGCAGCTGCATTGTGTTCAGCAGCACTTTGGTGTTCAGCAGCACGCGCACTTGCACAAGCCATGACACCAGTGTACTTCGCCAGGTTCTGGCAATCTGACGTCATTCAATGCCTCAAGGTAGCTCATGATCGAGCGTATGTTGTGCATTTGAAACGGGCAGCTTTCAGCCGTTAATTACTAACTACCAAAGAAGTTGGACAAGCTGTAAAGGCGCGTCTCTGATTAGTGCTATGCTACTGTCTAGAAGGACTAGACAATGAAATAAGCAGCAATGCAGGTGGCTGAGCCATGCACAGAGCACAGTAAAAGGTGATGTATGTGAATGACATGATTGAGAGTGTGCATACCTCATTGTCCCACAACCAGCCAATGTGAGCCCAGAAGTACCCGTCATAGGGGGAGTGGGGGTCCAAGGGAGTGTCTGTGTGTTGGTGGTGATACCTGTGATCAGAGACCCACTCGATAGGATCGCCCTGAAAGCAAAAGCATTGAGTAAGAAGCAGCGCAATATGATGAAGTCACATTTGCAGCAAGTGGTGCAGAGTGAACAAGCAGGGTGTAAAGGTTCTGCAGCTCCTGTGTGACATATGCAAGGACTGAGGGGCAGATTGTGCAGTTTTGCGTGAAGACACCTCTGTTGGACTGCAAAGCATGGCAACGGTCTTCTTCATGTAACTGCAAAGACAGCAGGACTCAGGTCCTTCCAAGTTCCTGAGGAGGTGGCGCACCTGGATGTTGAGAATGCCAAAGTAGGCCATGGTGTACTCCCACCATTTAGGGGAGCTGAAGGCCTTGTGGCAGAGCATGCGGTGGAAGACCATCTCAATCCCCAGCCCAAACAGGATGATTATTGGAACGGTGACCATCGCCAGCACAGGGCTGTATGTGGCAGGCCCTAGAAGGCACATGCCATGGATCCAGATCATGAAGAGTGTTGTGCCCCAGTGGTGATAGTACTTCATGGAGTGCTTGGTCTGCGTGTACACGTTGCTGAAAGGGATCCTCCACGACTTTTTGTCAGCAGCCTGAAAGGACCGCATCAAATTTGAGGGTGATGTGTGATACAGACTGTATGATTGTGTTATGTGTGCCTTCATTTTGTGCTGCAGCAACAGCTGAACAGCTGAGCTCGGGAGCAAAACACAGCTGGTGGCTACAGATCAAACAGAAGCTGCATCAAGGCTGTCCTGAAGATCAAGTAGCCAGAGGCCCGCTTGCACAACATAGAAGTCGAAGCAACTCACGTACAAAATCAACACAAGTAGACAGTTTCTAACCATGCGTACCTGAGCGGTTAAAGACGGCTTCTTGCAAGGCTTTTTAAAGTTGACTGACCCTTTCGGCTGTGCGACAAGGTAGTCGTACTGCTCCGCGTATGACATTTGCTCCATCTGTACAGGCTTAGGAACGTCTATGCTGTTTCCTGATGGCTTGGATCCCGCCTGGAACCCGTCTGACACAGCCATCTTGAACGCCTTTTAGCACGTACGCCTTCCCAGCAGCTTCACCGCTTTCACCGGGTCTACAGCAATGTCTGCTGGTACTGGTTTTTAATCTCACAAACAAGAACAACGAAGCGTAGCTCGTGCCTTATTTTGTTGGTATACTGGTTGGTATCTTAAACGTTTGACTGTCAGCTCTTGAAGGAGCACCGACTGCTGTGTGTGGTGTCTAAGGGCGTGGCAAAGCGCCCTCGGCCCCTCAGGATGTCAGGTGACTAATGGTCTCAGCAGATGCTTCATCCGAAACGCCCTCATCATGTGGGGAAAAAAATAGGATCGCATGACTAACATTGCGTAACTACAACGCAGAAGCGCAGGAAATCATCGGATTTAGGCCTGTTTGACGAAATTAGCAAAAAAGCTCAGTTTGACCCCTCTGCAGATCGCGGTCGATAGCCGGTGTGCCTTCTTGCAGCTGTATTCTGACGAGCATCCGAAGGCACTGTTGCACACAACGCGAAGCGGCCTGTCTTGCGACATCTTCCGGACGACTGCAGCTGTTCAAAACATAAGTGCCTCCGTGGGTGCTTTGGCCTGTCTCAAAGCAATTGAAGCGGCGTGCAGTATTCTGTTGCTCTCAAACCAAATCCCGAGAACAATCGTTTGATCGGCGGCAGCATCTCAGCTCGCCTCGACCTTCGAAAGTAGGAACTCGAGCTCGTGGATCAACATATATCTGAAGTCACATGTGTACACTCGCAAGCTGCTGTGATGTCGCGAGCTGCCTGATGATGCATCATGTACATTGCAAGTTCGCATCACCCTGCCCGCTCCGAAGAGAGCAAAGCATAGGCACTTTACAGGGCACTGCGCCGGCGAACGGTTCAACAGCAAAGAACTCACTATATAGTTAGTACTACACAGACCTAAGCACGACCTACCGTGTCACAGAGTTGACACCGTTCATAACACGCACACACACTTGCACTTGTGAAGTTTCCTCCTGGGCATATTCAACAGCAGTCGCATAAGTCACGTCTGAGCGGGTGTGGCAGGCACAGCATAAGCTGTGGCTCCTTTAAACACAAAGTGGGCAATATGAGACTGTCAATTTCAAGGCCCAAATTATGTTGTCGAGTCAAGCTTGACACTGCAGGTGTGACCAGTAAACCAAACAGCTGACCATGGCGTCTTTGGAATCAGCCAAGAGTCACGATCTGCTGAACAACCAGTACAAGCTATCGGATGAGAACCCTAGTGTAGCAAGCGGTTCATCATATTCAACACAGGACAGCGGAGAGCGCAAGCTTGCGGCTTTGGGATACACTCAAGAGTTGAACAGAGGATTCAGTACCTTCACCAACTTTGCTGTCTCTTTCTCCATCATTTCTATATTGACTGGAATCACAGGTAATCAATTTCAAGTGTACTACATACGGTATGCCTGCTGGCAGACTTTGTTCAAGCATTTGTTGTGCACTCTGCTGGCGCTGCTGAGCATGCCTGAACTCATGGCCACGCCTTCCCTGCCTTATTGAATGACATCAATTGCAATGCAGGTTCATATGGTATTGCATTTGGCAATGGGGGTCCCGTGTCTGCCGTGTGGGGGTGGGTGCTGGTAGCCGGCATGACATCCTTTGTAGGATTAGCAATGGCAGAGATTGTGTCTGCCCTGCCTTCCTCTGGGGGACCCTACTTCTGGGCTTCTGTGCTGGGGGGTGACAGATGGGGCCCATTGGCTGCATGGGTCACCGGTAAGACCTGGAACACTGTATACCTATCTGAGGCTGTGAGACAAAAACAGGCTGTATTTTACTATCGTTGTATTCTTACAGGCTGGTTCAACCTTCTGGGGCAGGTAGCTGTGACAGCAGCTATTGAGTACACACTGGCCAACCATTTGTCAGCCATGATTGTGCTAGGGACTGGTGGAGCTGGCACTGGGGGCAAAATCATCACGCAGGGACAGCTGCTGGGGATCTATGCTGGTGAGATATTACGTGAAGCATGGCACCACACTATTCATGTGCCTGATCATGCATGCGTCTGTCACGTGCATGCAACTTTGAGACCTGTATTGCTTTGATCAGCAGATGCAGGGTACTGTGCACACTTTGCATGAGACATGCATGTAAGGTCTCGGGTTCAGCTGTGAACGTGGACATAAGACAGCCGTCATCCTGTCAAGCCTTTTGCGCTGAATGCAATGAAACACTGCTTACCATGGTTGCTTCCAAGAAATGCCTCCATGCAATTTCCAGTCCATATGTATGTGTGTGTATGATAAGCGTACCACATGCATGAAGGTGTTGCACAATATGCTTGGTTTATATGGCATACGCTCTGCCTGTTGTTTTCAAATCTGGTGCCCACGCTGTGCTGACTTGCTGCTTGCAGGCATTCTGGTGTGTCATGGGCTTTTAAACACCATTGGCACCAAGCTTGCTGCCCTTTTGAACGGCTTCTCCTCAGTGTGGCACATGGTGGGAACCTTAGTCATCGTCATTGTCCTGCTGGCTGTGGCGCCAACCCACCAGAGCGGGAGTTTTGTGTTTGGCACCTTTTACGGCGTGTCTGAGGTCACCTCTGGCATCACCAACAATGGGTGAGTAGTAAATAACAATGATAAATTCGCTTTCCAGCTCATGATGAGCTAGGTACGTGCAGGACAATTCTGATCTCTCCAGAGCTGTCTGTCTTGCGCAATGGGTGAGTCCTTGTCAGCATCTGCTCTGAACAATACAGCTGATGGCGTAGGCTTACTGAGTACCTGTGTGCAGCGACTGCTGACTAAGGACACTGAATTGAGGTCAAGATTATTTGCAGTGCATGACAGCACCTGCATATCATATTTATGTTGCAATGTCCAGCAGGCCTGGCTGCAGCTCTGTCTGGCACTGTTGTTGAGTGCAGTCATAAGCTTGCCCCTCTTGCTCGTGTGGCAGATAGTCTGATGCCCTGGCTCATGTCATTGCACATCATGCAAGAGTGCAAAAAGCAACAATAGATGCCACAATGGCATTTGCCTGACATGCATGCGCTTGCATTGTGGCATTAGACTTGTTGTTTCAGCATGAAAGTGTGCCCAGCAGGCCTGCCTGCCTGCCTGCCTGCCTGTCTGTCTGTTCGCCTGTCTGCCTGTCTGTCTGTCTGTCTGTCTGTCTGTCTGTCTGTCTGTCTGTCTGTCCGATTGTGCATGCCATCACAGACGTTGATGCTTGGGTGCACCTCTGCAGGTACATCTTTCTGGTTGGCATGCTGATGTCCCAGTTCACCATCACAGGCTTTGATGCATGCGCCCACATGAGCGAGGAAACAGTCGGCGCTGACAAGTCTGCTCCCATGGCTATTGTCATGGCCATCAGCGTGTCTGCTATCGCTGGGTTTGCCTACATTCTGGCTATCACCTTCAGCATCCAGGTAAACACAATACTGACTGCCACAACAGGATCTCATACGCAAAACTACCCAGTACTACACATCCCTGCCCTTAGGGCAGATGCGTCTTTCACACATGAATGACGGAGTGCTGATTGTTGAAACAGGATCTCATTCACAAAGCTATCCAGGACTAAACATACCTGCCCTTAGGGCAGATGCGTCTTTCACACATGCATGACGCACGAATGAATGCTGTTGTTGTCTGCAGGACACCTCAGACCTGCTGACTGGATCAGCAAATGGGTACTACGTGGGTCAAATCTTCTATGATGCATTCCAAGGCCGTTTCCATCATGGTGGGGGTGGGATAGTGCTGCTGGGGATCCCCATGTTTGCCATGTTCTTCTGCGGCATGTCATCTGTCATCTCAAACTCCAGGCCAGCTCCGCAACCACATGTTGTAGGGGACAACCCCACATTGCGCATCACATATGCATGAAACCCTAAACCCTAGACTCTGAGCTCATTGTACCCTGCTACACTCTTGGTTGCTGCTGATGTGTGGCAACTAGTTCAAGAAAAGAGGATGGGGTTGTGCCTGATGTCTGTCATTTCCAACTCCTGATGGCTTACAACTGCACATCAACGTGCTTCTTGTCTTTCCTGACCATGTTCCCTTTGGCATGCGCCCCTGCTGTCCAATATGAGATGTGATGCAGATGTGACGCATCCCTTGGTTCTTGCACAGCCCATTCCTTATGTAGCAAATGCTCAAACTGAGTATCAAGTGGGACTGCATCGCATCAGTATGCATGTGCATGTTGTCTTTGGGTGAGCCCCCATGGTTATTTGTAGATGTACTTGAGACCATAGAACAACATCCTATAGAGAACACGTGTTGTCCCGACCATTCACCTGTGTATGTCATTGCAGTCCTGCGTGTCTGTCCGTCTGTCTTTGTTTCAGGCCACAACTATACGCCTTCATTGTACAAGGTAAAACATTTACCACAAAAGCAAATGCTCAGTCAAGTAGGCCAGTGGCAAACCATTGAAGGTGCATGTTTGCTTGATGCAGGATGTGCTGGTCCTTTGCAAGAGACCACGGCCTGCCCTTCTCACGCATCTGGTCCCACGTGAACCCCAGGGTTGGAGTTCCAGTCAATGCAGTCTGGTTCATGGTCACATTTGCATTCCTGCTGGGCTTGCCTATGCTCAAATCCTATGTAGCATTCTCAGCTGTGGTTTCCATTTCGACTATTGGCCTCTACATCTCCTATGCTATACCTATCTTCCTGAGGATCACAGTTTCCAGGAAACAATTTGTGAAGGGGGCATTTCATCTGGGGTTCATGAGCATCCCCGTGGCGGTCATTGCTGTTGCATGGGTGTCCCTAATTACGGTATGTTACTGCAGTCTGTGACCGTAATGCAAGGAAGCAAGTCATGAGCATCTCAAATGTTTGCATTTTCGTAACTTCAGCTATGTCCACAGCATGTTGTTGCTACTCTTCTACAGGATGTTTGTACTAAAGTATCATGTGACTGACAGTCAGTGACTTCTGGATGACAAGCTGTCTTGACAGCCAAAGCTGCTTCACAGCTTGATGGCTTGAGCCTGGTCCTGATTCTGATCTGCCCTGTCATGGGATCAAGTCATGATGGCATGAGCTTGATCTGCTCATCCTTGATCTCTCGTCATGGCGGCCTTAGCTTGATCCGCTCAACCTTGATCTCATGTCATGATGGCCTCAGCTTGATCTGCTGAGCCATCATTCCATGTCCTCACGGCCTGATCTTGACTTCATTTCATGTCATGTCATGATGGTCTGACTTTGCACTGCCTGATCTTGACTTCATTTCATGTCACGTCATGATGGTCTGACTTAGCACTGCTCAGGCTTGATAACATGTCATGCTGGCCTCTGCAGGTTGTGTTTGTACTGCCAACAGCATATCCAGTCACCAGCTTGACCCTCAACTACTCCCCCGTGGCAGTGGGCATTGTGCTAGTGGGGGCCCTCTTGGTCTGGTTCCTTCCAGTCGTTGGTGCCCGCAAGTGGTACCATGGAGCAGCAGCAGCAAAGGGAGGACTGGCTAAGCTAAGGGTGCTGAAAGACTATGAGGACTCTGTACGGGCTGGCACAGTCAACCCTTCAGTCTAGGTGTAGTTACCAGGGGCTGGGTGTGGAACAGCTCAGGGCTATAAGAAGATCATGCTGCAAGTCTTGTCCAGGGACGTGACAAGCATACTAATAATGGTGCATAGTGTGAGGCTCTGGTGCATGTGGAGGGGACTGAACTCAGAAACATTCTTCAAAGTATGCACAGCTCTGGGCAGTAGGTGTGGTATGGGGGTCCTGCTCAACGCCATGAAAACGTCCCTTGAAGTTCAGTGTTGTATGTATACAAAATCTGAGGAGAAGCAGACTTCCCAGCAGGTGAATTGGACACTAGTGCTTGCCAGTGGCCTGCAAGCCTGAAACGTTGATGTGCTCCAGTGATGGGCTTGTGTATGCCTCAAAGTGTTGTATCTTTTGCCTTCCAACTCGTATCTAGTTTGGCTATTAGTATTTAGTGTGGCTATTCGTACTTAGTTTGGCTACCTGGTAGCAGGACAGCATCTTGCAGCAGACTGATCTCCATCAAGATGTACAGCAAGCTGAGTACTGCAAGTTGTCTAGAAGGTGTTGTTATCTATGATAATGTGCAGCCATTGGCATATTTTGGGTGTGTTGTAGCAATTACATGTGTATGTGCTTAGCTTGTATGCCACATCTATGTATTTAAAGTGAAAGTATAGATGTAGCTGTGGGTTATACATGACTCATCAAAGGCATGAGCCAGCAATAATAGCTAGTAACGCTTTTGGCCAGTGAAATTGCTAGCACGCTTGAGTTACTGACACAAGTTATTCCATCTGATTAAACAAGTTTAAATGCTGTTGCTTTCTGCATGGTATGTGTCGCGCAAGCTAGGCAACCATCCTGAAATATGCCTGAAAGGAGGCTGCCCAGAAGGCTGCTAAGCACTTCTGTTGGGGCCTTGCACAGCTGCTGACTTCCTTGGTGTACAGCTTAGATGCTTGGCCACAAAAGGTGCAGCTCTTTGAGTATACGTCAAGTTTAGTCGGAGCACTGCGCATGTCGGGTTGTTGCTTGGCACAAAAATATGTGACAGCTGTTGTTTGGGGACTTGGTGTATCGTGGTGCACCTGAGTGCCTTCACTGTGCAGCTGTGTCAGCACTGGTCTACAATAATGGCTGATTGTGCTGTAACGCTGCCTGGGGGTTGAGCAACAACAAGCTGCTGCAGCCATAGCCAGTAAACAGTAATGCAATCGACACAGGAATGAGCTGCTGTGGTATCACGTTAGGCGTCATAGGTACACAAAGTGAGTATGTACTTCACGCAGTTTGACTGTTCTTGCAGGCGCTGAACACAAGCTCTTGAAGCTATCCATGACTCTATGTATTGTCCGTACCTCTGTGGAGCAAGAGGTAACAATGTGTATGTGGCACAATAGAACCGTACCTCAAACAGCTGATGCCCTGCTAGTTACATGCTTAAAACGCTCACGCTCTTGCCTGACAGATTTGACACTGAACGAAACTTGCAGTGCAACAAAGCGTGTCTGGGACAACAGATATAGCCAAGTAGGGAAGGCCCACGGTGAATGCAGACGAATCCAACCGAGTGTTACTGCACCAAAGTGATGCCAAAACGGTCAGGCCATAACGTCCAAATCGCCGCAAGCCTATATACGCTAGATCACAACCAGCACGATCGATTAAGTGCGTTGGCATACCAACGCGGCAAGCTCAACAAGAGCAGATTTCAAGACTCTCATGTCATAGATTTGAAGGCGCAGCAGCGATGAAGCTCGGTGCGCAGGGAATTGCTATGCCGAGCTGTAGCTTGTAGAGTCAATTAGGATGGTCCCATACTTCCTTTCCCTCGTGAAGTATCCATTGTCCTTAAAGCAGAGACCCTAAAGTTAGGTTGAGCCATCAGCTCGGCAATGCAGCCCTTCCAGCTCTTCAGCTGTAGCGGCAGCGGCATTGCAGCCATAGCAGGAGCGGCAATGCAGCTCTGGCAGCTCAGCAGCAGCTCAGCTATTACAGCTCAGCAGCAGCAGCAGCTCAGCTATTACAGCTCAGCTGCACCAGCAGCGCAGCAATATGCAGCAATATCAGCTCAGACAGCCATGCAGCCTTGCAGCCGTGCACCCGTGCAGCCTTGCAGCCTTGCAGCCTTGCAGCCGTGCAGCCATGCAGCTTTGCAGCCGTGCAGCCGTGCAGCCGTGCAGCCCTGCAGCATTGCAGCCTTGCAGCCGTGCAGCCTTGCAGCCGTGCAGCCGTGCAGCCTTGCAACCGTGCAGCCATGCAGCCTTGCAGCCATGCAGCCTTGCAGCCATGCAGCCTTGCAGCCTTGCAGCCTTGCAGCCTTGCAGCCTTGCAGCCGTGCAGTCATGCAGCCTTGCAGCCTTGCAGCCGTGCAGCCGTGCAGCAGTGCATCCTAACAGCCCTGCAGCCCTGCAGCACCAACCTGCAGCACCGACCTGCAGCGTGGCAGGGCAGTCCCAGGCAACGGCCCTGCAGCTTGACATCCGCTGAGCCTTACAGTCCTGCAATCCCAATGGAAAGCCTCAAACGTTGACGTACCAACCTCAGTCTTACAGCCCAGCCACCAACCAACAGCCCCAGCGTCCTACAAGAAAAGAAGCTTTGCAACTACAGCATGACATGTGCTTGAACTACATGTACAAATTTGCAGGCAGCACCAACATCAGAATGTCTTCCAGTGTTGCATCTGGTACAGCAGGGACAGCTTGCAAGGCTTGCAATGCTGCTAGCAGCGCTGTGTCATTCGCCTGGTAGTGAAACATGACATGCAGCCATGTCAGCACTGGTCTACAGTGATATCTGATGTTGCTAAAATGTCGTTGAGCAAGAACAAGCTGTTGCAGCCATAGCTGGTAATACATTTGACACAGCGATGAGCTGCTGTGGTATCACATTAGGCATTATAGGCATATAAAGGGAGTATACAGCTTGACTTTTGGATTCAGGTCCATACATACGCACAGCTTTCCACTGCTGTGGATTTTAGCAAGCCCGAACTTGAACACCTGACTGACTCAGAATGGCTTTGCATGCTATGTGACAAAGTTTGATAGCCAGAGCGTCAGCCTTTTGTTAAATTTGAGGTACCATTTGTTAAAAGCAAAGCTGCTGGCGTAGTTAGCGTTTGCTTCTAATTCAAGAGGCAAGGGGAGGGCCAATCCCTGGCCGTCTTATTTGGACTGGTATGTAGACTGCACAGTTGTGCCAAGGCAAGAAATTACCCGAATCCCCCATGGGGGATTCGGGTAATTTTACGGCAAGTGACATCACAGCAAACGAAGAGTTGTTGACTGCACAGGCTTACCCTCTTTCAGAGGCAACAAACAAAGCTTGTGGAGCGAAGCAATGTGTAACATCAGGAGCAGCCCAAGTGTGACATTGGGGCAGTCTGGGATGCAGTGAGCAATATCCAAGAAAAGCAATCGTTTCTTGGATGACAGTAAAGTGTTCAGGTACCGCAGCTCTTGATCAAGTCGCAACGCATCGTATCTCTGACAATCAACGCCAGCATCTGCAATCAATCATGAGGCATTTGCGACCAATCAGGCAGCATTTGCAACCAATCAAGAGGCATTGAGCTTTGGTATGGACAGTGCCCTTCACTATCAGCGTGAAATAACAGGCTAAACTTTCAATGATATTTATATCTACAAACTGTTGGCAAGGTAAACATTGCCTGCCTAAAATCACACATGCAATCAGCTGCCAACCGTTTTCACGGCCGCAAATCTGACAGTTCTTCAGGACACTCATACGCTCCTCCTGATATACAGCTTACCATGGCAATGGCAAGATCACCTCTCGGCATTACTGCTTAAAGCCTGCTCTTTTTGCGCTCTCACGTTGACATCATACTATATTCACTGTGCTTATCATCATGTCATCAGTCAGTGCTAAGCAATCTTGGACCTGGCTGCAGCAAACCTGAGCAACGCTGTCAATCATTGACCTTTGACAGCAAGCCAGTTGCTGTTGGCTAAACCCCAGACAAGCCACAATCAAAAGTACAATTCATCAAGGTCTTCTGTCAATCTCAACAAACCAACTAGCTTCATCGCAGTTTACGCTGGTGCTGTTTCACCCTGCTCATTTTCTAGTTTCTTGCCCTCTGGTTTGGACGCTTCAGCGTCATACTTGCCTTGCATGGTGCTCAGAATGATGCACCACAAGAAAGATACTCCAGCCGCTGCAATACAATAGACAGTACTCAGATATCTCCCATTGCAGGCTACAAATTCAAGAATGATTGGGTTGTTGGTCAAACACACATTGAGCTAAAGCCAGGATGTAGACAAGGCTCTCAAGCAGAAGAAGCAGAGGAATGCACACATGCCATCACTGCAGCACAAGCTGATACGCATGCTCTGACCAAACATTGAGCCACTACAGTAAGCACATCAGTTGAAAAAGAATCAGATGAAGAGAGGCAGCAGAGAGTCAGGAAGAGTTGATGCACCCAAGGGCACTTGCATGTAGTGTGGCCCAACAGCAAAGGCAGCAGCAGCAGAAGAAGATGAAGGCAGCAAGAGCTGACGTACCAAACGGCACCCGCAAGTAGCGCGGTACAAATGCAAAGTTGATGACTTGGGCTGGGACCCACAGCGTCCACAAAGCTTTGCAGCTGTCCCAGATCTCGTTGCACCACTTGTTGTATGCGTGCTCCAGAGGATGGGGCTGCCTTTCTACCAGGCTCTTGACTGTGTAGAAGGTGGGGAAATACATGAAGGGGTGACTGCATAGACAGAGACTTGCGTCAGCTCGAGCAGTGTCAGTCAGCTTCAGGAAATGTTCTGTGGGGTGTGTTCCCTTCTGAAGGGACTGCTGTTCCACTAGGCTCTTGACTGTACCAGAAGTTGAAAGAGACATGGACAGGTAGATCTGCAGAGCAACACAGATGTCAGCTGTAGCTGAGCCTTGAAGCAGCACTTTGTTCTGCTGTGCCACCTGTCATCTGCAGATAGCAAGGCTGCTGCATGACATGCCATATGCATTCATTTCAAACATGCATTTGCTCCAAGGATGCTGTTGCCACGGCACTCAAAGACAAGGTCACAAGGGAACAGGACGTGCTCAAGCTTGGTCTTGAGGAGTGTTACAATATGCATTGCTTTTCTGGGAGCATGCGCCCAGTCTATTGCTTCAAGCAATAGCATCCCAAGCTGCGTTTTGGCACAAAGATCAGCACAGCACCATCTGCATGAAGCTGGCAAAGTAACTCACTGTATTGCCTGGTCCATGAAAGTCTTCAGCGGCGCAACACCAGCATGGCCAACTTGAGCCGTGAGCCCCCCGCACCACTGTACAAACTTGACGTTGTACAAGTAGTACTGTACGCTGCCCAGGTAGGCAAAGCCAAACGTGACAAAAGCAGCATGACGTGTCCAGTCAAAGTCCTCTTTCTTCTCGACGACCTGGTAACAAATGCATGCAGGTCATGCACATGCTGGTCCACACTGGAAATGACCTTGTCACCGCTGCAGGGAAGCTATACGACAGAGCTCTGACGATGCAGCAAGCTAAGTACTCGTGAGCACACCTTCTGAGCAATGATGTCTGCAAGACTTGTTTTGATGCCGCTTGTAAAGAAGGCTGTTGGGAAAGGGTGTTTCTTTGCAGTTGCCACATACCACTGCCCAAAATTGGTGGCAGGGGCAAACAGCTGCTTGCTAGTTTGGAGTATTTGACGGAAAGCCATTCAGCAAACACGCAAAGTCAGCTCAGCACGGTCCTATGCGGGGCCAGGCCTGCAATAACACCGGGCGAGATGTGCCATGCATATAGTTGATACGGAATCTTCACCGTGCGCGTGACCAGCAACAGACGATGCAGCTTTTCATACTGCCGTTTGCTGATGCTTTAGCGCAGTGAAATATAGTCTCGTCGTGAGGCTCACCGAGGACGGCATGAAGAGGCAGCAGTGATCTTTGCAACCCCGCACGCCCGCAAGTCTTGATTGCGGCTGAGTGTATACAAGTAGCTTGGTACAACTGGCGTCCGAACTTTGATACAAGCGTCGAAGGCTTTTGGGAACAGTCGAGCACAGCAAGCTGAGCGCGTTCAAACGTCAGAAAATTCTTGTTATCGAAGCGTTATTTATTGTAATTGTGCAACAAACTTGCCATTCACATCTGCAGTCAAGCTCTGCAATGCCAATGCTGCCAACTGACAAAGCCATGGAAACTCAGTACACCGTTGTTGCATTGCCTGTAGAAAGACAACAATTCATGAACTTTCAGGCATCATAACTGTGCCAAATTGCAAAAAAGGCAGCACCAGGTCCTGGGCAAGCATGCGCATACGGCATGTCTAGCAGTGTGAACAATCCGCAGTTGGTATTTCGAGAACATTGCTGTGTGCTGCAAAACCACTGTGAACATCAGACCATGGCGAAAAGATCCTTCCAACTTGAGCATCGACCAGGATTGAGCTTATCCTCTTCTGCCGTCCATAAAATATGGCAAGTAACAGATTTGCTTTCCTCCATGCTACGCTTGGACAATGCCATGGCATATGTGACGTCAACCTTGCAGCACGACATCCCACAGCAGCATCTTCTTTTGTGACCGATACATCAATGCCAATCTCCTTGCTGGCGTGAGGACCCCTTTCTGAAAGTCTGTGGTGCTTGTGACACCTGGCATGTCGTCTTCTGCGTGTGCTTTGCTGCTTGCATCTTGCTGCGCAAGTGCTGGGCTCTGCACAGGTGGCGCTGCAACCTCTGGCGTGCTGGCTTGCACCAGTACTTGTGTTTGAGGATGCTTCTGGATAGCCTGCACCACATCATACTTCAGACAGAGTGCACACAATCAGTTCTGCCAGCTGCTTCTGCCTGGAGCGTGCTCAATTCCTCGAAGCAATGACTGCAATGACTGCTGTACTGTACTGTTATTTTCTGATCTCGTTGTTTTTCATAGCTGGACCCCAGTCAGCTGTTGTCATCTTATATGAGGCAGGAACAATTTTGGCGGGAACAAGGTTCAAAACCAGGCTGAACATGTTTATGCTATTCTGGTCATAGTCACAAAGGTTGGTGTCACCTTGTCCAGTCTGATTCGGACCATATCAGGACATATCAGTCATTGGTATACTGCTAAGTTATGACTGAGTGGATGGACGGATGCAGGGATGACAGACAGACAGACACCTCATAATGGTGGATGACAACAGAGGTATCAGGGTTCAGGACTACAGGAAGTCGAGCACAAGCACAGCCTCCTGAACCTTTGCGCGGTGCAACAGCTTGCTTGATTGCACTAACAATGCATGTGAGTGCATCACAGCCGGTCACTAATGACGCCTTACCACTCCGTAATGCTGCGCTGCAGTGACGTAGTACCACCGATCATCCTGCTCAGTCCAGGGATCAGCCGCTAGAGCCTTGAGATCATCCGGCAAGGGTGACATGGCGGCAAGCAGCTGCTGACACCTGGCAGCCACAGCTGCCTCAGCTTTCTTTGGTTCTTGCCCTTGGGAGGCAACTAAATGCTGGAATGCTGCCATCAGCCGGCCATCTACTAATGCCCCTGGGTATACCTGAGTCAGCACAAAAAGAATGGGGCAAATAAGAAAAGAACGAAAGAAGAAAGAGAAAAGACTATGCCTTTCAGCGTCAATTTAATGAGAAGCCGAGTATTATACCGGGCTGCCCAGGAGGCAAATAATGATGGTTGTACTGGTACAACAATCAAGATGCAGTGGTGGTAAAGATACATAGCACAAAGCTTGGTCTAGAGGAGCTAGGTAGGTTGGATGCCTATACCTGCAAACGCCAAGTTGGCAAAACCTCAGCCGTAAAGATCATTGCAGGCACACACGTACATCTGATCAGACGAATGCAGCAAAGCTGGTTTACAGGCTGGTTTACACACAAGCAATTTCTTTGAGCATTTGGGCGCTTAATGGGGCTATGTGCTGAATGTATGCACTCAAGTGTACATCACATGGACATCGTTGGGCAGCCTGACATACTACTACACTTCTTGTTTGATTGATGCCAAAAGGTGTAGTATTTTCTTCCTTTCTTCTTGTGCTTTGTCACAAAGACATGGCGCAATCACAGAGCAAAAGAAACCAGAGACCACCAGCAACAGAAACCTACTTGCAGAGCAGTGCAATGATGAAATGCATTTATATTAGACCCAGGCAGTCAAAAGCAGCCGACCCCGTGAAAAAAATGAAGAACAAAAGGAAAGAAAGAGAAACCCACTCGTAGTTTCTGTTCTTGCTCCTGCATGGCAGCTGTGAGATGATCCTCAGGACTGGAGGGCCGTTCCTGGGCCAGCCCTGCCTTAGCAGCTGCTTGGTACAGTATCCTTGCATCTTCTTCATTTGCCAACCCCTGCAACAAACAAACCTCAATAGCGCACCAAATGGAGTGCTGGAATGCTGTTCAGGGTAAGGTGTGCCTCAGCAGCTATTGAAGGTGGTGTCTCTGCACAATCTTGAAAATCCAAAAACACAGCACAGCACAGCGCAGCACAGCACAGCACAGCACAGCACAGCACAGCACAGCACAGCACAGCACAGCTCAGCACAGCACAGCACAGCACAGCACAGCACAGCACAGCACAGCACAGCACAGCACAACACAGCGCAACACAGCGTAACACAGCACAGCGCAGCACACCTCAGGCTTGAAATGCTCATAGTGCCAGTCCAAGGCGTCTGTCAAATCCTGAAACAGTACGGCGTCATCGTGTGGGTTACGCAGGGGTACGAAGCCGTAATGCAGGAAGAAGTCGTCGTTGTTACGGTCCCCGTAAGACAGCAATATCTCCTGACCCTCTGGAATGTCTTGCCTGGCTACTAAATGCATCTGGAAACCCTCGCTAGGGTTGTCAGATGGCGGGGCCACAAGATGCCACCTGTCCAACACAGCATGCTCACTAACATTTCAAATGTGTGTGAAAAGGCTTACATAAGCATCTCAAAATAGGAGTTGATAGTCGTCTCCCCGTGACTCAGAATGGCTTTCACAAAGAAAGAGAAGAACACAAAGGCAAGAGGAAGCGCAGAAGGGCACAGCCCACCTGACATTGGCAGTGGGGCCAAAGGGGTCCCCAGGGAAACACTCGGTCTCATCCCCACCATGATTCAGGAAATCGACCAGAGGTAACAGCATGTGCACAGCTGTCCCACCTTCCTTTGCTGCTGTCCCAAAAGTCCTGGAATGCACCACCTACATCATACACACATTCAGTGAGACGGAGCCATGTGCCCGCCATCAGTCATACTGAAGGTGGCAGCATGTGCTTAGTCATCCCTGCCTCCTTTGTAGCTGTTGTACCAAATGAGTTGAAACATACACCAAGCTGCAGACAGCAGCACATTTCTCCTCCTTGCACGCTCCTTACTGTTTGCATCAGTAAAAATTGTTGCAGAAAGCCTGGATGATGATGACAGACTATTTTGCCCTTGTGAGACAGATTGCAAAGGGCCTGAATCTGAATGATGATGGCTGATCATCTTGCTCCCAGTGAGACCTGTTGCAGAGCGCTGAATTGTGAATGTTGATGACAGAATCAGCATCGCACTTCAACGTCCAAAGTGCAAGCCGCAAAAACTCTAAACCCTACATCACACCTGACTCACCTAACAGTTCCAAAACTTTGAGAACTACTAGGTTTGTTGTGAACCCCGATGGCCAAGGTCCGTCGCAGTTGAATGCTGGGGCATGTACAGGGGCACAGGGCCAAATCAGAGTGTTGCTTCAGATGTCAACATGTGACCAATCATGACTTATAACTCAGCAAGACAGCCCATTCTGACCCATGTCCTGGTGCATTACCTGGCGCATTACCTGGTGCATTACCTGGTTTATGACATGAGGCACTTGAGTGACTAGCAAGGGCAAGCCTTGCTCAACAGCCCAGCACAGCGCTCACACTCAACAGCCCAGTTCAGCACTCACACTCAACAGCCCAGTTCAGCACTCACACTCAACAGCCCAGTTCAGCACTCACACTCAATAGCTCAATTCAGCACTCACACTCAACAGAACAGTTCAGACTCAACAGCCCAGGTCAGCACTCACACTCAACAGGTAGGCCAAAGAGTGCGAGAGACTCACTGGGCCAGCCTAGCACTCACGCTCAACAGGTCAGACAAAGGGTGTTGGGGACCCACTGAGACTGCCCAGCAATTACACTCAAAATGTTTGACAAGGAGTATGACAGACAAGGGGTGTGACAGACTCAGTGAGACAGCTCACTACAGCTGTTCTATAGACAGCCTGCCTGTGGCACTCAAGTACAAGACACATGGGCAACAGCCCCATCAGCACTCACACTCAACACTTTTGACAAAGCGTGTCAGTGACCCACTGAGACAGCGCACTCTCGCTCAACAGGGTAGACTAGGATTGTCAGAGACTCACTGAGGCAGCCAACCCTAGCTCTTCTTCAGGCGCCCTGCCTGTGGCACTCATGTACATACCAAAGGCAAAAGACCCACCAGCACTCACACTCAACAGGCCAGACACAGGTTGTACAGCTTAGGGTTTAGCCCAGTTCCTTTCAGGGCGTGAGAGACTCACTGACACAGCCCACTCTAGTTCTTTTCTGGAAGCACCGCCTGTGGCACTCAAGTACGTGACAGGGGCAACAGCCCCAGTTCAGCACTCACACAAAGGGTTCACAGTTTAGGATTTAGCCCAAATTCTTTCAAAATAAAAGGTTTGAAAGACTCACTGAGACTGCCCACTCTAGTTCTTCTCTAGAAGCGCCGCCTGTGGCTTCAGGAGAAAGGCGAGGCCAGGCATCACTTAACAGCCAGCTGGCATGATGCAGCTGCTGAGTCATGTCCGGAACCTCAATCTGAGGCATGTCCTCCCATGCGAAAGTGCGAAGCGGGGATGGCACATGCTCTGGAAGCACCTGCACAGACCATCATGCATCAACATTGACACGCTGGGTCTGAGACGCCCCCTTACTATGAAGACACTCTTCACAGACTATCCATCTGTTACATTTGGTTTCGGAGCCAACACATTTGGCCATGGATCCTGGAGTATGGTGCCTCCACTTTTTGTTAACAGCACACAGTTTCCTGCCACTATGGCTTCCTGACACCACCTGTGTGACTTGACTCTTTGGAACTGCTGGAGCTGTCTTTCAAAAGTTGAGACATGCTGGGGCAAAGATACACGCAATAAAGCAGGTTGCGGGCAGCCAAGTGTATGGCCTCAAAGTGATGCTGGTGCTGCATTGCTTCTAGCATGGTAGTGACAGGCATATGCTCCCATGCAAATGCTGTGATCGCACTCTGGCTGATCATGCACTGTGTCAGCACATGCAGTCACTGCCTCGGTCTGCAGAAGAGTGTTGCAGAGGCAGCCTGGAAGAATACCTGCAAGTATGGGTGGTAGGGTGAGGCAGAACCCTTAGCCTTCTCCCGGAGCAGCTTGCATGCAAGGCGGAGGCTCCAAGGGGCGTCCTCAAACATGACTTCATTGGATTCTTGATCGGCAGGATGATCTGTGATCGCCAGTCTGAGTGGCAGGTGAAGCAGGACTGTGCCAGTCTTGATGTCCTGTCGTGATGTAATTCATACAAATTAGGGAGCAGATGTTGTGATCCAGTTTGGAGGGAGTAGGGAGCAGCTGTTGTGATGCAGCTCAGAGGAGTTTGGAAGAAGCTGTGGTGATGCAATTCAGAGGAATGAGGAAGCAGCTGTTGTGTTGCCTCTTGCTACCTGTCTGATTGCTCATATCAGACCAATGAGCATGCAGACTAGCATCATGTGTGAAGGCTATGGAGTGATGCTGTGCTGTTGATACTAAATGGCTCACTGTGGGCAACAAATTCATGCTTGCAATCAGGAGATACAGGCAGCTGTTCCCATGGCTGTGGGCCTGTTGACCAACTGTGCATGCATACCTGCAGGCTTAGCATGCCTCGCTCCCCTTTTTCTGCATGGTAGACCCCTAGCTTGCACTTCTCTTTCTGCAAGTCATCTACCCCTGCAGACATGATGAGTTGTGTCAGATACTTAGCCACATGTATGACGTGTGAATGAGGCAGTTTAAAAAGTTCAACACGCCTTGAGCTGTCAGCCATGCAAGGAAGGCCTGCATCTGACTGGGATCTTCGTCATGGGAGCTGGTGGCACTGCCGTGCTGTGTTTCGGTAAGGGTTGCACACACCCTTTGCAGGCTGTGTGCAGAGTGAGCTGATGTGCCGTTGTCAAGGCGAGACCTTCGTCTGCACGTGCCGCTGCAGCCAGGACGCCTGGTGGGCAGCGCTGCGCGGAAGGCAGGGCGGGGACCAAAGTGAATGTGCTTGCATGTTAGGTGCTGTCGCAACATAGTGCATTCCATAGCTCAACAACTACCAGGTCACCAGTACCGAGTGTAGTAGAGAAAGCATGCACGAAATTTCTATGAAGCGATTACGAACGACCCGCACTCAACGCTGGAGTTGCAGTCGAGTAAACAGCTAGAAGTGTGCGAGCAAGCAAAGTGTCGCGCTCTGAGCTATATCGCACAGAGCCATATTGATGTAGCACACAGAGCAATCGAGCGTTACGTCCCCATAACATCAATGTAGTGCAAATCATCAACAACGGTAATGACTTGAGTCAATAGTTCTGTGTACTGGCACGTTGCACTTGTACTATATAGCGTACGATATATCTGAATCGATTCATGATATCGTTGAACACCTCACAACAATATCGCAACAATGCTGGAAACCTTAAGGCACATCTATTGCTGCGTTTAACGGTTCGATCCCTTGCCTGCTGTCGTTGCTGATGCCAGGATGCGTGAGCCCAAGAGGCTCCCAGCAAAAAAGCAGTCAGCACGTGAGATCCAAATTTACCAAGAAAAATGCATTCCGATTGAATGTTTGGTTGAGGTTTGCCAAATTATCAAAACTCAAATCTACAGCAAGACGACGCACTGCTTTGCAGAGAGCGAAGCTTCAAGAGAAGCGTTTTCCGCGAGCATTTCCGGGTCGCTGGTATACTCAGGCAAGTGCGATATGGCTGAGTTGCGTCAGCGCAAGTCTGCGCCGGACAAGAGCAAGGTGCCCAGCATTAGAACTAGTGTGGAAGCTGATGGACGGGCACGGACACGTCGTCAGCGGAAGGAAGACAGCCCGCTACTCCTACTTGCGGCTCCTCTGGTAGTTCTGTTCCATGTTGCGCTGGTGAGTACACCAGACAGCTATGCGTCTCAGGACCAGATCCCTCCTCTGCAGTTCTGATCGGGGGTTGGCTGAGTGATCCGCCGCCTGTGCAGGTAGCTTTTAGCGTCAATCGAATCTACAGCACTCCCCCAGTGCTATCTGAAAACGCTTCTCTCGACGTATTTTCCGAAGCGCGTGCGCTTAGCACGGTGAAGGACTTGACTGAAACGATCGGCTATCGATTGGTGAGTCTTTCCTGTTGCCCTTGGCATTGCTTTGTAGATCTCTGCAAAGCGACCCATGGCCAGTATCACAATATGATATCTGCTGTTCTACCAACCAGCTCGTGGCAACTGCAAGCCCTGACCAGCGATATACTGCTTGACAGAGCCACAAAACGCAGCTCAGAGACGCACCTAATGCAGCTCACCTTGCTGCAAGGTGTCAACCAAAGGCGTGGATGAAGCGCATCAGTACATGTTGCAGCAGACCCGCCAGCTAGCAGCACAAGCCAAGAAGCGAGGTGGCATAAAGGCAGAGGTGAGCATGTTTCAGTGCCTTCCTTGGGCCTACAGCTTATGCTGATGTGTAGCTCATGCTCATGTCTGGTGTATTGTTACCATTGCTGCCTTTTGCCTGCAACTGAAAGACCAGAAAAACACCATCATAGGTTGACTTTTTTCAACATTGTGAGCTGTACATGACTCCAAGCGCTATGAAGCTGTAGTGTCAGGAGCTGCAGCTAATGCCTATTTGCATGCAAGATGTGTTCGTTTGCACCGATTTTATATCTATCACCACTTGCAAGCCACACAACCAACGCATGCAGGTGGAATTTTCAATACTGCCACACAGCACGCATCGCTCTGCATGTTCTCACACATACTTCTGCTCAGGTTGAGGAGCAGAGGGTGTCTGGAGGAGTGAACTTAGAGTACTTCCATGCGCCCATAGGCAGCCTGTACCAGGGCCTGGGCAACGTCATGCTCAGGCTTGAGCCCACAGGCCAACAAGCTGTGGGAAACACCACTGTGCTGTTGAACGCTCACTACGACAGCACGCTAGGATCTCCAGGTACGCACACTATGACTGTACGCTCACTATGAAAGCATGCTCACTATGACAATGCGCTCATTATGACAGTGTGCTCACTATGACAGTACGTTAGGATCTCCAGGTTCGCTCACTATGACAGTACGCTCACTACGGCAGTACGCTCTCTATGACAGTACGCTCACTATGACAGTATGATAGCATCTCTAATCAAGCTCACCATGACATTACAGTTTCTATGACAGTATGCTAGGCACTCCAGGTATGCTCTTGTCTGGAGGATGTCTAGCTGAGTCATTGAGGCTTGGGGGCAATGTGATATTGAGGATGCAAAGAAATGGCAAAGACAACATTGGGCAAAATCACTGTGCTGCTGGACGCGTGTTTGACAGCACACAAGGCTCTTCTGGTTTGACTATCTGTTCCTTAATTGTGTAGACGGTGCAAAGTAGCCTGCAGGTTCCCCTTGATGCATTTGCCTTGAGTCTGATTTGCTGACCTGTGCTGAGTCAGATCTAATCATGAGATCCCACAATGCCAAGCATAGCAAACAGGCTGCTCTCGTGCAAGTGCAGCAGCTTGCACTTCCTGCATAGCTCTTCCTGTTGCAGAGGAATGGCTACGGCTGTACTGTTGCCTCTTCAGTTGCCTCGGGCTGTATTGCTATCTCTTTGAATGCATGAGGCTGTGTTGTCATCCCCCTAGAACTGTCTGGGACCATGTGATCCTCCACCTCACCTACATAGGGCTGTGTTGTCATCCCCTAGAACTGCCGGGGACCATGTGAATCACATGGTGTGGTCCTCCTCCTCAGCTACCTAGGGCTGTGTTGTCATCCCCTGCAACTGCCTGGGACCGTGTGATCATCTACCTCAACTGCCTGCGGCTGTGTTGTCATCCCATTCAGCTGCCCAGGATTGTGTGATCATCCACCTTCAATGCTCAGGGCTGTGTTGTCATCCCCTACAACTGCCTGGGACCATGTGATCATTCACCTCAACTGCCTGGAGCTGTGTTGTCATCCCCTTCAGCTGCCTGGCTCAGGCCTACACCACTTCAACCTGCAACAAAGCTTTCCACTATATATTCAAACCCTAAACCCATACCTGGGACAGCTATGAATCAACCTTGTTTGTACATCATGCAGGTGCAGCAGACTGTGCCTCTTGTGTTGCCGTTCTGCTGGAGATAGCTAGGGTTTTGGTGTCAGACCCTACCATACAGCTGCCCGGTCCCATACTCTTCCTCTTCAATGGGGGTGAGGAGTCCCTCATGCAGGCCGCCCATGGCTTTGTGCACAGCGGGCACAGATGGGTGAATGACATTGGGGTTTTCATTAACCTAGAGGCGA
>JAABUS010002614.1_pt1 | contig 33451 bp, 32 predicted proteins | sample 5560161 | NCBI WGS metagenome assembly JAABUS01 (sample SAMN10711885, study PRJNA513376) | rock metagenome | isolation source: Antarctica rocks | place: Antarctica: Victoria Land, Trio Nunatak nord | collected 2016-01-04 | reverse complement strand
TTGGGATGGGAGGAAGGAGAAAGAGGAGGTAAGTGCGATTTTCAGGGAAGTTTGGGAGCGGGCGAGGGGGTGGGAGGGGTATGTGGAGATGAGGGGGGTGTTTTTGGGGAGGCAGCGGGAGTGGGATAAGGAGCGGAAGAAGGGCGATGGGGATGGAAGTGGGGATGGGACGAGGAGGAAGAGGAAGAGGAAGCGTGGAGAAGCAGAGTAGCAGATTTGGCTTTAGAAGGGGCTGCGGCGCGTTGTTTGTTGCCAGTGCAATAAGCTTGAGCACGCTAATCCTCGCTTTGAGCAGCAGACTGGGCATTCCACCTCGCTCTAGAGCCACACATCATACTTGACCGCAGCTCATATAAGCACCCTCGCGGTTGCCAATTAGCTTGATTTGGCTGGCAATTAGCACAAAGAAATGCAGTCTCACGTTTTAATTCTCGTTATTGTAGAAGATCACCTCTTAACTGTCCAAACTCCCGAACCGTCCACTCGTAGGGCTGAAGCCCGTAAGGCCTGGAGAAGCCGCCCTAGAACGAGTTGCTTAGGCGACAAGACCAGTCCCCACAGGATTCCGGCTCGGTACCCGGAAGGTAGGCTCTAGGGTGACCTTTTGGGGATTTATGGGCTTCAGCCGTACGAGTGGACGTTTAAAGTGTGGAGGATTACGGGGTGACCTCTTATGAAGCAGCGTAATCTCACATTCATTTGGGACTGGGGACTCGGGGTTTTTTTTTATTTTTTTATTTTTTTATTTTTTTTGTTTGTTTTTTGATAATGCTAAAGTGCTGGTAACGAATCCGCAATTATAGTGTCATATCCGACCCTTCCATGACCATGTCCATGCTCCCTCGCTTCCGTCCCTTCAAGAAAAGTAAGTACAAGTGCATCATCGAAGCAATTGTGTCGCTCAACGAGAGCTTCTTCGCCTGCAATTCGAGAAACGCTGAGTGAGCCCCTGGCTGACATGCGCAGTATAGAAATCCATAGGTGTATCGTAGAAAAAATGAGATGGGTAGAGTCCGCTGTGCGCACTAGAAGATGTCGTAGGTGTGTCGTAGAGAGAATAGAAGAGGCTGAGTGTGATGGTGGATCGCTCGTAAAAAGTCTCCATGACCGACGAAGATACTCCCAAGAGATCTTCAAGTCGCCTATGTGAGATGATTGGATTAAGTCAATGTTCGATGTTCGATGTTCGATGTTCGATGTGAGGTAGCTGTAGCCTCAGTGGACCGCATTCGTAGGACGCTGCCCCCAAGCGGGATGATTCTTCCCGGGCTGCCCCCTTCCCTGTGAAGGTCCGTTCGGTGGGACATTTCTTTGATGCCCACCTTGAGATGGCTTCGAGTCATTGCCGTAGTTCCCCGAGCTCTCTCGAGGCTTGAAGCCTTTGTTCGGCTTCTGATGCCCGGAGAAATTCCGCAGACGTGGTGGCCCTTGTCTGTGCTGGGAGTCCGGTCGCGACAATGTCACTGACTTTGGAACATCCATCCCCAACATCCTGATGAAGACAAGAACGCCGCCGTTAGCAACAATGTCCTTCTCTGCAAACGTTTCCTTGCTGGCGGCTTCGACTTCTTTAGCCTGCCTCGATTGCTTGGCCTGGCCTTTCCTTGGAATCTTCGCGTCTATCCATCCGACCTCTGGGGTTTGGGTTGGTATGAGAACAGCTGGCAGAGACCCAAATTCGCGATTCTCGAAAAGTGCTTCCTCGTCTTCGAAGGCTTTCGAAGCGACTTCTAGAGTGCTGCTGACCGCGTCTGCGTTCTGAGGTGGTAGCGAGACCGATGCCAAGGCTTGTATTGAAGAGGAGTCCAGAGGCACTTTCGTAGCTGAGAATTCGGTGACTTGGGCATACTTCTTCTCGGGTGATGACTTCTTAACATTGCCCAGCAGCCCGTTGAATCGATCTTGCCATGTAGGATTGTTGACTAATGGCTGTGACGCCGCGCGGAAGGGGACGGCTCGGACCTCTGCCATCTGGGGAGACTGTACTGGAGTGGGTATGGTCGGTGGTAGCCTGACCTTCGGTGTGTTCTTCACTGGTGGTAGGTTGACGCGCGGATGCCTAAAGTCGCGGGCGTATGCTGGATGGAAATGTAGCTCGTCTTCGGGTGGAGGAGGCGAGGAGGATCGTCGATAGCTTGCAGGGAATCGTGCTGCGTTTTGGTACTGCGGATACATACCTGTTCCGGCACCTGGGAAGAAACGCGAGCCTCGACCCATACCAGCAGCTGCGAAAGGAGGTATGGTAGGCTGGGCCCCGAATGTGGGAGGACGGATGTCTCCGTTGATCTGTGGGCCGACAAGGCGATCGTGAATATTCTGACCCTTTTGCACACCGACAATGTGTCGCTGGCCACCTTGCTCGTCCACTTTGACTTGCCGCCAGGTCTCGTTCATGATTGGCAACTGGGGCTCTGGCCGTCGTATGCCCATCCGAGCTTCCTCTTCAAGCTTGGCGGTATGCTGCTGCGCACGTTGTCGATTAGTCTCAGCATCGATGGCCTGGAAATTGCCCCAAGCGGCCAGAGTCGACCTCTGCTGCTCGGGGGCCTGTCGCTGGACGTTGCTGGTTGGTTGCACACTTGGACCGCCTCCGTATTGAGCAGATGGTGTATCCCTGTCTATGGCTGGTGGAGGCTCTGTGGTCTGGGTTCTATGCGTGGATGAATTCTGTGTCTCGGTGGGAGGAAATGTGGGGATGGTCTGGATGTCTTCAGCAACAGGCGAGGTACCAGTCTCATTTGTTCGAAGCTCTTGCGCGTCTCGTGGTCGTTGCAAGTGTCGTGGTGGGCCTATAGGAGCCAGAGCCGGTGATGCAAACTGATCTTGCGGCCTGGACTGCGGTCTCTGCACGTTTCTGTCGAAGGTGCCATTGCCAATGTTTCGAGCATGAGATGGCGGGCCCCATACGCTGTTCGATGCTGAGGTGTCCCTTGTCATACCCTGTCCATTCCAGTTCCCAAAGCCATTGGATTCTCTTGAGGCATTGTTCCAAGGCTGTTGTCTCTGCTCTCGCTGATTGGAGACGTCCCCTGGCCTATAGATGGGGGAATCTGGATGCTTGAAGGGCACTACTCCATTGACCCGTGGCGACGGCAGAGGCTCGATTGGGTTTGTCGTAGATTCGAGACCAGGAGGTGAAACCCTCTTATTTGTGGCTTCAACACTGGTCTTCTCGGTAATCAGACGGTTGACAGGAGATGGTAGCACATGATCGGCGTGAGGTCCATGGACTTTCATCATTCCGTACTGTTGTGGTGCTCCAGACGGATCAGGTACTGGGGGCCTTGGGTGAGATGGAGCGACAGTTGCTGGCAATTGCTGCGGCTGTGTAGGAGGATGGGCGACAGTCGTTGTAGGTGTCGCCGTAGTCTCTTCCTTGCCTTCAGTCTGTGCTGGGCAAGCTTCCCGCTTCTCGATGAGCTTCTTTTCGGGGACCTTCTTCTCTTCTAGAGGGGGTAGACCCATTTGCTCCATCTTTATGCGAATTCGCTCCTTCTTCGCGGCTTCTTCGCGTTCTTCTTCTTCCTTCTTGCGTTTGATGGCCAACTCCCGCTTCTCTTTCATGAGTTGCTTCTGTGCGGCCACATCGTCATTCCTATTCTGGTAGGGCGATGCAGCTGATCCACGAGCTTCTTGGGGAATTTGCGAGTGCTGTAGTGAAGGCGACTGTGTTGCTGATGGTGGGAAAGGAGATGCCATATCTGAGCCCCTGCTCATCGACATTCTTCGACCTTGGGCTCCGCTTTCTGCACTCACAGTAGAAGACCTTCGTCGAGTCGATGGAGCGGCGTCTTGTTGGCTTCCGGAACGTTGAGGCTGGAACGCCGCTGATGGTTCTGCAGGCCCGTGCTGGTCATACTGCGAGCCTCTCTGAAGCAGAGATGGGGGCCTAAAGCTCTGATCTTTCCGCACTGATCCACGACGACCGCTGTTTGCGGGCTCATATTGTCCCGACTGTGCGTTATACAATTGTCCCAATGTGCCATTTTGAGTATCCCGTCGTGTGCGGGTGAAGTCATCTGCAGCAATCTCCAAAGCTGCCGGTTGCGGAGGAGGTGGCATCGACTGGTTCCCGTAGGGATCATTGTATTGAGGTCGTGAAGTGGCTGGTTGACTTGGTGGGTTGATGTCGATCGGAGGAACTTTCTCGACAGGTGGAAGTGGTGCCCATGGAGACCTCACTGGGGCTGCAGCTGCAGGCTTGGCGACTAGTGTAGGCTTTTCGGAGGGTGTTTTCAGAACAAGTCCAGGAGACTTTGGCTGCGCAGTGGAGCGAGGTTTAAGGACGGTTGCATTGGGACCCACGGTGGTTGTAGATTTCTGCTGGGCAGCTTTCCTGGCCTTTTCCTCTTCCTCCTGACGCTCCTTCTCGATCAAAGCTCTTGCTTGCTCTTCTGCGAGGATTGCCGCGGAGTCATTCTGTGCCAGTGTTATCTTCGTACCATCGTTCCATTCGATAGTTTCCGGCGCCCAGTTGTCTTCGTCGTCATCGATGTCTGCCCAATTCTTCTCTTTGCCATCACCGTCCGCTTGGAGTCGAGTAGCCAGGTGTATGCCATAGCGCTGCTTGAGCTCTTCGTCGGTGAGATGTTTAGGTGTGGCTTGAGGAGCAGCTAGAGAACTGTCAGCGATCACTTCAGGTTGGCTAGAAAACATAGCTGACCTCGATTTCTATTCCAGACTTGCATAGGATCCGGTCCCGATGCCCCTTGCTTGGAATTGAAGTGAGACGACTTAGGAGCTGAGGTCTTGCTTCCACTTGCAGTCTTGGCGACAAGTCGAGGTCGAGGTGCGGGTGGCATGGCTGCTCCTGAGGTGGGTGTGCTAGGGACTTGGTCTGTCAGCTAATTTCTGTGCAACACGGTAGAAGATAGTCTCACCATTATCGCCGTTTGTCTTGGCAGCTGGTGCGGTCGGCGTACCCGCTTTGGCGAGGAAGTTCTTCGTGACTGACACCGCTTTGAAGGTTGTAGGCTTCTTGATTGAGTTGGAGCGTGCATGATGCGGAGTGTCTGATTCATCTTTGCTTGCTGCGTCTGCCTTCAAAGGACCTCCAGTATCGGTGTCTGAGCCAGCGCTGCCATCGTCTGCTATCTGCTCCGCCAATGCATCGGCGGATTCGGGCTCATGGTTAAGGTAAGTAGATGACATACGTAGTGGAGTTGGGTTGAACGGGAATTGCTGAGATGAGTAAGGGATTGCTAGGCGCGGGCGGTATCGAGACAAGATGTTGCAGCGTTCATGGGTCTCTTCGACACTGCTGTCGTCGACAATTTCGGGTACGCTACCCGAAGTGGCTAGCGTCGGCGTGAATACCACCGTCTCCCCCGTCTTCCATACAATGGGCTCGTTTCCCCTATTGCAACTTCGAGTCAGTATTGTCTTCTATCAACGAGCAACACTTTGGATAGGAAGCCCCTGCAAGCACCCAAAATGTATCGGAACGACTCATTGTGTAGTCCAAACTATGATAAGATACCTCGAATTGTACTCACCATTCTTCATCATCATCGATGTTTGCCCAATCCAGCTTCTTGCTGGTCGGTAGCATACCAACTTGGTACGCGCAGCTGATAAGTACAGCTTTCAATAGAGAGCTTGCCATTTCCTTTTGGCACGACATTCTGGTATCGGTGATAGGTAAGCTACCGTATGTCTTGTATTGGTAAATGGTATGCTACCGTATGTCTGAGCAGTGGGAATGGTGATTCTACAAAAGTGTGAGCGCTGTGCTACTTATACTACTCTTCTACATGTCTCAAGCATAGGCTTCCGTGGCTATTCAATGGCGTAGACTTCCTTTTCGAAGGGAACTTTTGGAGGGTTCCTATCCCAAGCGGAGTGTTGCGGTTGGGGTAACCTACCGTCATGTTGCCATTTTGGAAGGTTAAAAGAATGAGATATGCGCCTCAAAAGATATACTTTAATGGATATCGTACCATTAGTGAGCCTGAGTACCAGCTCCAATCCAGCAAAAACCGCGCACTGAAAGGCATCGAAAGACGCTGCGAGGAGACTATACTACAGAGTGCAATTCGATTGGGAGCATGTATACTCAACATCTTATCACGGTAATCGATCTCTCGTTGAGCGTCGCAAGAATTTGAGGCGCAACCGTTGGGCTTCTTCCCGCTGTCTTAAGCTTTTTCGGTCTATAATAATTCGCCACCTTGACTTTGGCTGCAGAGATTTCCGAAAATTTTGGGAAAGGGGGCAGGCAGGCGGGGTCCCTGTTTAGTATGACTCATAAGTCCTGGAATTTTGTGCCTCTTAGTATGTCGAGTCTATCCCTTCGGATGTTCTCGAAAACGGTCACAACTATTGAAGCCACATCGATCCTTCCACTCTCATTTTTAGCCATCGTAATGTTAAAATACTTTGACGCAGCGCCTACTGAAGCGACATCTGTTGTTGTGTGCCAATTTTTCTAACCATCTTCAGCTTCGGCAAGCGCCGGCACGCTCGGTCCTCGCCAGACGCCACATTGCAGCCATTAATCATAAACTTTGAAAGTAAGTTTTGATATCGCATTTCGCCACCATTGGTTCGTCCACTCAAAGCTCACTCTATCAAATTCTTCCCGAGTTGAGAGCTCACTCATTTGTCTGAACGCTTTGAGTATGACTTCCCGCATGCACGCCAGAGTGGAAAGGTAATATACTACTCAGCCTACTTGTTCGGATCTATCTAGGAAGAGCGGTTTGATAAAGCTCGACACTGGGCTCTCCCAGAGCCCTTTTCGGGCCTTCGGTATCTTCAATCAGTCACTTTTCTAGATCTCAAACCTTCTTATAGCGGGCACACTTTCACCAGCCAGCCTTCAGATAAGCTGCTGTAAACCCACCACATCCACCTATGACTCACGAATATACACATAATCTCTAGTAATGACGTCATCGTTTTCTCCAGTCTATCTTGCTCCCCTCACTTTCTACATGTATAGCGCCCTCATAGCCTTTGGACTTCTCCATCGCCTGTCACTCTCCCTGCCTCTGGGCTTTTGCTTGTCGAGTCACCCAATCACACTACTCCGAAATCCACACATTCTCACATGATGCTCACCCAGCAGCTCATCGCTGTACTCCCCGTTTCACCAACCATTATGCATCAGACAATCTCCTATCTTAGTACCATTGAAGTTTACGTTGAAGTCAACGCGAGGAAGAAAAGCGGGGCGGATATGGACAACGAAGACCACTGGTACCTACATGCTCCTGAGCCTCATTGGGCTTCCTACCCCATGGTTCTCAACAAATCTGACACGAAAGTGAGTATAGACAAGGGGAGCTTACCCGGGTGGACGAGTCAACCGACGCCGCAAAGGGTAAAGCGTAATACTCATGAGTAGAGTTTGGTCTCTGTTCGATCGATACTCTTTCCAGGAAGGATGTTTGAGTGAGATGTAGTTGAATCACTGCCGCGGTACAAGCGGCGGCGCCTTTGGTACCTTAGCCAAAATAATCGAATTAGCGAGAGCTGTGAAGATTAAAGTAACGAAGCTCAAGAGTTTGCGGAGCGGAGGTCGCTGCAGCGAAAAGTCGAGGCTGATGTCGGGGTCAAATGAATCCGGGACAATATTCCTGGCGTCACGTCTTCCGAAAAGCAGGCAGGTAATATATCATCATGATACCATTCGCAATTGCTCTACCCTCGTGCGTCCCGACATTCACCATAATGGCCAGCAACTCTTTTGACTCCGATGTGTATACCGCGTCCACGAGCTGAGATGTGATTCTGGAGCATGCAGCGGGCCGTCTCTTGGAGTTTCCAGGGATGTTGCTTGCTCGGGTGGTCTTTCAAGGCAATTTCCTTTCATGACGTGCAGATGTATCTGTACTGAGGTGAGGAAGTCTTCGAACTCGTATCAGCTACGAGTATCATTCTTCGTACAATATCATAACCAGGCACTGTAATTTCGGAATGAGCCATTATGCAGTCAATATGTAACTCTTGTCAATATCTGTAGAGAAGTCAAAGCTCGAACGATGCATGCTCTATGTCGCACTTAGCTTCCCCTACCAAACGCCATGCTGCACACCTTGTAAATGTACATCGCTTGCCAACCACCGATAAGATGCTGAAAAGACCTGGTATCATCTTCGCCGCTAATTGTACAGCATTCCTCTCCCCACACCCCAGACATAGTTATTCCTCAGCAAGCGCAACCTTCATTGGCTTCTGGTTTCGTAGGATTGATATTCACGTCGATCACTGAAACAATGTCAGCGAAGTCCCGAGACTGCCTGTAATTACCCCGAAATACTCACTCTGACTCTCCCCACCCGCACCACCTCCCTCCCCATCCATACCCGGCAGCGCCTGCGCAATCCTCCTAAACAAGGCTTTTACATTCGCCCCAACCTTCGCGCTCGTCTCCATGAAAATCGCCCCACTCTTCCTCGCCTCCTCCTCACCCATCTGACTAGACACCTCCCTCTTATCCCCCAAATCAGTCTTATTCCCCACCAGCACAATAATAACGTCCTGCCCCCTCTCGCCCCTCACATCATCCACCCATTTTCTTGTATTGTGAAACGATTTGAGGTTTGAGATGTCGTAGACGACTACAGCGACGGACGAGTCGCGGATGTAGGAGGGGATGAGGGAACGGAAACGTTCTTGGCCGGCTGTGTCCCAGAGTTGGAGGCGCACGGTGCGGTCTTCGAGGTACATTGTTTTGGATAGGAAGTCGATGCCGATGGTGGCTTGGTACATGTTATCGAAGGAGTCGTACATGAAGCGGGTTATTAGGGAGGTTTTGCCGACTATTCGGTGTCCGGCATTAGTATGGGGCTTGATTGATTTGATCCAGCTTTGGCATACCACTCTGCTCGCCCAGGAACACCAGTCTAGTATTCTGTCAGCTCCAAGACATTGGAGGCATCAACTTTGAAGGCCTACTTGAACTTCTTGAGCGGATTTGAGTATGACCCGACGGTTGATTGTGATGCCATGCTTGCTGAATTAAACGTAATTAATTGGAGAAGAAGAAGCAGTGAAGAAGAGAAAATACTACTCGCCAGTCGGACAAAGGCGTTCACGTTATTTTTAAGGAGTGACTGAATTGGGAAGTAGCGTATGGCCGAACGCTAAGCTAAGACAGGTTAGAGCTATTTGCCAGGACTAAGTTCCGGCAAAAGCAGATGCTCAATGTTGGACCCATAAGACTGTTGACCCTCGCTAGGTATAGCGGTCCTATCAACAAATAATTGCCATACACTAAGATATGGAGAATATTGAGTTCGAACAAAGAATGTCCTTCCACACAACATCGACACCACGCGAGACAGATTACAATGGAAAAGTCTATAGAGGCGCCTCAGCAGCATAAGCAGCCTTCCAGAAAGGGCAAGAAAGCGTGGAGGAAGAATGTCGATGTCTCAGACGTACAGGCGGGGCTTGAACAGGCTCGAGACGAGGTGATAAAAGGGTCAGTACCTCCTAAACGATCCACATAGATGAGGTCTTTGGGTGTTCTGACTGGTCTGCAGTGGAATCATTGCCGAAAAGCCCTCCGAATCCCTCTTTACCCTCGACACCACGGGCTCACAGTCCATCCAAAAATCCTACAACAAAACCTACAAACCGCTCAAAGCCGACCAGATCCTAACTCAGCGCTCTGCTGTAGCAGCTATAGACAGTCACAAGCGACCTGGAGGTATCACGGATGGTGTGATCGAGCCCAGCAGGAAGAAACGCAAAGGCAATGGCGTCAGTCTACAAAGGTTAAGGGAAGTCGCCTACGGAAGACAGAGTGTGAAGGACATTATCAAGACCGGTGACGCTCCCGATCATGACCCATGGGCCGTAGAGGAGGAAGAGCAAGATCCAAGATTCTCGTACCTTGAGAGTGCCAAGCCTATCAGAGCACCTCCCACTTTGAAAGAAGCCCCAATTTCTTTGGCAGAAGGCAAGGGAACATTACCCGCGATACCAGCCCCCAAGCCGGGAACAAGCTACAACCCTGTTTTCCAGGAATGGGACGCCCTACTTACTGCCGAAGGCAAGAAAGAAGTAGAAGCCGAGAAGAAACGGCTGCATGAAACAGCTCTTGAGCAACAAAGGCTAGAGCGTGTCGCCGCTGCTGAAAAAGAACGGAACCTCAATATCCAGACCGAGGACGAGAGCGCTTGGGAAGGGTTCGAAAGCGATTATGAAGGTGCCGAGTGGTTGAAGAAAAAGAGACCGGAGCGGAAGACGCCTTCGGAGAGGAACAAGATTAAGCGGCGGAAGGAGGCAGAGAGAAAGGAGAAGTGGGAGAAAGAGCAGAAGGAGAGAGAGAAGCGGGAGAGGCAGATTGGAGAGATAATTAAGAAAGCCAAGGATGAAGCCAAGCAGAAAGCTCTAGCGAAAGCTGGAGCAGAGGTTGGTGATGAAGAGGGCGAGGAGGTGGATGAGAGAGTTCTTAGACGAAGGAAGTTGGGCAAGGATACGTATGTTTGTCCTAATTGTCTTTCGACAGATTATTGATTGGGTGGACAGCTTGCCCGAACCCCCACTGGAGCTGGTACTGCCCGATGAGCTGCAAGACTCCTTGCGGCTGCTGAAACCAGAGGGCAATCTGCTCAAGGATCGCTTCAGAAACATTCTGATGAGGGGGAAGATGGAGACGCGGAAGCCGATTCAGCAGCCAAAGAAGAAGCGCAGGACATATACCGAGAAATGGACATACAAGGATTTCGTCGCTCCTTCTTAGCTAGCTCAATGACCAAGACAAGCTTATTGATTATCCTTGACGTTGGAGCATCGTCGAATTCAGACAAAAATGAGGCTCGTGAAACTGGTGTGCGAAGTATGTCCGTTCATGTCTCTGCAATATATGTAAGAGATTCTCCGGAGCTTCTCCAGAGCTCCTTTACACCCTTCCAGAAAACCCCGAACGCCACCCAAATGCACACCGGTTGGAAATCAGGTATCTTGCCTGCATCGATTTCGCTCCCTGACCCTACAGGAAAGAAGAATGCTCCACCTTCGATCACACTCTGCATCTTACTTTCCATCCCTAACCTCCTGAACTCTCAGATGCTGGCCATGACCCTGCAACTGTGGAGGCGGTGGGGGTCCCGTACCTGACCTCCGCCTTCTTTCTCGTTCCACGACTCCAGGAGCTTCCGACCCCGGAGATCCCTCTTTCCTCCTTATCCTCCCCATAGCCAACTCCTCATTCCTCCAAACATCGTCCCCCTCTTCACTCCCCAGCCAATACCCCCTGCCCATCCCAACCATCCATCTCCCCAATCGTCCCTTCCACCCTTTGCCTTCGGGGAGATGTACCGCAAACGGGTTCTCAATCAAATTGCTCCCCTTCCCAGGAGTATAGAGCTGCGTCGAATTCCGAGACATATTCGCCACATGTCTCCTCAGCACCAATCTCGCATAACTCATGACAACCAACACGAAATACACCCTCATAGCCCAAAGCAGACAAATAACAATAATACTACTCATACTCTCCGGCATCAGCACTCCATGACCCAAACTCGGCCCTGTAGCCGTAGCCGGCATCCCAGTTCCAGAAGGCGCAGTGAAAGCCTCCTGCCTCTTGCCAATAGCGCCTTCGTCGAGGTTTATGGGAACGACATCCACATGACTGACATTAAACTCGGGGGAGGTGAAACCAGCAGTATCCCCCATCATCCCCCCTCCCAACCCCGGCGCCACACCCCCCGCCTCATCAGAATGATGCTGACTCACAACGAGAAACCACGTCACAGCAAACGCAGCCGTATACGCCGCATTGATCACCGAATCCAGTACGTAGAATGTCGCGAGAGCGAGGCAGTGGAAGGGCGATTGCGTTCGAATATGTGGGGCGAGGAGGACGACAAGGATTAGAGCGAGGATCGAGTAGATGTACATGCTGAGTTGGAGGGGGGAGAGGTGCAGACCGGTTAGGAGGGCGAGGAGGCCGTAGATTCCGGAGACTTTGTTGAGGAGGAGGGAGAGGGTGCTAAGTTCTGTGCCGGTGCGGAGGGACATTAGGTAGAGGAATGTCTGGAGATCTCCTTAGTAGAGCTGCTTCGGTAGGGGGTTCAAGATGCGTACTTTGGGCCGCGGGATACGGAAGAAGCGGGGGAGGAGAGCCATGCTGGCGAAGGGGGTTGGACGGTCTCAGGGCGTGGGTGTTATTCGTGTAGTTAGCTGCACAGAAATAACAGTGCATTTTTACGAAAAGGAATGAGTGCGAGGCGAAAGACGTTGAAGCTGACCCCGGAGGCGCTCGGCTAAAATGTTATGACTATGGGGCCGCGAGTAGCCTTATCCATCAGGCGTGAATGTCTGGTTGAATATATATAGTCAATACAGAGATGATATTGTTCGGTTCATCAGTATACTTTGTCCGTGCCCTACAATATAAGAAAGATCTACCGGCCGGTATTATATTCATCTCTCCTGTCTGCGCTCGACTTTGTTTTTGGGTGCCGCTTTCCTCATCACCGAGAACGTATTTGTAGCCTTTTACGCTCAATTGTGGTTATACGCGACCTATCAATGGGTAAGTTACCGCTTGTTTAGAGCCCAAGATACCCAAAAAGCCACCAATTTCAAGCAACGCGTCTACATGTGGTCGCTAGTAATGAGCATAGAGCATGCCAAAGAGGAGAGGCAGCGAGTATGAGAAGAGTATATTGCTGATCATCACGAGCTCTGCATATTGCTCCCTTTGTTGGCTAGAGAATGGCCAGGAAATCGGATGTTCAGAGTCAAAATCATGCAGAATGAACAGAGCAGCTGTACTCTACGCGTTTCTTGTTAGGGCAGAAAGGAGTCCGCCAGGCAAGTGGTGTTTCAAATACGGATGAACCAAATGCTCGAGCAAATCTATACCGCTTTCTTATCTTTTACACGCCAGTACATGCATTCGTACCAAATTTAGAATATCAAGCCCTGTACGATACACTGACCCGCTCAAGCCACACCCTCATCGACCTCCTTTGCCTCTTCAACCGAGGGAGGCGGCGGCCGCTCCGACTTCGGTTCCACCACAAGGTTTTCAACCTTCTGTGCTTCCTCCGCTGGCGGCTCAGGCACAGCCGGTACCTCCTTACTTTTCGGAAAGATCTCTCCAATAAGATCCGGCACGAACCTATCCACCCTCTTGACAGTCTCATCCCACATCCGGGTTCTAGGCTGCCCATCAACGGGCGGCTTGATGAAATCTCCATCCGCCATGACAAGTAAAATGTTTTTGAGACTTTCGGGTACAGCTTCCTCGAGATTATCGCCTTGCCCGCTGTTCATGAGACGATCGAGGACGTCGAGAATTCTGAGCCAGAGGTCTAGCATGCCGTCCCATTCACTCAGCAGGACTAGGTAGTGTAAGAAGATCTTGCAGAGGAGGTTGGCGGCTTGGATACGGGTGTCGGACATGCCGACTGGGTCTATCTGATAGATTTCCGGTCTTAGTAGTCGAGAAATCAGCGGGAAGAGCACTTCGCTGAAAATAGCGGTCCATTCCTGATGGTTGGCGGATGCGAGGGAAGGGGAGAGCAATGAATTCTGCAGGCAGGAGAGGGCTTGGTGGCGGATCTCGCGGCAGGGGTTGAGGCATTGAGATCGTAAAGCTTCGAAGATTGGGGACCAATACGTTCGCCATGCTTGTAAGGAGTCAGCGCTGAAGGGTAAGGAGTGAAACGGGCGAAGCCTACCTTCGTTTCTTTCGAGATGAGACTGCTCGATGAGGGCGGGTACTCGGTTGGTTAGTTGATATATCATGACGACAGCCTTGAAGCCACGGTCGACAACTTCGTTTTCACTATTTTCTGGATCAGCAGTTGATTCGCGAAGATACAATGAAGCAATGCAATATGTCACTTACCGAGGCTTGATCACTTTCTTCGGCTTTTCCACTGGTTTGTCCCTTCGTCTAGCGATAGTATCACGCTTTTGTTCAATTGCTGCGCCAATACTTCCCGCCATCGCGAACTCATGTAGCAACGAAACTATTGATCCGTAGTTGTCCGCAGTCACTGCTGCGGGCTTGGCGCCCACTATCATTGCCACAACATCGAAAGCTCTACCCGCCACTTCTGGTATTTGTCGGAATCTGTTCAAGATTGCCCATAAATCAGGTGTCTTGGTAATCTGTTTTCTCAAATCTGTTGGCTCTCGAAGGCATAGCGATAGTCCTTTCAGTATCTGCATCGCCGCCTGCTCAATGGTTGCTTGGTCATAGCCGGCGATGGTGTGAAGTATTACATGTGCTTGGACGAAGCTGTGATCCTGCATCACGCTTAGTCGGAGCCGTTAGAAATGGGTAGGCGGCTTACCTGAGCGGTATTCAAAAGGTGCAAAAGGTAATAGACAGCCCGGGATAGAAGGAGCGGATGAACATTAGCTGCGTCCCTCACCACTGTATTCAACGCATCTACAACGTTGGGCCCCATCGATTTGACAGATTCTTGATCTCGCGTCGATAGGATTGTTATGAGCTCCAGGACAAAGACCATGGACGGGTCATAGATTGGACTTGAAGGATTCGAACGATGACCATTTGTCCTGATTGGAGCTGGCGTGGGTCGATCAGGTCTCACAACAATGACAGCAGGTGATGATTGCTCTGGTAATTGCTTGAGAAGAGCCTGAACGAGACTTTCACGTCCCTCAGGTGGCATGACCCTGAGGATGCTTAGTGGAAGCCCTACGCGTCCTCGAGAATTTCACTTACAGGACTCTTGAGAAGATCCTTCTCATCGGGCACGAGTCGATACAATCAGCTGTGCACAGGGTACTTTCGAGCTCCTCCTCTGACGGCTCAGGTGGATCGTCTGCGGCGTAACTCGAAAGGAACGAGCCGAAAGTCGACAGGAGACCACCTTCACTCGCTCGCTGTTCGCGGTCAATGACTTGAGATGGAGGTTGAAGTGGTATGGGAGGTATGTCGAGAAGCTCCTCCGACTTGGAGAATGTAGGTTTCAGGAGAGAATTTGCGAACAGATTTAGCCATATGCGGACGATCTATCAAGAAATTAGATGGCAAAGGTAGACTCGACAGTCAGTTGACTTACATGATTCCAGCCGTCCTTGATGTATGGTTCCTTTTTTGGTATGAGTCGGAACAGCACAGCACACGCCAACTGAGCCTTATAATCCCTGCCAAAGTGAACCGCAAGCTCGCTGACCATGACAGTCTTCTTTTCTGCCTGCACTTCGGTATTCAGTGCAGTATTCGTGGGATCGTTGGTAGCCAAGGTTGACATCAAGCTAAGACAGAAGATGATGTGATCGAGAGCATCTGAAATATTGTACTTGGCTGCAATTTGCGCGCATTGGTCGAAGCCAAGAACAACCCTCGAAAAGACTGCATCGTCCGTTGCAGACATGAAGACATAAGATAGCGTTGCGATGATTGGTTTCCAAGTTGCGTTGAACATATCAGCGTCAAATACATTCGTATCACACATCGTTAAAGACGTAGAGGTACGAGTCTTAATTAGCAGCTCTTCCCATGCGTAGTCGAAAGCCTGCTTGTTGTTGTGCTCGTCTGGGAGGATGATCTCATTGCCCTTTATCGAGTCGTATATCCCTTGGAGATATTCTGCAGCAAAGTCATGGCCGCCGTTCACCCCTCTTAGATTTCTTGCAAAGTCCGTGGAAGTCATCCGTTTGTCTTTCTTGAGATTAGGATTGTGCTGGTCGGTATTCAGCATAATGATGGCGTAAGTAAGTGTAAAGACAGCATCCTCGTTAGCGATGCCAACTAAATTTTCGGTATTGGCACAGTATTTTTGGCAAAAGACTGTCACGATCCTCTCGATAAGTTGCGATTCTCCAGGTAAGCGAAACGAGTTGAGCAACTCTCTTAAGGCTTCGTCCACGCGCTTGCCGGTGAAGTCGAAGAGATCGAGGAACGCCCTCAAGAGTCCTTCGTGAGCTTTCTTCGACAAGAAGTCACCAAGTACACTTTTCGAGATACGTGTAGTACCTCTCAAGAAATTAACCACCGATTTCGGGTCATCAGGATTCTCGATGATTTTCTGGGAGGCCAAGAATGCAATTCCTGCTCTGGGATTCTCGTTGAACTTTGTAGCGCCACGAATGATGATCTTCTTCCGTTCTCGCTGTTCTCGGAGGGCTTTGATGTTGGGGTAGCCCTCGTACATGGGCTCGTCTTCCAGACGATCCGCAATGAATTGAACATAGCCGAGAAGCGAATCGAGGCAAAGTGGTGGCACGTTTGTTGTGCTCCATCTCACAGAATCTGGAAAAGCATTTCGTGAGAGTAGCCCGATGAGGTCTTCACACAGATCGCTACGATCGACCTCGCAATCGTAATTGACGTAGAGCTCAACAAGATAGCTGGGCATCCTCGAAAGCGCACCTATGCTTTCGACCATAGCCTCTCGAGCGTCTGGCTTCCGAGCACCTCCCTCCATTCCAAGCTTTTGGCGCTCTTTGATGGGTACAGGCGTTGATCGACCGCTGCTCGCTTGAGGAGAAGCTGTCGGTTTCACAAGCTTGGGCGTTTTGGGCACGCCTTCATACAAGGCAGGATCAATACCTAGCTCATCTTCGATCTCTACCCGAGGATGCAAACACGCAACGAGATAAGATAGGAACAGCTCTTGCTGTAGTTTAAGGACCTCTCTGCATGTCGCAAGAAGCGTCCCTGCCACTCGCAAGGACTCATTCAGAAGAGCCATGTTCTCGGAACGCACCAACTGAAATAGGTAGCGGCAGAGATCATCCTTCGCAAGCGTTGCCAAGCTAGGATGCTTTGCTATTGAAGGGCCCGCCACCTCAAGGGCAACGTCTATTATTCGCAGCGCCATCACTCGTAATGCGTCGCCATGCTGGCGATTGTGCGGTTGCAAAAGATCCACAAGGACTCGGAAGAGTTCTCGTATTGATGGCAGGGAATAAGGTTTTATGGCGACCTGTTCATTTGAGTTTTCCTCTAATTTCTGTGAAGAGTCTACCGCACTGACTTCCGGAGGGACAGGCGCGAGACTTTCGACGATGGCAACCGGTGTGGGCTCTGGCGCAGCAGCACTTGACTGAGGAGTAGTCATATCTACTCTATCCTGGTAAGGCCGTTCGAGGCTGTCCTTGCCGTCCACTGTATCTGTTGCTGCTTGACTAGGCGCTTCGGTATCCGTAGGAGTAGATCCATTGACTACAGGAATTGCCAGACCCACGCTTGAGCCGTTGACAGCGATTTCGTTCATTACAACGTTGGCGCTTTCTTCAGCATGGGCTTCCAACATTCCAATGTCTTCACCGGCTTCAACCTCCAGGGACTTCAGACGCTCAAAGATCGTTTGGCACATTGTAATCATTGACATCTCGGCCTTTCTCCGTAATAATTCTGACAGGCGGGTTTGGCAGCACATGCTGAGGCCTGTCTCCATCATTTCGCAGACGCTCTCGTCCCCAAGTAGATCGCCTCCAGGACCAGATAGCATGCTTTCCATAAGCTCTAGTATGCCGAGTAGTACGATCTCGTCTGCTGCAGAATCGCTGGCTTCAAATCGGCAATGGGTTATGGCTGCCGAAAGCATTTGCATGGCCAGAGAGAGTCGGGGCGAGTCTCTACTGACGAGGTTGTATGCGAAGAACTTGGTTATGGCGACGATTGCAAGGGATGTAATTGGGGCAGAGGTTGAGGAGGATCGTATGACTTGGAGGAAAGGGTGGATGAGGGCAAGGACGTCAAAGGTTCTGATATCTGCCCGGGATTAGCTTGTCCCGGATAGCACTTCATGCCATATAACTCACCAGTGCAGCCTCTAAGATCGTTCCTCAGCCGCGTGAAAGCAGAGAGCAAAGGCTGGTCTTGCATGCTCTTCCCCTTCCTGCCCCTAAGCCCCCAACGATTGGCCAAAGTATCGTCCTCTTCCACACTTCCATTCGTCGACCTTCTCTGCTGCCTTTGCCCCGTCTGCCTAGGAATCTGACTTATATCTCTAGCCATAGAAGGGCCCCCTCCCAGGATCATAGACACTGACGAATGAGCCCATCGGGCATGCTTCCTCATGGCTGAAGTGACCGTAATGCATTCTGTAGTGACCAGGGCAATGGGATCCACAGCTATTGAAATGCTTGCCCTGGAGACTGATTGCTTATGCGCCTGGGCTTCCTTCGAGAGAATCATATTGGCTTGGGAATTTGGCGCGGCGTCGGGCTGGAGATCCACCAGAGTTCCACCGCGTCGACGCCCAGCATCTCTTTCACCGCGACCATACATACTTGCCATGTTTGCGATGTAGTGGCGGCTTCAATAGCTCTTGTCGGGTCTAGAAGCTGGCGCTTCGCCGCCAATTGCTTCACTTTCCGAAGACGAGGTCCCTGCTAGGATTCATGGTATTCAATACTCTGTCACACAGTAGAAAACCAAGACTGGGATCCAAAGCTGGGAGACCTTTTTGCGATGGAATCTGCAACGGGTATCAATATTTATAGCATCTCTAACGTCCGACTTTATTTTCCTAGCGCCAAGCTCAACGGTCCACCGTTGAAAGGGGTTGTTTCTCACGGGCAGGAAAGCGATCAGGCTGCACAATAATTCAAAGTTAAGTCTTGTTGTCTTTTTGATGATCATAAATAATATGTATTCGTTGAAAGTCTAATATATCAGATCACGATACAAATCTATTCATGAGGGCGCCAACGGCTGGACCAGAATCCCAAAGTCCTCCCTCAAAACCGTCCCGAGTGACGCCCCGCTCACATCCTGAGATAATTCGACATAACGAAAAAGTACGAAAATAAGAAGCTGCGGATCTGACCAGTTCTTCCGAGTCCCTCGGCTTAGTACGTCATGTATGTCAGCTGAATATGGAGAAGCGCTTGGTCTGTCCAGAGGATATTTTAGTAGTATTCATCGTGACTCAAAGCTTGAATCCTCAAGTTCGTGACATGCCCCGGATATAGCCCGACAAGCTCGCAGAAATGCATGTGAACGTAGATGTCGTATTCTGGAGCTCTGCCCCCTTTGGTAAGCCTGTTGTCCGTCTTTTGATTCAAGCCTCTTTCTTTTTGACCTCTGTAATGGCTTCTTTGTTGGCTTCCTTTGCGGCTTCCTTCGAGTCCACGGTGTCCTTAGTTTCTTTGACGTCTTTGACATCCTTGGCCGCTACAGTGTCCTTCTTTTCCATAATATCCTTATCCTTCGTACTCCGGGTTGGGTCTTTCACATCAGCGGCCTCTTTCCTGTCCTTGGTGGTAGGTTTTTTAACATCCTTAGTATCTGCAGAAGCTTTCGTCCCTGTCGTGTCTTTGGAGGCAGTATCAACTGTATCGTCCGTGGCGGCCTTGTCAGTCGATGCTTGCTCCTTTTCTCCTTTGTCGGCCATAGCGGCATTATGCTCCTTCCGGATCTGATCCTCTTGCTGAGTGATGCCATCGACTGCGGTTTTATCCTTTTCCCATTGGCCTCCCTCATCGCCAAACTCCTCTTTGATCTTCTTCATACGTTCTGAGCGCTCCCTCTCCTCGTTCTCGCGGTTTTTGCGTTCTTGCTCCATCTCTTCCATGTGTCGGATATCGTCGACACTGGGCTCATATAGATGCCAGACCGTGTAATGAGGTAGCCCAACGACAGAAAACTGCATTCGTTTGGCCATCTAGAGCAACGGTCAGTATGAACGCCTGAAGACCATCACGCAGACATACCTTGCCGAAACCTTCCGTCTCCGCATGCTTCTCAAAGCTGAAGGCTGGAAAGTGGACCCCCGATCTAAACACGCTCGCTTTTGCTAGGATACTGACACCTCCAACACCGTCAATCTCCATTTCCATATCAGGGTCGCCGTAGGGATCTCTTAAGTATGCCAAATGAGGTCTCCATGTCGCATACTCTGCGTAGCCTTCCACAATAACCGCGTCTTCGTCCAAGGTATCGGCTAATGCTAGGGCTGTCTCTGATTCTTGCCAGGAATTCAAATCGTACGGTTGTTCACCACCAAGCCAGTCGGGAAGCGGACGCCACACATCTAAGGACATTGATCAGCAGACCGCCCAGGGGAGCAGCTCAAGAAGTACTCACTAGGGACGATGACATCCTTATCATGCCTCATCAGGTCTTCCAAGATCGTGAAAGGAGCCGTCTCAACATCCACGTCTCTCCAGTACACCCAACTGTGTGTTGGTCTGAGGGCTGCACTCAATAGCCAATTCCTAGCTTGAGCCATCAGTTTCCTCCTACTAGCCTGGGCAGCGAAGCCGTGCCGACTCTCAACATCCTGGTTCACTTTCTGCCCGAAGTCCTTTTCTATGACTGATATCTCTCCATATGGTTGTTTTGGGTCGGAGTCGTTTTGTAAGTCTGTGAGTAACGAAGAGAGAAGGTTGAGAGTATTGTCCCTCGAGTCGGACACAAGGAATGCCAGATCGATGAGGTGGTGAGGATATGTGAAGTTGTGGAGATGTGCAAAAAACATTGGAAGATGGGTTTCAGCGTCTCGTAGAGGTGCACACAACAGGACTCGCTCATCGCGCTCCCATCCCCTGGCCGTCCCATCAGAAGTCGATAGATCGTAGTATCGAACGGTCTCAAGTTGTAGCGTTTCCGCAGTATCGGCCAATAGGCCAAGAGAGAATGTAGTCAAAAGCGCCCCTCGTAGGGATGGGAAAAATATAAGGATAAGGAAGAGAGAAGCGCCTCCGGCAAGGGCGAGTTTGGCGAGGAGCTGTCGTCTTTTCCGTAAAGCTGGCTGGGACCGGGGCAGAAACCTGTTCGAAGAAGAATCTTATTAGCATATTATTTCCAGCTCTCGGGATTCGTAAATGAGCCTGGTCGTATGAAGGTCGGGATGCCCATACCTGTGGGGCGATATTGATAGATTCCCATGCTCTCTCGACGAAAATCCCTTCGGTCCATTGCTATACACATTACTTCGAATCATCCTCCAAGCACACCGCTACCTTTGCGGCAGGTCTCGTTATGGACAGCGACCAGGACTCTCGGATGTGACTCTCCAATTCGCAGTCGTTTGGGGCCAGGGGAGAACCAAAGTCGAAGCCGACGCCGCCGAGGGTCGTCGATGGCTTTTGGGCTCGAAGGAGCGCTGTAGGGAGATACGCCTGGCTAAATGGTCCCCGCTTAAGCCATTCTGGTCAAGGCAACGAGTAGTCGTCGATGGTCATGGTGCAATGATTGATATTCGTAGGGGAGAAATTGTAGGAGACTTGAAAGACCCCCTGCTTAGCTCCTTGGCGCCGCCTTTATCAAAAATCTCAACCACCTAGATCTTCTTCCTCCATACACATTCCACGCTTGTGAGTCCAGACTATTGATTTTCTACGACTTCTGTTGGTAATGCCGCTGGCCTGCTGTCATGGATCACAGTGCTTCTCAGCTTTTCGAGCCCTTGAGCGCTGGTTTGTGGAGCCTCCTGCAAATTTGCCCACCTCACTTGCTCCACAACACCTAATTAGCTTAGCTTGGACACTCAAGATTCTCTACAATCTGTAGTAAAGATGGAAATCAACTCTGCATGAGACAAACGATTGACCAATAGATCGTGGTCCTTGACAACCTGGGTACGTCTGCGCTTAGTTCTTCATTGCAGTGCTATTCACATGATGAAATTCATCACACAAGTTCCAGCTATTCTTCCTTGAGCTATCGAACACATGCACTACCATCTGAAATGCCTTACCACACAAACCTTGCCACTCGAGCCTTCGAATACGGGTCTCTTTACTGACAACTTCGATAGCGCGTCAACAGTGAGTGGCCCTTTCAGTAAGAGGGTCTACAGCTGAGTACGTGCTATATTCTCTTTACACTTGCATATTAAACGCATTAAAATGATGAGAAACCAATATATCAGTTCTGCTTCTGAACTACATTGATGACAACCATTACCAATTTACCAAATACTCTGACATTGCCTCAAATACTACTCATTGCATACACTCAAACTCTAGATGCTTTACAGCTAACGTTTATTGCAATGAAGCAGGCTCTACAACAGGAACCTTGACGATACTGTTTGTGTAAGTTAATCTACTCCTATCCTCTATGCAATGATGAGAAAAGTCAATCCATTCCATGAAAGTATCACTCGCCAAGCCACGCTCCCGCACCTTACCAGGTCTCCTGGGATGACAGGTTGTGGAGTTAATCCTCCTGTCTTGATTGATCTGATGTGGTGGTTTCAGAGCTCTAGGCATGTGCTGGTCGTCTTGAACTTTGCGTGTCGAGAGCCGGTGGGAGGTGCATGACTAAGACGGCTTTTCTGAGCAATGTCTCTTATTCTTTAGATCTGCAATAGTTCACTGTTTTAGCTGCTGACACCTTTGGTAGCAGGTACTAACGTTCCGGCATGAAGGGCAACATCTGTTGTAGGTCATTCCATCTTGACCCGAATCTTGCGGGGACTAGGCAGACATGTAAGGCCCAATGCAATATGTTTGTTTTCATGGCCTTGTATCCTAGCTAGGTATAATACAACAATTCACGTACGATGTACTCATTCGTGGAAATTAGCTGTTCATTCTCATTAAGCGCGATCGACTCATTACCTACTTTACTCTAACGTGAGTTCTGCGCTTGACTCACTTCAGACCCTCGCCATAAGTACGCTCCTTCCCATTCAATTATTCCATCACTGCGGACTTTTGTTATTGCTCTTTACCCACTAGCAGCATCTGTTCTGGTACTCTCAGCTCACGTTAAGCTCTTGCATGACTTTCCAGCTGTCTGTTTAGAGCATTGCACGTCCATCTGACAAAATTCAAGGGATATCTACCCTTGAACCCAACCGCTTTCAACGCTATGGATCTACCAGTATGGTTAGAAAGGAATAGCCAATGCTCCCGCAGATGCAACAACGCTGGCTAAAGTCCTATCTCTTCGGTACTGGCGGCACTTCGCCCGATTGCATTATTACGAATCCGGCTGCTGCGAACGAGATCATGGGGTCAGGTCTGTTTTTCCTAACAGATGGGTACATAGCCGACTACGGTGTCGTTAAGTTGACCCAACTGGTGGAGGTCCACGGTGTGATCCAGGTTTTAGTAATATTGGTCATCACCGGCCCACGTCGCTCTACCCCCGCTAATGCCAATATCTTGGTTGGTATCTCCTTCTTCACAAGTGCCCCTGACGCAATGATCCTCTTTCAGGAAGACACGACATGCTACCTTTCAGTGAACAGCTCTTATTGATCGACGCAAAGGGGGTTTTTGATGCATTGAAACCAGGCGAAGGTGTTGGACCATTGACTACTGGGGTATCAACAAAAGATACATGAATCACCAGCTTACTCTTGCGATCACTGCTGGGCTTGACACCGGCGCTTCTGGTATTGTCCAGCTTTTCCTAACAATCCTTGATCGGACTTTAGAGACCAAGGAACCATGAGAGACTTCGAAGTAGCAGGTCTTGACGGCTGGGCCATTCAGTACCCAGTGGCCGGCTTCAGCCAACTGTTACGATGATACGAACTCCTTGGTTTGGTCTCTGTCGAAAGTATTGAGTCTATGGAAATGGCGAACTTCATCAACTTGACCATTACCAACATCATGAACGGGGTACTGTACCAGAAGGAGAATGACAAATCCTGGACGCAACCTTTCCTAGAGCTAATATACAAAGGCTGCAACGCCTCCGGCGTTCCTTAGAATCTAGGGTCCGATTCGGTCATTTCTACTAAAGACTTCTGGCCTAAGCTTGAACATGCTCTAAGGTCGTGGGCAGACGTCAAGCGTTTCCTATCCACTTTCGGGAATGTTACCGGCCAAATGGTAGCGACTCGGCTTCAGATCCTGTCCTTCTGGGCCTTATATACACAAAGGGCCACACAAACACCAAAGTACTTCTTTTCATCCATTAAATCCCGCGAGCCACTCGCCCCAGCGATCCTCGGTCCGCTAGCAACAGTCCCGCCATCCGCTGTTGACGAGATCTTAATCTCAATCATCTGCCCTACTATGCAACCAAACTCCGTCCAAGCCGCCCACTTGAGCCCCGAGATGCCTCCCTTCGTCTCTCCCTTTAATCCTAGCGTCCTACACTGCGGGCAGCCTGACTGCGGTCAGAGGTCCTACACGGACAAAGATCCTGAGACCGGGCCCGAGGCCATGGCTTTGGTTGTGAGAGAGAACCGCGCCAAGCATTTCAAGAAGGTTTATGCTGCGGAGTGCTGTTTGAGGAACGCTACCGGGCTCCCTGAACCAACAGCAGCGCCAAAGACGCTGGTGAGTAATCACAATACTCTACATAGTGGTACTGCGAGGGTGTGGTCGCAGCTACCACACGAGAGAAGGAAAGCTATCGCTGACAATGTGACTGGGGGCGATTGCTCCGTGGTTGCACACTTTGCGCAGGCGCGGGAACATATACTCGAATTGTATCGAGGAAGAGGTTGAGAATATCTTGCCCTTTCTGCAGGCTGCGTTGAGGGTGGCGAGTGAGAAGGCGGGATTGGAGGATAGGACAGGCTTGGGGTATGTTTATGATTGGGAGTTGAATCGAGTAAGGGCGAAGATGGAAGGGGAGTTTGGGTTGTGAGGGATGGTGGGTAATGTGATGATAGCACTTTTTGTCACGCGTTTGAGCGGGCAGGGCGATCATGGATGGGGTTGGTCTTCGTTACTGTTTGATCATGATAACAAATGACGTCTTTGATGAACAGCATACCTGGTGCGAGTCTGGCTTGCTGCTGATGGCTTTTGTGCATCCTTAGTTGAACAAGGTTGTTCATAACATAAATACAAACGGCCTATCCTGCCGATCTGCTCTCCCCTGTCCAACTAGACTCTCATCTTCTACCTCCTCTGTCGTCTGTTCACGGGCCGTCCTAAGATTCTTAGCTGCCAGCAGCCTTCTTAGTGAGTACGCTAAAATGGCTACCATAGCCATAAAGCTAGCACAAACCGCCATGCCTTTCACATAATACGGTTGATCGCTATCCGGATACAAATGCACTCCCACCAGCGGGCCTAGTTGCCCGATATAATTCAACATCACTACACCCGTCCCCTTCTTCGAGTCAGAGTCTTGATTGTTAATCGTCCACGTAATAATGATCGTCACCACAGAAAAGAAGCCAGAAGCAGCGGGGTAAACACCTATATATCTCCACTGCGGACTAGCATGTACAGAGCCAGCGATCGCCATCACTGCGTAGCCAGCACTGGCCATCAGCGCGTGGAAGATTACGAATGTGCTGCGAGAGCGGTAGCGGTCTGAGAGGAAGGCGGTCAGGAGGACGGTGCCGAAAGCGACGAGGTAGGGTGGAGCGGAGAGAGCTTGGGATTTGAGAGCGCTGTAGCCCATTTCTTCGATTATGGTAGGGAGGAAGACGGGCAGGGAGGCGAAGGCTACGTTTGCGCAGAAGAACATTGCCTGTTTGGCTTGGTCAGATTTGAGAAGAGGGGAAGGGGGTATAAGGCGGTCTTACGGCTGTGAGATAGCTTTTAGGATCGATGAGGGTTTCGAGAATTTCTTGCCAATTCAGACCTTTTGGGCTGGTGCCCTTCCCTTGGACATCTTTCTCTTTTCGGAGCCGTAGCTTGGCTACTTTTCGTTCTCTGCGCGTGAGGTATCTTGCCGATTCAGGGTTGTCTGGGATATACAACCATACAAACACCGCTACCACGATGCTCGGAAAGCCTTCGACCAGAAACAAAAGCCGCCATGCAGAGATAGGAACTTTCGTTGCAATTTTCGTGATGAGCCATGCCAAACTACTGGCGAAGGATGTAGCTAGTGGTGCAGCGGAGATGAAGAGACCGGTTCGGAAAGCTAATTCGTCTCGTTTGTAAAAGAATGACATGAAGAATGGGACGCCGACGAAGGCGGCTTCGCCGATGCCAAGGGCTGCGCGGAGGACGAGCAGAGAGGGGAAGGAGTAGGCTACACTTTGGAGGGAGGCGATTAGGGCCCATGATGCTACGCAGACGGAGACTGAACAGATTATTAGCTTTAGCATATGAAAGTTGTTGAGAGAATAAGGCTGGATCCTCTTTTAAGGGGTCGTACGATAAATGTGAGGTGGAAATACTTTCCACAGTAATGTCATCCATTCGAACAAAATGTATGTGATGTAGAAAGCTCGCAATAGCCATTCATATTGCAGTGAGCTGAGATTTAGATCCTCGGTCAAGCCTGCAATTCTTGCATTTCCAATGTCTGGCTACCCATTAGTGCCGCAAAGAGTTTTTCTTACTAGGAAAACAGAAACGTACTAGACCGGTCAAGAAACGACAGCATATACAAAAGAGCCACGAAAAGAACCAGTCTCCTGTCAAATTTCTTGATCACTGCTCTCTCTTCATCTGGCGTGTAAAGCATGAAACTCTGCACAGTTGATGCACTCGCTCTACGAGTCTTGCTAAATTCCCTGTTTCTCTCGCCCTCACTCTTCCAGCCTTCAGAATCGGGATCGAAAACATCCTCCCTTGTAATCGAGCCACTAGGAACATGAGATAGGTCTCTCATTTCAAAATTCTCCTCTCGTCCATCGACTCCATCGTTGCTTCGACCATCGTCAGAGTCTGGATCCATATCCAGATCAGGAGAAAGAGAGCCCTCCTCTTGGATAACAGTGTGTCGGGATCGATTGCCATGGTGGAGCTTCGCGTAAGACATTGTAAGAAATCATGAAGAAGCACATGAGGGCTTATTTGTAGTGTTTTGAAGCATAAGAAAAGCGCGACAATCTGTACAAAGTCGGTGCTGCTATACACATGATTTCTAAACGTAGAGAACAAAAGCATGACAGAGGCCGCCTAAATGTCACATTGTTTGTCCAAATGTGCACATCAAGAAGCTGAAAACTGGCTGTAAGCACTAGCAGCATCTGCGTGCGGAATCAATTCCGGATAAGCGCGGTAGACGATAGCCGGGCCACAAAACTAACCACCGAGCTCTCTCACCTCTACAAAGAGTAAAATCTGGGGCAATGACAGACAAGAGGCGTGTTAACGGGCCGCCTGGTGGTACTGCACCACCTGTCTTTGCATCGTCGTTGACTACGAGCAAAGCCGGTGTTTCTTCTAAGGGGACAAAAGCAGCAAGTGAGATTCGAAAGATATGTGAGTGATACAAAGCAATGCTTAGCTAGGTTCACTGAAGCAGAGCTTCAGAACGTGTGCTGAATCTCTCCCCACCACAGTTCTCAAGATTGGCTTGACACCTTCAGCCTCAGGCTCCGCCTACCTCGAATGCGAATCGTCCTTGTCTACCCAAAATAGATCACTAATAACCTCAGTCCCGACTTTGAAATTGTCGTGCACAGTGCACGGCCCTCGACCCCTCCCCCGATCGGCACCTTTCTCACCTCAGCTACTTCTATCTACCCGCGTCAAATTTGCTCCCTTTGCTTCAAGGCAACGGCGTGGATATATTCCAGATTCTAGCGAAAGAGATCTCGCTGCGCATTTGGAAACGGCGCTACGAGGAGTCCTAATTGGCGAGCGCTGGCCCAAAAGCGGCGTCGATGTCGTTATCACTGTACTTGAAGGAGAAGAAGATTCACTCAGGAATGAAGACGGGTCGATAAGCGGGTGGGGCATGATGTCAATCCTCTCAGGGTGCATCACGGTTGCCTCAGCCGCTATCGTCGACGCGGGTGTTGATTGCCTTGACTTAGTCACTGGAGGCGTGGCCGCAATTGTTCGGCGACACCCCACTAGTCTAAAGCTGGTCCTGGATCCCTGTCCCTCGGATCGCGAAGAGATTGTCGCAGCTTGTGTGATTGGCTATTTGAAGTCAAGAGATGAGGTGACTGAGATTTGGACCAAGGGTGATGTTTCAGGAAGATCGAGTGGCAAATATATTGAAGTTATCGGCTTTGAATCTTTAGTGAATTCTGCTGTCGAAGCAGCAGTGGCGGCAAGGCGGGTCGTTGTCGAAGCTACCAAGGAAGCTACAGGCCTGAAGATCAAGGCCGATCAACGAAGCTAGAATCAGCGCTGTCCTCCCTGGCAACGTCACCAATTTTCCGTTAAAATTTTCGCACACCTGAAAATAGATCTCTCACCTCACATCCTCCATCTCAGCTACAACATACTTCCTACCTACAATCTGCTCTGCTCTAGCATTCTAATCCGCCGAACATTACCAACCTAACCGTTATCTACAACAATCGACTCAAACGCTATGTCGTCAAACAAGGTGTTCGACGACGATACCCTGTTGCTCTGGTACTGCCTGGAGAACCAGCATGCCATTAAGAAGGTACGTGGCTAACAGAATGTAGCCGTCCCTCACATGCCAACAGGTGGTAACTTACCATGCAAACAGTTCGACTTCGCTGCCGTGGCCGCGGCTCTTAACATCAAGGAAGGTGCAGCAGCCAAGCGCTACTCTCGTCTCAGAAAAGCGATCAATGATGCCGGTCTATCTGGGGGCAGCACCACGACCACTACCGCCACCACCTCTGCGACCGACAACGACGGTCTTGCCGATCAATCGACGGCAACTGAAGGGCTTACTACCACTGCCGCAACTACCACGAAGAAGCGCAAGAATACTACTGAAGAAGGCGGAAACAAAAAGGGGAAGAAGAAGGTGAAGGCTACTAAGGAGAGCGAGGAAGCTACCGAGCCGAAGATCAAGGTCGAGGAGGGGTTAGAAGGTGATTTGAACGAGGGGGAGTTCGAAGGCAAGGACTAGTGCGTTGAAGAAAGTGGCGTTTCCATCTACAGCAGCAGGACAATCGGAAAGGGACACATCTGCAGCGTTTCAGGGATGGACTCCGCTTAGAGGAGACATACATCATGGATAGCTTTGAAATCGAATCATGATACACAGACTCTTTGCGCTACATTTCTGATGCCAAAGTGATAGAAACCAGAAAAGGTGGGAAAGTCTTAAATCCCGGTTAAGCCATATTTTGGCTTACATTCCCTGACAAAACCTGCCCTGGACTTACCCCCTATCGAGCACCGAGTGAGCGCCGCTTTACTCTCGAGCAAGGCTACCTTAATAATTATCATTTATTTTGAATAGAAGAGTTTATCTGTTAATGAGACAAACTCCCTAATAGGACACTCGTAGGGCTGAAGCTTGTGGACTCCGAGGATGTGCCCTAGAGCTCATCCTCCAAGCTCCAAGCCAGCAAGTTCCGGGGATAAATGTTGTTGAGTAACCAGCTCTAGGGCCATCTCTAGGCGGCTCACGGGCCTCAGCCCTACGAGTGTCCCATTGGGGGGTTTGTCCCATTGCTAGGTGAACCCTTCTACGCTAAATCAAACGGTTCTGATACTTCGCTCTATCAGCTCTGACTTTTCGCGCTGCCACAGTCCTCCCAACTCCGAGCGGTGCCGTAGAGAGATGCGCTTATCGATTCTTCCGACCATTCGAAACGCCTTTGCTCATTTGAAATCAAGATGGCTGATGGAAACGGGGAATTTGGGCGAGATGCTCCAATGCAACTGGCATCTGGGCTTCACTAGCTTTGGAGGACCCGCCGTTCACTTTCAGATCGTACGTCAATTTAAGATTTTTAAGATTGTCTAAGAAATCTGCTGCTGACAGTGCGATAGTTCCGCCAATTATTTGTGGAGAAATTAAGATGGATCGATCCTCAGATGGTATGCCTGACAGGCGAATGGAATAATTCGAATGATGAAGTGATGCCTACGAACAGTATCAAGAGCTCTTTGCTCTGTGCCAAGCGCTGCCAGGCCCTGGGAGCACGAAAATGCTTTACTGCATCAATGTCATTCATTGCGGGTTTCCCGTTGGTCTGCTGTCATTCTTCATTTGGAGGTGCTACCTCAATTCTTCATCCATGACGCTGATTGCGTTTGGCTGACCTCCACTTCAGCCTTCCCGCTGCCGTTGCTTCGTATGGGCTCTCACTTGGGGTCGCACGGATTGGTGATACACTACCTCCTCTCGTGTATGCCTTGATAAGCGGACTTAATGCAGCCACTGTCGGCATCATCGCTCTCGCCGCCGTGCAATTGTCCCAGAAAGCCATCACGGATAAGCTTACAAGGGTTCTGGTTTTCCTGGGCGCCACTGCAGGTATGTTGTATAATGCCTTATGGTATTTTCCAGTCCTGATGTGCGCTGGTGGCTCGGCGACGATATTTTGGGATTACAGATTAGGACACAAGCTTCTCAGGAAGCTCAAGAAAGCCAACCGGACAGAACCTCGGGACACGGAAGCCAACGGTAGAGCTACAGAAATGGACCAGGTTACTGCATCAGATGCGCCAAACTTCAGAGATGCTGCGGCATCAAGGCATACTGTTCGGATTCCTTCAATCATGACACAAGGTGCAGAAACTTCGCCACATGCATCTGACGGTCGCAATCTCGGTGCCTCAACTGAGGAGACGGAAAGAACGGTGCCAAGGAACCTCGATATGCGGGTGTTCTCCTGGCGATTTGGAACAACGGTGATTGCGTGCTTCTTCGTGACATTCTTGATCGTTATGGTGTTACGCGGTGTATTACAGTCCCGCCCAAGGGGCTTCAATTTATTTGCAAATCTTTATCTCGCCGGTACATGGCTCCTCCTACTTTTCATCTATGCCGAATCTCACGAAACGCTAGGCACAATAATATTTGGAGGTGGCCCGGTCGTCATACCACTTTTGAGCGAGTAAGCATGATTCCCATCTTTACCAGCATCAACCGCTACTGAGTAGCTCCAGATACGTTGTTGCTGAGGGCTGGGTGTCGGCAAGAGATTTTCTACTGGGGTTGGCCATCATCCAAGCCTTTCCGGGGCCAAATTTCAACTGTATTCTCTTCAAAAGAATGATCGCTAAGAATTATCCCATTCTAATTTTGCCCCACAGTCGCCGTCTACCTGGGATCTCTCGCCGCTATCAGCTCCACGAACTTGCACTCGGCTGCCGGTGCGGTCATTGCCTACATTGCCATTTTCAGTCCCGGGTTGACGCTCCATACCGGCACCATGGGTCTTTGGAAGGCCCTCAGGAGGTATCGATGGGTAACATCGTGCCTCCGAGGCGTGAACGCATCGGCTGTAGGTTTGGTCTATACGGCGGTGTATCGACTTTGGGAGATAGGGAACATCGACGGGACGTACCAGAACGGCTCTTCTCTAGGCAAGGACCCGTGGTGGGTTGTGATAACGGCGACAAGTTTTGTGGGCGGCATGTGGTTTAAGCTTCCCCCACCTGTGGCTATCCTGCTGGGAGGGACGATGGGGATAATATGGTTCGAGGTTGTGAAAGCGTAAACGGACGAAGAAAGGGGAAAAGTTGGGGTCTTGAAATAATTGTGAGCTTCTTTCACGTCATCTATCGAGACTTTCTCCTGTGCTTCTTTTACGGAAATGTCAATAGACTATTCGAAGAACGCTCTCCCTGACTAAGCTCTATCTCGCAGTCAAATCCCGCCAACGTTATTCCATCTCCCTCTAATCCTTCCCAGGCGAGTTTTCCAAGTAGTAAAAGTCGATAGCCGCCGTAAGTCGAAGCGCCTAGGGAACCTAAGTATAGAATGACACTGAGGTTTGCAAGAATAGAGAGCGTTGGAATGCCGCTTCCAAATTGGGTTGCTGCTACATTTCCTTTATCAGTGATACGAGTTATTGCGCAAGAGCAATAGTTCTACGCTATACGGCCCACGAGACCACGAGGCCAAGCATGTAGAGTACCAATACAGGAGACGCAGCTGTCCGAAATCGGTTCAAAGCGTAAATGCTGAGGTTCGAACGGAAGGCTGATAGATCTGGAGAGATTTAGGATCTTCAACGCTAAAAAAGCCTGATGCAGGAGGCACTATGTGGACTAGCTCAGCCCTACAAAATCACCCCTAGCACGGCTCGCGGGTGACAAAAGAATCCGGACATAGCCGCACAAATTTTGGTGGGGATCTCCACTGCTAGTGTCCTTGGCATGTCCGGATTCTTTTGTCACCCGCGAGCACGGGTATAGCGAAATGGAGGGAGCCCCTAAGCCAGCGGGGACGGATAGAAGCCAGTCTCTAAAGGGGCCCCGAGAGTGGTTTTAAGGTGCTAGCTGGGGGATCTCTCGGGGCCGCTCCGGGCTAGCTCCGGGGCCCTCATTGCGAACCATTTCTTCGATAAAGCTGGGAGGCCGTTTTTTTGTCGCTTTCTAGCCAAGCCTCGCTTTGCTGTGATAGTAACATAGCAGTAGTTGGCGTCCTGCTTCGTAAGGTAGTCTATCATCGAACTGGCTCTACTCAGAACGTTTGTGCGCCTGCTTCGATACGAGTTCCCCCGTGTCCCAATATCTTACGCAAGCCCGCCGCCGAGGCCATTGGCCTTCCGTACGCTCTACACCATGGCTTCCGCCCCAAAAGGACTCATCTCCTTCCTCCATACCTCTTTCCCCTCGGCTATCCCCTCTTCAACCTCGGAGTCTGATCTCCCCGCCTCATCCCACGTCCTTTATCCGAATACTACCTACACCGACAACGAGAAGGTCGAGATATCACAATGGCTAACGACCTCATCCCGGCTCGCTGTACCAGACGAAGATGAAGCCAAGCACGCTGAACGACTGGGCTCATTGAACATCCATCTCTCTACGCGGACTACACTACTAGGCAGCAAGCCATCCGTGGCCGATGCTGCCCTCTACTACAGACTAGCACCTGCTGTGAAGAAGTGGAATGCGGAGGAGAGGACAGGAGAAAAAGGCTATCAGCATATCGTACGCTATATGGACTTTGTACAGAACGCCCCGTTGTTTGGGCTTTCAATACCAGCGGATGAAAAGGTCAATATCGACGTTGATAATGTCAAATTCATACACAAGCCTGTAGATCCCAAAGCAGAAAAAGAGCGCTTAAAGAAAGAGAAAGCCGCAGCCGCCGCAGGAACAGCAGGGATAGATAGCCAGACTCCCCTCGTCGTCGGCAAAGGCAAAGATCAATCTGCGGCCGAATCGAAACAAGAGCCAGCAGACCAGCGGGCTAAAGTAGCAGACGGCGCCCCACCCCACCAAGGCACCAAAAAAGAAAAGAAAGAGAAAGCCCCTAAACCCCAAAAGCAACCCCCCAAAGAAACACCTCTCTCCCCACACCTCATCGACCTTCGCGTCGGACATATCCTAAAAGCCATCCCTCACCCCGACGCCGACTCCCTCTACGTCTCCACCATCGCCTGCGGCGACCCCGCTGGTTCAGACAATACGTCTGAGTATGGAGGGCAGCTCGTGCGGACGGTATGCTCTGGACTCAATGGATTGATACCGCTCGAGGAAATGCAAGGACGGAAGATTATAGCTGTGTGCAACCTTAAACCCGTAAAGATGCGGGGCGTGCTCTCTGCGGCTATGGTTCTAGCAGCGAGCCCGAGGCTGAAAGAGGGAGAGGAAGATAACCACAAGGGACCCGTGGAGTTGGTGAATCCGCCTGAGGGTGCTGCTGCTGGTGAAAGGGTCAACTTTGTGGGGTGGGAGGGCGAGCCCGAGGGGCAGTTGAATCCGAAGAAGAAGGTTTGGGAGAGCTTGCAGCCTGGGTTTACGACTACGGAGGGACTGGAGGTTGGGTTTGAGGCGGGTGGGGTGGAGGCGTTGAAAGGGACGGAGGGGGAGAAGGGGA